>ERZ724504.844-NODE-844-length-17226-cov-7.008794_pt1 | contig 17226 bp, 14 predicted proteins | sample MGYA00376037_ERZ724504 | MGnify/ENA primary metagenome ERZ724504 (study PRJEB28724, sample SAMN07190888) | wastewater metagenome | isolation source: influent of sewage treatment plant in Hong Hong | place: USA: Christiansburg, Virginia | collected 2016-03-01 ... | reverse complement strand
CTGCCCGACTGGTTTTTGCTGTTTGATGTGTACGAGCGCCAGTCTGGCCGTTTTTGGAGCAGCGCCCGGCGCAGCGCGCTGGCAGCGCAGTGCGGGTTGGTCACTGTGCCCACCTTGTTCCGTGGGCAGACAACGTTGGCGCAGCTGCAAACGATGCTGGATACCGTGCCCAGCCGCTACCGCAGCGGCACCCTGGCTGGGCCAAAAATACTATTGTTTTAATAGCTTGTCGCGCTTACTGGAAGAGCTCTGGAGCCTTATTTGGCTTGTATAGAATCAGCGCAACCTGCGCCCGTTCGAACAGGACTTACATGACTGACCACTCCCACCTGCACATCCACCACACGCGCCTGACGGCCCCCATGCGCAGCGTGATCGAGCGCATGCACCGCGCTGGTGGCGCGCCCTTGCACACGCTCACGCCCACGCAGGCGCGCGCCGCCTACGAGGCTGGCGCCGGTGTGCTGGAAGTGCCCAAGGCCGTGCTGGCGCGGGTAGAGGATTTGCACATTCCCGCACGCGATGGCCATGCCTTGCCCGCGCGCCTGTACGCGCCCACTACCGACACCGGCTTGCCGCTGCTGCTGTACCTGCACGGTGGCGGCTTCACCATTGGCAGCATCGCCACGCACGACGTGCTGTGCCGGGAGCTGGCGCGCCTCGCCGGCTGCATGGTGGTGTCGCTGGAATACCGGCTGGCGCCCGAGCACCGCTTTCCCACCGCAGTGCATGACAGCTGGGACGCGCTGCAATGGCTGGCCGCGCAGGCGCCGCAGCTGGGCGCCGACCCCGCCCGGCTGGCCGTGGGCGGTGACAGCGCAGGTGGCACGCTGGCGGCGGTGTGCGCCATCCTGGCCCGCGATGCCGGTTTGCCGCTGGCGCTGCAACTGCTGTTTTACCCTGGCTGCACGGCCCACCAGGACACGCCCTCGCACACCACCTATGCGCGCGGTCTGGTGCTGGAAGAACCCGCCATCAGCTGGTTTTTTGGCCACTACGCCACCACGCGCGCGCAGCGCGAGGACTGGCGCTTTGCCCCGTTGCTGGCCCCCGATGTGGATGGCGTGGCCCCCGCCTGGATCGGCCTGGCCGAGTGCGATCCGCTGGTGGACGAGGGCATCGACTACGCCGACAAACTGCGCCTGGCGGGCGTGCCCGTCGATCTGGAAATCTACCGGGGCGTAACGCACGAATTCATCAAAATGGGCCGCGCCATTGCCCAGGCGCGCACCGCCCACGCCGCCGCCGCCGCCGCGCTGCGCCAGGCTTTTTCTCTGAAGGATGGAGACTGATGCAACGCCGTGACTTTCGCTGCATCCACCGCCTGCGCGTGCGCTGGGCCGAGGTGGACATGCAAAAAGTGGTCTTCAACGCCCACTACCTCGCCTACATCGACATTGCCATGATGGACTACTGGCGCGCGCTGGCGCTGCCCTACGAGTCTGGCATGGCGCTGCTGGGTGGCGAGATGTTTGTCAAAAAAGCCACCCTCGAATACCACGCTTCGGCGCGGCTGGATGATGTGCTCGATGTGGGCCTGCGCTGTCTGCGCGTGGGCAACTCCTCGGTGCTGCTGCAAGCGGGTATCTGGCGCGGCGATGTGCTGCTGGTCAGTGGCGAGCTGGTCTATGTGTTTGCCGATACGGCCACGCAAACGGCCCGCACCGTGCCGCCCGCGCTGCGCGCCATGTTCGAGGGCTTTGAGGCAGGTGCTGCCATGGCCGAAGTGCGCACGGGCGACTGGGCCACGCTGGCGCAGGACGCCATGCAGGTGCGCACGGCGGTGTTTGTGCAAGAGCAGGGCATCTCGCCCGACATCGAAATCGACGCCTTGGATGCTGTAGCGGTACACGCTGTTTTGTACAACCGCCTGGGCCAGAGCGTGGCCACGGGCCGCCTGCTGCCCGCCACCGAGGGCACCGGGCGCGTAGGCCGCATGGCGGTGGCGCGGCCCCTGCGCAGTGCGCGCTGGGGTCGCCTGCTGCTCGATACCCTGATCGACGCCGCCCGCGCCCGGGGCGATGCCCGCATCGAACTGCATGCCCAGTGCAGTGCCCAGGCGTTTTACGCGCGCGCCGGGTTTGCCGTGTGCAGCGCACCGTTTGAAGAAGCGGGCATTGCGCACGTCAGCATGGAGCGCGCGCTGTAAGCCCGGCCCGTGCTTGCATTGCGTGGCCCGTTGATGCTCTGTTTTTAATAGCTTCTTGCGCTTACCAGGTGGGCGTTTTAGGCTATTTTTATCGTTATTTCAGGCGCCGGACTGTAGCGCCCAGCTGAAGCGGTTTTTGCCCGCCTTTTTGGCCGCGTACATGGCCGTATCGGCCTGTGCCAGCAAGGCGCCGGGTTCCTCGCCGTGGGCCGGAAACAGCGCGGCCCCCACGCTGGCCGAGATGTGGGCCGGGGTGCCGTCAATGTCAAATGGCTGCGCCAAGGCCGCGATGACGCGGTGCGCCAGCGCCTCGCAGTCAGAGGTGTGTGCCAGGCTGGCCAGCGCAATGCCGAACTCGTCGCCGCCCAGGCGCGCCACCGTGTCGCCCGCTCGGATGCAAGTCTCCAGGCGCCGCGCAGCCTGCCACAGCAACTGGTCGCCCGCCGCGTGGCCCCGGCTGTCGTTGACCCCCTTGAACCCGTCCAGATCCACAAACAGCACGGCCACCCGCTGCTGGTGTTGGCGTGCCTGCACCAGCAATTGCGAGAGCTGCTCCAGAAACATCACCCGGTTGGGCAGGTGGGTCAGCCCATCGTGCAGGGCGGCGTGGGACAAGCGCTCTTCCAGGTTTTTGCGCACCGTGATGTCTTGCGTGACGGCCACCAGGTACTCGGGCCGGCCCTGGGCGTCGGTGACGACGCTGAGTGCCTCGCACACCCACAGCACCGTGCCGTCTTTGCGCCGGTAGGGCTTTTCGATTTCGGGCGAGAGGGCGGGGGCCCTGTTGTGCAGTCGCTCGGTCAGAAACTGCTGCGCTTTGGCCTGGTGCTCGGTGTCGCACAGCTCCAGCACGTTCAGGGCGCGCAGCTCATCGAGTCTGTAACCCAGCATGTGGCAGAACTTGTCATTGGCGCCGACGATGCATCCGTCGGGAGCAATGTGGGTAATGCCCATGGCCGCCTGGCTGAAGGTGGCCCGAAACAGGGCTTCGCTGGCGTGCAGGGCCTCGGTGGCAGCGCGCTGGCGTGCCAGCATCAGCATGAGCAGCCCGGCAATGGCCAGCAAGGCCACCGAGGCCACGCCCGTCACCCCCAGGTAGGCCGTGCGCCGTTGCTCCACCAGGGCCATATCGGTGGCCTGGGGGGTGCCCACCGTGACCATCAACGGGTAGCCCGCCACGCTGCGGTAGCTGATGGTGCGCGCCACGTGGTCGATGGCCTCGCCGCTGTCCACAAAAGCGCCCTCGTGGGCAACGGGGTAGCGCTGGAACCAGGGCAGCTTGGCCGCATCGATCCCGAAGCTGTTGCGGTTGCCCACGGTGCGGCTGCGCACCACGCTGTCCAGACCGGCCAGCTCCAGCAAGCCTTGGGGCCCGAGGTCGGACTGGCGGTAAAAGTCCGTGAAGTGCTGCGGGTTGACCGACAGCACCACCACCCCCGCAAAGCTGCCATCGGCCCGGGCGATGCGCAGTGACATCGGAATTTGCCAGGTGCCCGATACCCGTCCGAACACGGGGGCGCTCACATAAAGCGTATCGGTGGTGTTTTGCTGTTGCAGCTGGAAGAACGCCCGGTCTGCATAGCTCACGGTGGGCAGCGTGTCGCTGCTGCTGGCGACGATGTTGCCGCTGGCATCGGCCACGTTGACGATGGTGAACAGCGCATCGCGGATGAGTTGCTGCTGCACCCAGCGGCGCAGGTCGATGGTGGTGCCGTGCAGCAGGTACTGGTCACGCACAAAGGCGGCCACCTGCTCGGCGGCCTTGAGGGTGCGAAAAATTTGCTGCTCAAACGCCACGGCCAGGTTGGCGTTGGACTTCATGGCCGCCGCCTGCGCCTGCTCGCGCTCCAGGGCGATGCGGTGAATGGTGCCCAGCCAGATGGCGGCAATGGCCACGGCGCACACCAGGGTGATGGCCAGGTTCAACCGCAGCCCAGCGCGCTGGTTTGCCACTGGGGGCAGGGGGTGCCCCCCCGGGGACAGTGGGTGCGGGGGCGCGTGGGGCGGTGAAGAGGGCATGGGCGTGTGGTGCTGATGTGCTTTGAGACGCAGGGCGTCAGAGGTCTTCGGCCAATGCGTAGGGCAGAGCGTCCAGCACCAGTGGCACGCCGGTGGCTGCGCCCACTTGCAAGCCGCCGTGTTCGGCCGCAGCGATGTGCAGCGACACGATGGCATCCCAGCCCCCCTCCGGCGCCCGGGCCACCTGCACTACGGTGCCGCAGGGCTGCTCCAGATCGGTGGCTGCAAACACTTCGGCGCCCACAGCCACTTCTTCCGGGGCGTGGGCGATGTAGGCGCGGCGCTTGATGGCGCCCCGGAACTGGCTGCGCGCCACCACTTCCTGGCCCGGATAGCAGCCTTTTTTGAAGTTGACGCCGCCCACCGATTCGTAATTGAGCATTTGCGGCACAAAGGCTTCGACCAGCGGCGCGCTCAGGGTGGCCACGCCGCTGCGCACCTCGCCCCAGGCCCACAGGGCTGCATCGAGTGCCGGGCCTGGTGGCACCGGGCTGCCCTTTGGTGCAATCCACAGGCCGCGCGGCTGGCCCAGCGCGGGGTACAGGTGAACCAGGGTTTTGTCGTCAAAATCGGCTTTGGCCCAAGCAGGCTGTGCGCTACCAGCTATCGAAACAAGAGCATCACCAGCCAAGCCGTAGAGCGCGAATTCATCAGTGGCATCGGTCAGCTTGGCTTTGGCGCGCAGCACAAACATGGACAAGCGCTTGAGCGTGGCGGGCAGCAGATCGCGGCTGCACACCAGCAGCACCTCGGTAGAGCTGCGCTTGAAGCCGATAAAACTGGCCTGCATGCGGCCCTTGGCCGACAAAAAGGCGCACAGGCGCGCCTCGTGCAGACCCAGCAGGGAAAAGTCCTGCGTCAGCTGGCCGTGCAGAAATTTGGCGGCCTCTTCGCCTTGGGCGCGGATGACGCCCAGGTGCGTCAGGGGGGTGATTCCGTGGAGTAGGGTGGTCATGGGTGAATTATCATGCCCGGTTGTTTTTCTACGGGGTGCAAGGTTGTGGCGCGTTTGCTGACATGGATGCTGCTGATCGTGTGCGCCCTGGGCGGGGCCGCCGCGTGGTGGCTGCACCAGCCGCTGGCGCTGGCCCACGAACCGCTGGAGCTGGAGATCGAGCACGGCACCACGCCGCGCGGCGTGGCCCGCGCAGTGGTGGCCGCCGGGGTGCGGGTGGATGCGCAGCTGCTGTACGCGTGGTTTCGGGTGTCGGGGCAAGACCGGCAGATCAAGGCGGGCAATTACGAGATTGCCGCTGGCACCACGCCTTACAGCCTGCTGCAAAAGCTGGCGCGCGGTGAAGAGTCGCTGCGCGCCCTGACCTTGGTGGAGGGCTGGAACTGGCGCCAGGTGCGCGCCGCACTGGCCCGCGAGGAAGCCTTGCAACCCGATAGCGCCGGACTGTCAGACGCCGCCCTCATGCAGCGCCTGGGCCGCGCGGGCGTGCCGCCTGAGGGCCGCTTCTTCCCCGACACCTACACCTACGCCAAAGGCTCCAGCGACCTGGCCGTGCTGCGCCGCGCCCTGCACGCCATGGACCGCCACCTCGAAGCCGCCTGGGCGCAGCGCGCCAGCGACAGCCCGCTCAAATCCCCCGAGCAGGCGCTGATTCTGGCCAGCATCGTTGAAAAAGAAACGGGCCGCGCCAGCGACCGCCCGATGATTGCCGGCGTCTTCAGCAACCGCCTGCGCATCGGCATGCTCTTGCAAACCGACCCCACGGTGATCTACGGCCTGGGCGACCAATTTGACGGCAACCTGCGCAAGCGCGATCTGCAAACCGACACCCCCTGGAACACCTACACCCGCGCTGGCCTGCCGCCCACGCCCATTGCCATGCCCGGCAAGGCCGCGCTGCTGGCCGCCGTGCAACCGCAGGCTACCAAGGCGCTGTACTTTGTGGCCAAAGGCGATGGCAGCAGCCATTTCAGCGCCTCGCTGGATGAGCACAACCGCGCCGTCAACCGTTACCAGCGTGGCCGATGAGTGCCACGCCCCCACTCCCCAATTGATCCATGGCGCCTGGTTTATTCATTACCTTTGAAGGCATAGACGGTGCGGGCAAGTCCTCGCACATTGCACCGCTGGCGGCCGCTTGGCGCGCGCAGGGGCGTTGCGTCACGCTCACCCGCGAGCCTGGCGGCACACCGCTGGCTGAAAAGCTGCGCGCCCTGTTGCTGCACGACGACATGGACGCCCTGACCGAGGCGCTGCTGGTGTTTGCCGCCCGGCGCGACCACCTGCGCTGCGTCATCGAGCCCGCCCTGGCGCGTGGTGACGTGGTGCTGTGCGACCGCTTCACCGACGCCACCTTCGCCTACCAGGGCGCCGGGCGTGGTTTTGATACGCAGGTGCTATCGTATTTGGAGCGTATAGCGCAGACTGGGCTTGCCCTGGAGCCAGATTTGATGCGAAATCCTGACCTGACCCTGTGGTTCGATCTGGCGCCCGATGTGGCCGCCGCCCGCCTGGCCGATGCGCGCAGCCCCGACCGTTTTGAGGCACTGGACACCGCTTTCTTCCACCGCGTAGCCCAGGGCTATGCCGCGCGCGCCGCCAGCGCCCCGCAGCGCTTTGCGCGCATTGATGCCGCCCAGCCGCAGGCCCAGGTCTGGCAGCAGCTGACGGCGGTGCTGGTGCAGCGCGGCTGGCTGGCCGATGGGGCAGGCGTGGCTCCTGCCATGTCCGTGCCCGGAGCCACGCTGTGAGCACCGAAGCCGCAGCGCTGGCGCCCTGGATCGCCGCGCAGCGCAATGCCCTGCTGGCCCAGCGCGGCCACGCCTGGCTTTTGCAAGGCCCCTCCGGACTGGGGCAGTTTGCGCTGGCGCTGGAGCTGGTGCGCGCCTGGCTGTGCGAGGCCGCCACCGCGCACGGTGCCTGCGGCCACTGTGCCAGCTGCCACGCCATTGACGTACACACCCACGCCGACCTGTGCGTGCTCATGCCCGAGACCGAATTGCTGGCGCGCGGCTGGCCGCTGCCCGAAAAAGCCCAGGCCGAGCTGGACGACAAAAAACGCAAGCCCAGCCGCGAAATCCGCGTCGAAGCCATGCGCGATGCCGTCGAATTTGCCCAGCGCACCAGTGCGCGCGGGCGCGGCAAGGCCGTGCTGGTGTACCCCGCCGAGCAAATGAACACCATCACCGCCAACGCGCTGCTGAAAACGTTGGAAGAGCCCCCCGGCGATGTGCGCTTTGTGCTGGCCAGCGAGGCCGCGCACCAGCTCTTGCCCACCATCCGCAGCCGCTGCCTGGGCCACACCATGGTCTGGCCCGAGCAGGGCGCCATGCTGCCCTGGCTGGCCGGGCAGGGGGTGGCGCCCGCCAGCGCCGATGCCTTGCTGCGCATGGCCGGTGGCCGCCCCGACGATGCCCTGGCCCTGAGCCGTGCAGGCCGCAGCCCCCAGGCGTGGGCGCAACTGCCCCGCGCGTTGCAGCGCGGCGACGCCAGCGCCCTGGCCGACTACACGCCCGCGCAGGCCATTGCTGCGCTGCAAAAGCTCTGCCACGACCTGCTGGCGCTGCGCGTGGGCGCGGCCCCGCGCTACTTTGCTGCTGCCGATTTGCCAGCCCCCCCTGAGCTGGCGCCGCTGACGCGCTGGTCGCGCGCGCTGGCCACGGCGGTGCGCACGGCAGAGCACCCTTTCAATGCCGGTCTGATGCTGGAGGCGCTGGCAGCGCAGGCCAAAAACGCCCTACACTCGCGACCATCCACCGTTTGAGGCCCCCATGAGCAGCCCTTCCACCGCGCCCCGTCCCAGCGTCATGCAGCTGGCCATCAAGGAAAAAGCGGCCTTGTACGCAGCGTACATCCCGTTTTTTGCCGAAGGCGGCATCTTTGTGCCCACGCCGCGCGAGTACAAGCTGGGCGACGATGTGTACGTGCTGCTCACCCTGCCCGAAGACACGCAGCGCTACCCGGTAGCGGGTCGTGTGGCCTGGGTGACGCCCGCGCGTGCTGGTGGCAACCGCACCCAGGGCGTGGGCATCCAGTTTCCCAAGGATGAGAAATCCCGCCAGCTCAAGCTCAAGATTGAGCAGCTCCTGGGCACCGCCCTGGGCTCCGACAAGCCCACGCAAACCATCTGAAGCGCCCACCCCGTGCCCGTGCCGACCCGCTGTGCGCCGGTCGGCATTTGTGTTTTGAGACTTCCACCATGTTTACCGACTCCCACTGCCACCTTACTTTTCCCGAGCTCTCCAGCCAGCTGGGCGCCATCCGCCAGGCCATGGCGCAGGCGCAGGTGGATCGCGCCCTGTGCATCTGCACCACCATCGAAGAGTTTGCCGACGTGCATGCGCTGGCCACGGCGCACGACAATTTCTGGTGTTCGGTGGGCGTACACCCCGATAACGAAGGCGTATTAGAGCCCACCGAGCAAGACCTGCTGGCGCGCGCTGCCCTGCCGCGCGTGGTAGCCATTGGCGAAACGGGCCTCGATTACTACGGCATGGAGGATCGCAAAGGCGGCCGCAGCATTGCCGATCTGGAGTGGCAGCGCGCGCGCTTTCGCACCCACATCCGTGCGGCGCGCGCCTGTGCCAAACCGCTGGTGATCCACACCCGCAGCGCTTCCGACGATACGCTGGCCATCCTGCGCGAAGAGGGCGAGGACGGCGCTGGCAACCGCGCTGGCGGTGTCTTCCACTGCTTTACCGAGTCAGCGCAGGTGGCACGCGCGGCCCTGGATGCGGGCTACTACATCTCGTTTTCCGGGATCATTACCTTCAAAAGTGCGCAGGAGTTGCGTGATGTGGTCGCCTTTGTGCCGCTGGACCGCATGCTGATCGAAACCGACAGCCCCTATCTGGCCCCCGTGCCCTACCGGGGTAAAACCAACAGCCCGGCCTATGTGCCCTTTGTGGCGCAGCAAATCGCCAGCACGCGCGGCATCAGCGTCGAGGCGGTGGCCGAGGCCACCAGCCGCAACTTTTCCGATTTGTTCCAGGGGGTACAAGCATGAGCCTGCTACGGCGCCGATTTGTGGCCAGCCTGGCCGTCCCGGTGGCCGCGCTGGCGCTGGGCGCGCAGGCCGGTTCGTTCGATGACTTTTTCACGGCCATCCGGCGCGACGATGGCGCAGCCATCACGGCCCTGCTGCGCCGGGGCTTTGATCCCAATACGCGCGACGCCAACGGCCAGATTGGGCTGGTGCTGGCCTTGCAGCTGGGATCGCTCCAGGCCGCCCAGCCGCTGCTGGCTGCGCGCAACCTGGACGTGCAGGCCAAAAACCGTGCGGGCGAAACCGCGCTGATGATGGCCGCCCTCAAAGGCCACACCGCAGCAGTGCAGGCCCTGCTGGCGCGCGACGCCGATGTCAACCAGACCGGCTGGACGCCCCTGCATTACGCAGCCTCCGGCCCCCAAGCTGGGCAGAACGCCATCATTGCGCTGCTGCTGGAGCACCACGCCTACATCGACGCCGCATCGCCCAACGGCACCACACCGCTGATGATGGCTGCGCAGTACGGCGCAGCCGAAAGTGTGCAGCGCCTGCTCGACGAGGGCGCCGATCCGTCGCTGAAAAACCAGTTGGGCCTGACAGCGGTGGACTTTGCTTTGCGTGCCCAGCGCAAAGACCTGGCCGAGAAAATTGTGGCTGCCATCCGCCAGCGCCAGCCCAATCGGGGCAAGTGGTAGATTTTTTGCACGCAGCGTGGTGCCTTGCCCGGCGCTGATTACGGCTCCGTAGTGGCGCAGGTGGGCAGGGGTGCTGAGGGCGTGGGCCAGAAAAACACAACCTGGTCGCGCCCGGCCTTCTTGGCGTCGTAAAGGGCTGCGTCCGCTTGTTCAAACAGGGTTTGGGCCACTTCGGTGGCACTGAGCGGCCCCAGTGCGTTCTGGAGCGCTGTGGGTTGCGCCGCGCACGCCGTGGGCAGTGCAGGGTGGACGCAGGCCCCCCCGATGCTGACGGTGACGTGCTGGTGGCCCGGCGCTGCCAGGTGCTCGATGCGCAGGGCGCGCACTGCGTGGGTCATGCGCTGCGCCAAAGCCAAGGCCTGCGGTGCATCGGTGTTGGGCAGCAGCACGGCAAATTCTTCGCCGCCATAGCGCGCCACCAGATCGCCCTCACGCCCCACCGACGTGGCCAGCGCTTGCGCGACTTGTTGCAGGGTGTGGTCACCCGCCACATGGCCATAGTGGTCGTTGTAGGCCTTGAAGTGGTCCACATCCACCATCAGCAGCGACAGCGGTGTGCCGTTGCGCAGGGTGCGGTGCCACTCGCGGGCCACGGCTTCGTCCAGGGCCAGGCGGTTGGCTACATCGGTGAGTGGGTCCAGGCGCACCTGGGCCTCCAGGGCGGCGCGGTAGTGGGTCAGCTCCTGCTCTGATTGCTTGCGCTCGGTGATGTCTTGCACCGTGCCCGTCATGCGCGTGGTGTGGTGCGGGGCAGTGTCTGTTTCGTATTCGCACCACACCTGCACCCAGCGCATTTGTTGGTCATTGGCGCGGCGGATGCGGTACTGGAGTTGCAAAGCGGTGCGTTGTTGCAGGGATTGCTCGTGCGCGGCCAGCACTTGTTCGCGATCATCGCGGTGCAGCGTGCCCAGCCATTGGCGCCGCGTCATGCGCCCGTCGGGCCGCAGACCAAAAACCTGGCTGGCCATGTCTGACATCAGAAACTCTTCGCGTTCAGGCTCGTAAGCGAAATAACCAATGGCGGCAGCTTTTTGGCCGTTTTCGAGCCAGCGCATATTGCGCTCCAGCGCTACCTTCAGCGCCCGCTCGCGCCGCCGGGCGCGCCATTGCCAGTGGGCTGCCATCAAGCCCGCCAGCAGCAGCGCCAGGGTCACGGGCAGGCTCAGGGCCAGCCATTCGCGGGTGCGCATCTCGCCAAAGGCTTCGGCCACATCCACCTTGGACACCACCAGCCAAGGCGAATCGGGCACGGTGCTGACCATGGAGAGCACCTCCTCGCCCCGGTAGTCGTGGCCGTAGAGAATGCCGCGCTCGCCGCTGGCTGCCTGTACGGCGGGGTTGTCTTTTTGGGTCAGGGGCAGCAGGTGCAGGGGTTGCGACCCGTGGGGGTGGTGGCGCAGGGGGCTGAGGAATTCGACCGAGTCTGCATTGCGTTGCACCAGGGCGGATTCGGCAGTCTTGCTCGGGGTGGGCCAGTATTCCAGCAAAGGGTAGAGCGTGGCGCGCACGTCACTGACCAGCCAGACTGCGCCCACTGGCTCCATTCCGTCAAACAAAGGGGCCAGCAGACCAGAGAACGGAAAAGCAAAAAAAGCGTCGCGGCGCGGCTCCAGCGGGATGGCCTGTGCCTGCGACAGCGCGCGCTCCAGCGCCTGCATCTCCAGCGCGGGCAGCGTGCCTTGGGCACCTTCGCCGGGTGACAGGCGCAGGCGGCCCTGGGGGTCTACCAGGTACACGGCGCTGTAGCGGGCACGCTCTTGCAGAATGCGCAGCCGGTTCAGTACTGGCAATGCCTGGGGCTCGGACGGGGCTGCCAGCCAGCGGGCCACCGCCTGCGCGTAGGCCGTATCGTCAGACAGTGCCATGGCGTCTGACCAGCGCCGCTCGCGCCATTCAGAGACGCTTTTGGTTTGCAACTGGTTGATGGCCTGCAATTCCCATTCGGCCTGGTGGCGAAAGCGCTTTTCGCGCTCGTGGTAGATGGACTGGATGCTCCAGGCCACGCCGCCCATCACCAGCAGTGCCAGCAGTGGCAGCACCTTCCAGGCCATGGAAAGTGGCCGGCGCGATGGCTCAGTCTTTGGCAAGTGCGCAAGCATGGTGTGGCAAAAAGGGCGGTTTGCAGGTGGAGCAGTCTGGTGTAGCCAAGGCGGAGGCAGGCTGTAAGCCCGCCGGAAAACAACTATGTCACACTTTGTTCCATTTAAGCCACCTCTGGGGTGTTCTGTCCAAAAGCGGCTTGGTCCGCAGTAAGCAAGGGGCATTACTGTGTCATTCATGCGCCAGTTCTTGGTTCGCTGCCTGGTTGCCATGGCCGTCTTTTGGCATGTGATGGTGCCGTTGGCCCAGGCACAGACAGCGCAGCACGGCGTGTCCATCAATATTTCCCTCGAACCCGATACCCTCGATCCGACGATGGCCGCTGCCGCCTCGATTGCGCAGGTGGTTCACACCACGGTGCTGGAGGGGCTGATGAAAATCGAGGAAAACGGCACCACCACACCGCTGCTGGCCGAATCCTGGAGCCAGGACCCCGATGGCAAGGCCTATACCTTCCGGTTGCGCAAAGGGGTGTACTTTCACGATGGAGCGCCCCTTGACGCTGCTGCCGTCAAGTTCTCGTTTGAGCGCGCCAAGGCACCGGGCTCTACCAACAAGGCGCGCAAGACGCTGTTTGACAACATCGTGCGCATCGACACCCCTGACCCGCACACCGTCATCCTGGTGCTGGCGCGCGCGGACACCAGTTTGCTGTTTCGTCTGGGTGAGAGCAGTGCGGTGGTGCTGCACCCTGGCAGCGTGGCCCAGGTAGCCACCCAGCCCGTGGGCACGGGGCCATACCGGTTTGGGCAATGGGTGCGGGGCAGGCATATCACCCTGCTCAAGTCCGATACCTACCGCGAGCCGAAAAAAGCGCGCATTCGCCAAGTCACTTTCCGCTTCATCCACGACCCGGTGGCCCAGGCGGCAGCAGTGCAGGCCGGTGAGATTGATCTGCTGTTCAACTTTGCCACCCACAACGTGAGGCGTTTTCAGGGCGACAGCCGCTACCACGTGCTGGTGGGCGCATCAGGGGGCAAGGGCATGCTGGCCTTCAACCACCGGCGCAAGCCCCTGGACGATGTGCGTGTGCGCCGTGCCATCACGCACGCCATTGACCGTGAGGCTTTCATCCGCGATGTACTCGAAGGCCGGGGCAAAGCCATTGGCAGCCATTTCGCGCCCACCGATGCGGGCTATGTGCATCTGGCGGGCCAGTACCCCTACGACCCCGAGCGCGCCCGGGCCTTGCTCAAAGAGGCGGGCGTGAAAACCCCGCTGCACCTGACGCTGAGTTTGCCGCCCACCCCGTATGCCCACATGGGCGGCCCGGTGGTGGCTGCCGATCTGGCCAAGGTGGGCATCGTGCTCCAGCTGGAAAAGCTGGAGTGGGCGCAATGGCTCTCGGGGCCATTCAAGGGGCAGTTTGACCTCACGCTCATCAACCATGTCGAGCCGCTGGACTACCAGATTTATACCGACCCGCAGTACTACTTTGGCTACGACAGCCCGTCTTTTCGCGATCTGGTCGAACGCCACGCCAACGCCAGCAATGCGCGTGAGCGCCAGATGCTTTTTGTGCAAATCCAGCGGCACCTGGCGCACGACGCCGCCAATGCCTGGATTTTTGCCCCCCAGGTGGCCACCGTAGCGCGCAAGGGGCTGCGCGGGGTGTGGATGAGTTACCCCATCTTTGTACATGACATTGCTGCCATGTGGTGGGAGTAAAAAGTGCCTCTAGCGCCCGTCCAGTAAGCGCTAGCAGCTATCAAAATAGGAGTTTTTCAGGTTCTCAAGGTGCGCTGGAGCGGCTTTGCAAGCGCGCGTACAGGCCACCGCTGGCCAGCAGTTCGGCATGGGTGCCTTGCTCGACGATGCGCCCGCGCTCCATCACGACCACGCGGTGGGCGTGCTCGATGGTGGACAGGCGGTGCGCAATCACCAGCGTGGTGCGCCCGCGCATCAGGCGTTGCAGGGCCTCTTGCACCAGCCGCTCGGACTCGGTGTCCAGCGCCGAGGTGGCCTCGTCCAGGATCAGGATGGGGGCGTTTTTGTACAGCGCCCGCGCAATGGCCAGCCGCTGGCGCTGGCCACCGGAGAGCTGGGCGGCGTTGTGCCCCACCAGGGTGTGCATGCCTTGGGGCAGCGAGGCCACATAGTCGGCCAGATTGGCGGCGGCCAAGCTGGCCTGCACGCGCTGCTCGTCCATTACCGCGCCCAGGGCCACGTTGGCCGCGATGCTGTCGTTGAACATCACCACATCCTGGCTCACCAGCGCAAACTGCGCCCGCAGGGTGGCTATGTCCCAGTCGGGCAGGGCCTGGCCATCGAGCAGCACCTGCCCCGACGATGGCGCTACAAAACGCGGCAGCAGGTTGGCCAGCGTGGTTTTGCCTGCCCCCGAGGGGCCCACCAGCGCCACGATTTCGCCGGGTTGCACGGTCAGGCTTACCCCGGCCAGTGCGGGCGCCTGGTCGGCGGCAAACTGCACGCGCACGTCTTGTAGCGTGATGGCGCCCTGTACCTGCGCGGGCGCATGGCTGCCGCCGGTTTCAGCGGGGGCATCGCCTAGCAGTGTCAGACCGCGCTCCAGCGCTGCCAGGCCCCGGGTGATAGGGCTGGCCACATCGGCCAGGCGGCGCAGCGGCGTAATCAGCATCAGCATGGCAGTGATGAAGGAGATGAAGCCCCCCACGGTCAGCTCGTTTTGCGCTGCGCCCAGGTTGCGGCTTTGCCACAGGGCCATGCAGATCACCGTGGACAGCGCTGCCGCAGCAGTGAGCTGCGTCAGCGGCGTCATGGCCGAGGCCGAGACGGTGGATTTGATGGCCAGGCGGCGCAGTTGCTGGCCCAGCGCCTCAAAGCGCGCGGCCTGGCTGGCCTGCGCACCGTGCAGGCGCACCATGCGGTGGGCGAGCACGTTTTCTTCGACCACATAGGCCAGGGCATCGGTGGCCTGCTGGCTGCTTTTGGTCAGGCGATAGAGGCGGCGCGACAGGGTTTTCATGATCCAGGCCACGGCGGGCGCCACCACGGCCACGATCAGCGTCAGTTGCCAGTTCAAATACAGCAGATAGCCCAGCAGCGCCACCAGCGTGAAGCCATCGCGCGAGATACCCAGCATGGCCTGCACCAGCAGCGTCGAACCCGTCTGCACTTCATAAACCACGGTGTTGGACAGCGCACTGGCCGACTGCCGCGAAAACAGCGCCATGTCGGCGGCCAGCAGCCGCTCGAACAGGGTGCGCCGCAACACCAGCATGCCCTCGTTGGCGATGCGCGCCAGGGCGTATTGCGCGGCAAACAGGGCCAGCCCTCGCGTCAGAAACAGGCCCATGATGGCCACTGGCACCGTCCACAGGGGCAGTGTGCCCTGGGTAAAGCCTTGATCGAGCAGCGGTTTGAGCAAGGCTGCCAACAGCGGCTCGGTCAGTGCTCCCACCAGGGTGCCCGCAATGGCCAGGCTCCAGGCCAAGCGCTGGTTGCCAAAATAGATGGACAACCGCCCCAGTCGGGTGCGCAGCCGTTCAGCGGGCAAGGGGGAGGAGTGCGGTGGGGTTGCGCTGGTGTCAGGGGCTTGCATGTGGAGGCGGATTCTACGGTTGGCACTCAGGTACAACAGTTTGTCACAGGGGGCTTTTTGTCAGTGTGTAACATCGGGCGCTGTTCACCGGCCGTTGCCCGGTTGCTGTTGGCTGCGAATGACTACCGACCGATTCCTCACACTATCTTCCCCCGCGGCGTGGCCGCGCCCCTCCCGACGCCATGTGCTGGCCGCTGCTGCGGCCTCTTCTGCGTTGCCCGCCCTCGCCCAGTTCCGGGTGGAGGTGTCTGGCGTGGGCCTGACCCAGTTGCCGATTGCCATTGCCCCGTTTCGGGGCGAGGAGCAGTCGCCCCAGAAAATATCGGCCATCGTGCTGGCCGATTTGGAGCGCAGCGGTCAGTTCCGCTCGGTAGATGCCACGGGCGCTGTGCTGGATGAAACACAGCGCCCTGACGTCGCGCCCTGGCGACAAAAAGGTGCCGACGCACTGGCCACGGGCAGCGTGCTGCGATTGGCCGATGGGCGTTTTGATATCCGCTTCCGGCTCTGGGATGTGGTGCGTGGCCAGGATTTTGGCGGCCAAAGCTATGTGGTGGCCCCGGGCGATCTGCGCCTGGCTGCACACCGCATTGCCGACTTCATCTACGAGAAACTGACCGGTCAGCGCGGTGTTTTCTCTACCCGTATTGCCTATGTGACCAAGGCGGGATCGCGCTACAGCCTGTGGGTGGCCGACTCGGACGGCGAAAACGCCCAAGCCGCCCTGTCCAGCCCCGAGCCCATCATCTCGCCCGCGTGGTCGCCCTCAGGGTTGCAGTTGGCCTATGTGTCGTTTGAGTCGCGCAAGCCCGTGGTGTACGTACATGACATTGCCACCGGACGGCGACGCCTGATTGCCAACTTCCGCGGCTCCAACAGTGCGCCCGCCTGGTCGCCCGATGGCCGCTCGCTGGCCGTCACGCTCAGCCGCGATGGCAACTCCCAGCTCTACACCATTGACGCGGGCGGTGGCGAACCGCGCCGACTGATGCAAAGCGCCGGCATTGACACCGAGCCGGTGTATTCCTCCGATGGCCGCAGCATCTACTTCGTCAGCGACCGGGGGGGGGCGCCGCAAATCTACCGCGTGGCCAGCAGCGGTGGCAATGCCGAGCGCGTCACGTTCACGGGCAGCTACAACATCTCGCCCAGTGTGAGCCCCGATGGCCGCTGGCTGGCGTATGTCTCGCGCGTGGGCGGTGCCTTCAAGCTGCATGTGATGGATTTGTCCAGCGGCACGGTCAGTGCTATTACTGACACGGGCGCCGATGAAAATCCCAGCTTTGCACCCAATAGCCGACTGATCGTGTACGCCACGCAGCAGCAAGGCCGCGAAGCACTGATGACCACCACGCTGGACGGCAAAATCAAGGCCCGGCTGGCAGGGCAGAGCGGTGATATCCGCGAGCCCGATTGGGGCCCTTTCCAGAAGCAATAGACCCGTAGCGCGTCGAGCTATCCATTTCAGAATTTCAGGAGTTTTTGAATGATCCAACGTATTTCTTTCGCATTGGCTGCAGCTGTGCTGGTGGCCGGTTGCAGTTCAGGCGTCAACCTGGATAACGTGCCTGTAGATGACAAGTCCGGCACTTCGCTGCCAACCACTGGAGGCAATGGTGCCAATGCAGGTGGCACTGGGCAAAGTGGTGTTACGGGCGTAGACCTGTCCCAATCCGGACGCGACGGCGCAGGCCCGGTGGGTGTCAGCCGTGTGGTGTACTTTGACTACGACAGCTACGTCATCAAGCCAGATTTCCAGTCGCTGATTGATGCACATGCCCGCTTTATCAAGTCCGG
>ERZ724504.839-NODE-839-length-17286-cov-14.294992_pt1 | contig 17286 bp, 7 predicted proteins | sample MGYA00376037_ERZ724504 | MGnify/ENA primary metagenome ERZ724504 (study PRJEB28724, sample SAMN07190888) | wastewater metagenome | isolation source: influent of sewage treatment plant in Hong Hong | place: USA: Christiansburg, Virginia | collected 2016-03-01 ... | reverse complement strand
CCAAAAGGGTTTCTGGACTTATACTACCAAAACACGGGAAACATCATAATAAAAAAACTTCTCACAGATTACACGGATTTCACAGATAAAGTTTAGCTACCGATAATCCCGAAAACCCGGAAATTCAGGAGTTGTTACTACCGAAATAAATATTGTCCAAAATCTATAATCATAAATCATAAGTGCGATATACAATTCCATTTTATCACAACTGCAATATTAGAGTTAAATACATTTTCCCTCTTTCAAGAAAGATAAGTTTTCGCTTTCTTGACTATCTAAAGACAAAGTAACATTCAAGTAACAACCAAGTAACGAAACAACTGCAGTGTTACTTCAGTGTTACGGAGTCGTTACTTAAGCGTCTATATAACAAGCTATTAGCTGTTTCTAATGGTAATGGACAGAAAATAGGAATAATTATATGTGACTTATATAGGTTGGCTAAAAATTAGAAAGATTTTGAGATAGCGAAGTAGCAAGGTAGTAATATATTTATCATATTATATTACAGTTATATAATATCATTATTTGAATAAATATTCTTTTGTCCTTACGGCGGAAGCATGAATCCCTACAAGTTCTGAGAAAATAACTGCCTTTGTAATTTAGTAACTATTTTATACAATTTGCAAATTTGTTGGGCAGGAAGAACTTATGGCATCAGGTATTTAGATCGTTATAAGTTATATGCCCCATAAAAATTTTCTCCCCAGTAAATGTTATCAGGGTGCAAATGAGTCCTTACTTAAATCATTCTTTATTTCTTCCAGCTACAAGTGTTTCCGTAAGAGAAAATTCCTGTCCGCAAAAAACAAGTTGTGAAATACCGTTATTTTTTAGAGGGTAATTCAAAGGTGGTTTCAGAAAGACAATATCCGCTTCCTTTCCTATTTCCAAAGAACCGATTATCTTATCTACACCAAGAAGTTTGGCACTACCTAATGTTATATGATAAAGTGCCTTGGCAGGTAAAACAGGATAATCGCTTTGACGGTAATTCATCATCTTTGTATGATAGAGCATATTCAAAGAGGTTCCGGCACCTACATCACTACCAAGACCGTATTCAATACCTGCTTCCTCAATTTTTTGCAAAGGGAATTCTCCACTTTTCAGGAAAAAATTGGAATCCGGACAATGCGCTATTTTACATTTATTTTCTGCCAACATTTTTATTTCTTCATCACCAAGATGAATGCAATGGGCAAAAATACTGTGTTGAGTTAGCAAACCTGCTTTTTGATAAACTTCAGTATAATTCTTAAACCCGAAGATTTCCTTCACCATTTCTATTTCTTCTTTGTTTTCAGAAAGATGGGTTTGAATCCAGGCATTATGTTCTATTGCATATTTAGCAACCTCTTTCATCAGTTCCAGTGAACAAGTTGGAGCAAAACGCGGGGTAAAGATATAATCCAGTTTGGCATTTTTCCCGTGCCATTTTTCATAGAGCAGAATACTTTCTTCCAGTGTCTTATGACTGTTTTGTTTAAGATTTTCTGGGCAGTTCATATCCATCATCGTCATTCCGATTAAAGCTCTAATTCCTGTTTCTTTTGCAATTTCAAAAGCCATATCGCAGGCAGAAAAAAAGGGTGCGGTATAAATGACGCAGGTTGTAGTGCCTGCCTTTAGCATTGCAGAAAAAAAATCTCGGCTCAGCTTTTCGGCATATTCAATATTTTTAGAGCGTTCTTCTTCAGGAAAAACATATTTATTCAGCCAGGGTAGCAAAGCCGGTTCGTAAAGTCCCCGAATATAATATTGGCTTAAATGCGTGTGTAAGTCAATAAACCCGGGCAAAGCATATTCGTTAGACCTGTCTTCATCTATTCTCCCTTGAAATTCAGGTAAGGATGTAATAGCAGATATTTTACTTTCTTCAATGCTGATAACCTGTTTCGGTAAAAATTGTATCTCTTCAGGGGAAATAGGATTAACGATGTTACAAAGGATGTTTTTCATTGTTCAACTTTCCTGATCTTGATTACTTTAGCTTTGCCAATGCCAAAATGCAGTTCTGGAGCATTCTGAGAACCGGTTCCTTTAGCACTGCAAAGCTCCCGTATAAATTTTTGTTTTTTATGAAAAAGCCGTTTTACGGTTATTTCTACCCTGGTGCCAAAGGCAGGACTATTAGGAACTTTGGCAAAATTCTCTGCTTTATTTTCCAGTAAGACAATATCGTTTTTCCAATAGGGCTTAATAAAAAGACCTTTATTCTTTGTTATTGTCCCATTATGCAATATCTTAGATCCATTGCCACTGCCTACAATAAGGTCCTGTAAACCATCTCTATCTAAATCTGCACAGGCATTTCCCCAACCGTTATAAACCCTGGCTCCAGCAAGCCAGGTTACATCTTCAAAAGTGCCATCGCCTTTATTATGATAGAGATAGCTCCGTTCATTCTCATAAACGGAAGTGATAAACAAATCCAGGAAGCCGTCATTATCAGCATCAAAGAAAAGAGGATCGCTATGCAATTCGTCGTATTTTATTCCTGCCTGCTCGGTTACATCGGTAAATTGCCAATAGTAAATAGTGTCTTTTTCCACAATCCTATAAGTTAAGCCATCATTCCTCAGGAGCATACTGATATCGGAAATATCTATATAACGGGGATGAGCAAGGTTAGCAACAAACAAATCCAAATCGCCATCATTATCATAATCACCCCAGTCAGCTCCAATGCTGTGACCATAATATCCATTTTTATATGTTCCTGCTATGCCGTAAAGAGCGGCTACATCAACAAAAAGAGTATCTATCTGTTGCCAGCAGAAATTACGGCTCAAACGGTAGTTGGTTACATATATTTCCTGTTTTCCATCGTTATCAAAATCAGCAGGGGCAACTCCTCTTCCGGGTAAACCGGGATTATCAGTATAAGAGGGTTTGCGAAAGCCATAAGCATCACTTTTATCCGTAAAATAGCCACCCTCGTTTTTCCAGAAAATATCCGGAAAACCGCTCCGCTTTAGCCAGAGTTCATAATTGGCAGAATAGAGTGAAGGGTAACCTTTTTGGTCAATATCAATCCAGGCAACAGCTTCTGTAGGATAAGTATCATCAATATCTCCGGCTCTTTCATTCACATTCACAAACCTTATATTATCCATATTTTTCAGCAACTGGTCACCTCTTCCTTCAGCAGAATGGCTATAGGAAACCAAATCTAAAAGTCCGTCTTTATTAAAATCGGCAAAAATGCCTCCACTGCTACTCAAATTAGCCAAACCAGCACTGTCCGTTAGCTCTGTAAACTTCATCTTCCCTTCATTTCTATAAAGGTATTTGCCGTTGAAAAGAATATCCGTAAAACCGTCTGAATTATAGTCCGCCAAAGCAACTCGTGTATATCCTTTGCCGTTAAGACCCGCATTTTCGCTTTTATCTTCAAAGCAGATTCCCTTATAGTTCATCATTTTGCGCATCCATTTTAGCGGTTCTTCTTTTATTTTAAGGTCGGTATGCAGTTTTGTTATCAGTGCCATTGCTTCTACATCATATCTATTACGGGGTGAACCTGAAATCAAACATTGGGTAAGATGTTCTGCCGCTTTTTGGTTATCTGTTTTCTTTCCTGTCAGTAGCAATGCTTTAGCTGTCCAGAAATGTTTTTCTGCTTGTTCGCCACGATTATTGTTGCTGAATTGCACTTGAGCAAGTATTGCAAGCAGTTCCTGTTGTTGTTTCAGCTTATTTTTCTCCAGCATCGGGATATCCAATTCGTCACCAAAAAGTCCGTAGGGCTCAATTATCCTATAAAACAGCAATTTTGCCTGTTGTTGTAAAACCCTTGCTTTCCAATCATCAGCGCTATAAACATCATAAAGCAAGGTTTGTTCGCTATCCGACACAGCCAATGTTAAATATTGTTCTGCCAGTTCCAGCAGGTTTTCTTCACCTTCAAAATCCTTTCTGAAAGTGGGGGAGAGCAAAAACAGAGAAGCAATATATGCGGAAACAGGATCTAAATTAGTGTGTTGGGGTAGTGCCTTTATCAGTTCTTGCCAATTTTTACGGTTGGCAAAATGATAAAGTTTATAGTATAAAGCAATAGAACGATAGCGGGAATGGGGATATTTCATTTCAAATTCATTCAACAGATTAAAGGCGAGAGAGTCGTTGCGCTCAATACTGATTTCATCAATCAAATCCTTTGCCATTGCTTCAATGATTGTGTTATACTTTTTGGTTGTGGCAATTTTGGCATATAGCTCTTCTTCACTGCATCTTTTTGTGTAGTAAAGCCAAACAGCACTATCCAAAGAATCGGTTAATGCTTCCGTGATAGCACTAAAATCATTATAGAAGGTTAAGGAATCAACTTCTTCCGTTTCACACAGCATCAGCCACTGTAAAGCATCTTCCAAAGAGTTATAATTTAGCGCTAAACGCTTATGGCATTGTTTTGCCAATTCTGGTAAGTTTGCTCTATGGGAATAATTCAAAACCGTTTGCAGGTCTTCTTCATCTCCATATAAAACTTTTGCCTGAATTGTTTCGTCGTATTTCGCAAGAATCTGAAATTGTTCCTTATCGCATAAAAAATTGATTTCTTCATTGGTAATGGCATAACAGCCGAAGACAAGTAGAATAAAGATAAACAAATTGATATATCTCATTTTTGTTCCTGCAGTTGTTCAATTAAGCTCTGGATATCTTCAGAGCTAAAATTATATTCCTTATTGCAATAGAGGCAAACGGGTTTGATGCCTTCCTTTAGTGATTGCAGTTCCTCTTTTCCTAAAAGCAATAATGCCTTGCTGAATAGTTCATAGCTGCAATTACAACGATAGGCGATTTCTTTTTCATCGTTAATTTGCCACTGAAGTCCCTTGAACACAAAAAGGGAAAGGATTTCGGGAATTGATAATCCCATATCCATCAAGTCGCTGAGATTGGGAGTTTGTGCTATATTTTCATTAATCACATCAGCTATTTTTTTATCCGCATAAGGTAGCTGTTGAATAATAAAACCTCCTGCAGAGCGCACTTTTGCTTCTTTATCAATTAAGATTCCCAAATTTACCGCTGTAGGTATTTGTTCTGATTGTTGATAGTAGTAAGCCAGGTCTTCGGCAATTTCTCCGTTGATAAGTTCTATAGTGCTAAAATAAGATCTTGTTCCTTTTTTATCTTTGCTGATAGTTAAAGTTCCTTTTCCGACTGCTTTGCCTACCTTAAAGTTATCTTCTCTGGTTGCATAAAAGAGGCGGGGATTTTTTGTATAGCCACGCAGAAAGCCATTTTGCGTGCAGATTACAATTGCACCTTGAATATCACCTTCGCAATCTATTCTCATTGTAATTTCACTTTCCTCATCTTTCAAGTCCCAGGAAAGCATTGCTGCTGCTGAAATCATTCTTCCTAAAAGCAAAGTGGCAATTGGAGAAAGGTCATGTAAATCGCGAGCGGTTTGCACACAATTAGTACTATTAACGGCAAAAACCCGAAAATTATTGTTATGAACTGTACCGCGTAAAATGTAATCCTTAGTCATCAATCCAATCCTTGTTTATTGTTGTTCCCGGATAATAGTGCTGTAAAATTTCCTCATATTTTGTTCCTTTTCTTGCCATTCGCAAAGCTCCAACCTGACACATTCCGACACCATGACCTGCACCTTTGCCTTTAATTTTGATAGTTGGCTTGGGGATAATTATTACAATACCATTAGCAACTTGGTAAGGACCTTCAATATAAAAGAACGACGAAAGCAGGTTTCCGAAAACCTGGCGGATTTGATATTCGCTATTTAAGCTAATTGTCTCATTTCCGATCAGTTTTACTTTAGTGATGCGTCCGGAAGAGCCGCGCTGAAGAATTTCAATTCTGCTGATGGAACTTAAACCTGCATTTTTTGACAATTGATTAAGCGAAATGGATTTATGCCAGGAAAGCGCACCGCGTTCCCAGGAACTCATTTCTTCTTCTGCCAAAGGTTTATCTATCCACGCGCGAGCATCTTTTTCTTTGCTTAAATCAAAAGAATTAACTGCATTGAGACAGGTGACACCTTTTAAATAATCAATCGGTTTACCTTTCCAGATAATATCAGCTGCTTCCGTTTTTCCTCCACAGCAACTATGATAGGTTGTTTCAGCAAGATTTCCGTTATAAAACAAAACCTCTGAAGCACATTCATAAACAGCTTGCAGGATTTGTTCATTCAGCAAATATTTTCCTTTATAAACCTGGCAATGAGTGGAATTGCATAAATCGTAACCATCGGTTTTATGTTTGTTATTCAATAGCAAAGTTAGGGCATGAGTTCTTGCTGCAACTATTTGTGCTTTAAGTGCTTCTGCGGGAGCATTGTCACCAATTTCATTTTGCACTACTCCGGCAAGATAGGTTTCTAAAGGCAATAATTGATTCAAGATAATCTGTTTTTTTACGGTCTTGAGAATAAAATCGCCACTGTAATCATAGCTATCTCGGTTAAAATAGATTTCTCCCTCGGAATGAATTTTCAAGGGTGTTTCCATATAGCAAAGATTTCCCGTAGCATCTTGAATCTGAACAGTGGAATTAAGCAATTGCACTTCTTTGATTTTATCTATAGGAATGCCCTGTATAGAGGCATATTGTTTTGCCTCTTCTTCCGTAGTAAAACTCTCCGGCAGAAAGTGTTGAAGCTCCTTTTTAATTTTCAGGCGGGAATTTTCCCAGGCAAAAAAATCCCTAACTACCGCTTGTTCATCATCCTGGGCTGCATAAACAATCTCTGTAAAGTCCAGAATAGCATAATGGACAAGTGTTTCCGGATTCATAATGTTAATTGTGATAGCGGAATCAAAATTGCGGGATATTAGTCCATCCATTTCCGCTATAGTTATATTGGCATTTTTCCCTTTGGGAGTAATAGTTAATTGAGGAGAAGCAGTTAAATTGATTTCCAGGTAGAGTTCACCTTTTATAAATTGCGCTCCGGCAAGCAATTTAAGACAAAGTAACAGCAAAATTATCAGGTAGTTACGCTTCATTTCTCTTTATGATATCAAAAAGAGGTTGTTATTCCTGTGGAAGCAAGAATCCAGATAAAATTGAGTAAAATAAACACATTTTCAAGATGAATACGATATAAATTATTGAACAACTGCACCAGGAATTCCTTCTCCGTCAGGAATTAAAAGCAGTAATTTTCCGTTGGAATCGGCAGCCAGAATCATTCCCTGCGAAGTTATTCCTCTAATTTTTCGCGGTTCAAGATTTACCAGCATTAAAACGGTTTTGCCAATTAAATTATTTGGTTCGTAATCAACTGCAATTCCGGCAATCAATTCGCGTTGTTCAATGCCGATATCTACCTTTAATTTTAACAGTTTATCCGTTTGAGGAACTCTTTCTGCGGTTAATACTTTGGCTAAGCGCAAATCCAATTTGGCAAAGTCATCATAACTGATTAACTCTTTCAGCGGAGCTATTTCCGGAGTGTTAAAATCCGATTTGTCACCTTCATTTATTATTGCTTGTGAATGCAGTTTGGCAATCTGTGCCTCAATTTCTTTATCCTCTATTTTCCGGAAAAGCGGTTTGATTTCGTTTAAAGTGATATCTCCCAATAAATTATATGCTTCGCTGAACTTGCAATTATCATCCAAATTCATCATCTGCCTTAAATACCGCATAGACCTTGGCATAATTGGACTAAAGGCAACGGATATTTTTGCCAGTAAATTAGAGCAAACATAAAGTGTTTCGTTAGTTGCATCTCTATTTTCTTTCAGCTGTGCCCAGGGCTTGTTTTCGTCAAAATAGCGGTTTCCCAACCGAGCTATATCCATTATCAGACGCGTATTTTTCTTCACTTGATAGTCCAGATAATTTTCCTCAATTTCTTTTAAGAGCTTATCTGCTTCAGCTATTGCCATATTAGCCGTTTCACTTAAAGCGCAGGCAGTTATTTTACCCTCAAAATTCTTGTTAGCAAAGGCAAAAACCCGGTTGGCAAGGTTGCCCAAAGTATTATTCAGCTCTATATTTATCTTATTTTGAAAATCCTTAAAACTAAAATCGGAATCTTGTCTTTCGGGAGCGTTAACTGCCAAATAATAACGCAGATACTCACTGTCAAAATCCTGAATGAATTCGTCTACCCAAATTGCCCAATTCTTACTGGTAGATATTTTTTTCCCTTCCAGATTCATAAATTCATTGGCAGGAATATCATAAGGCAGGCAATAGGTAGTATCCTGTCCCATCAGCATTGAGGGCCAAATAAGCGAATGAAAGATAATATTATCCTTTCCGATAAAATGAATTAAACGGGTTTCGGGATTTAACCAATATTCCTTCCATTTTTCCGGTTGACCTATTTTTTCTGCCCATTCCACAGTAGCTGAAATATATCCTATGGGAGCGTCAAACCAAACATAAAGAACTTTGCCTTTTGCTTCGGGAAGAGGAACGGGAACTCCCCAGGATAAATCCCTGGTAACGGAGCGTTCAACTAAACCCTGGTCAAGCAAATTCAGAATAAAATTCCGCACATTTTCTTTCCAATAGTCCTTTGTGGCAAGCCAGCGTTTAAGTTCTTCGCGAAATCCTTCCAGTAGCAAAAACCAGTGTTTGGTCTCTTTAATTACGGGAGTTGAACCGCATATTTTACATTTCGGTTCAATCAAGGTTGTAGTTTCGTAAATTTGACCGCATTTGTCACACTGATCACCTCTTGCATCTTCAAAACCGCAAAGGGGACAAATTCCTTCCACATATCTATCGGGAAGATAGCGTTTATCTTTTTCACAGTAAAACTGGAGCGTGTTTTTGGGTTTGATATAACCCTTATTGTATAATTGCAGAAAGAAGTCAGCAGCAAGTTTATAATGAGGGGGACGGGAAGTTCCGCTGAAATTATCAAATTCAATACCAATACCCTCAAATGCTTTTTTAATACTATTATGATAATAGTTTACTACTTCCTGAGGTGTAATTCCTTCTTTATCAGCTGTTATGGATATTGGAGTGCCATGTTCATCCGTTCCACAAATGTAAATAACATCTTCACCCTTCAAACGCAAATAGCGAACAAAAATATCTGCTGGTAAATAAGCCCCGGCTAAATGTCCGATATGCAATTTTCCATTAGCGTAAGGAAGGGCGCTGGTAACTAAATATTTCATACCTGTTCCTCAACATAAATTTTATGCAGGGTTTTTACCGCTGCGGCACAATTTTGGTCTGGCAGTAGAAGCTCTATGCTTTGTTCGTTATTAAAGCTCCGCAGGATGTTAAAATTTTGGCAGTTTTCCATTACAGTTGCCAAAAAAGCAGGGTCGTGACCTAAGCCCAATCCGATAAGATTTACAAAGGCAAAACCGTCTTTTTTGCTGATTGGTTTTATTTCTCTTTCCTGCAGAAAATAGTCCACTTCCGTTTCATATTTGCTTTCTACAAAAAGTTCCAGAAGACCTTCATTGACAAAGCTTTTATAAATTTCATAATACCAGTCGCTAAGAGTTTTTAGCACTTTGTCATTAAGCGGGAAAGTATATCTCAGTAATGTATTTTTATGAGCAATAGCAGTTACCTTGCGTTCTTCCATATTATTTTCCTCATTGTTTTCTGTCTTTTTATTGGTTATCAGCGAACCGGGAGCAAAAGTGAAAGATGATTTTACTTCTACTTCCACACCGTATTTAAGAGCGTATTCCGCAGCTCGGGGATGCAAGACCTTAGAGCCATTGTAACAAAGAGTTAACATCAGCTCCGGGCTGATTTGTCTTAATAATTTCGGCTTTTCCACAAGCTTGGGATCAGCAGTAAAAACTCCGTCCACATCTGTATAAATTTCGCATTTATTTGCCTTTAAATAACAAGCTAAAGCAACTGCAGAAGTATCAGAACCACCACGTCCTAAAGTAGTTATTTCTTTACTGGTGCTAACACCTTGAAAACCCGCTACAATAACTACTTTTCCCTTTTCCAGTTCTTCCTGTATACGAAAGGCATTCACTTTCAAAATCCGGGCATTACCATGCTTTTCATCGGTTATTATTCCGCTTTGAGAACCAGTAAATGAAATAGAGGGAATTCCTTCTTCCATTAGGGCTAACGACAATAAACTCATACTGATCCGTTCACCAGCAGTCAATAACATATCCAATTCCCGACGCGAAGGATGCTTGGAAATCCCGTAAGCTAAAGAAAATAGTTCATCCGTTGTTTTAGCCATCGCCGAAACAACTAAAACAAGACCTTCTCCTTTGTGGTATTCACTGGTTAATCTATGAGCTATGTTACGGATTAAATCAATGTTACCAACTGAAGTTCCGCCGAATTTTTTCACTATTATTGCCATATCTTTCTTTATTTCAAGATTTGTAGTTGCTGTCAAGGAAAAAAATCTCGCTTTCTTAATAGCATTTCTTTAGCATTACGGACTCATTGCTAATGCCATTAGTAATGGGTAAGCAATGAGTAAGCAATGCTATTAAGGAAGAAAATGGAATTATATTTATTTAGTAGGAGTTAGGAGAATTCCTGCTTTCTGTTTTAACTCACAATTTTTTATTTGGGAAACTAACTATAGCGCGATTGGAAGTAAAAAAACAAGAGGAGTGTTTATAATTGGGAAAGCAGGTGAAAATTGTAAGTCAAAACTTTCTCGCAGGTGAAAATTGTGAGTCAAAACCTTCTAAATCATAAATTTTCCAAGTTTTCTCTGGTTTCCCTATTAAATTCACTCTTCATTTCAAGAGGAGCATTTTTTTTATGCAGGAATAGTTTTTACTTTCCAGCCGGTAGAAATACATTCCGGAAGCCACATTGCGGTTGTTATTATCTTTTCCGTTCCAGACAATTTGATGCATTCCCGAAGGTAAAACTTCATCTATCAGCTTTTTCACCAGTTGTCCTTTAATGTTATATACATAAAGTTTAGCGGGAGCCGTTTCCTGCAAAGTAAATCTGATAGTTGTTTCCGGATTGAAAGGATTAGGATAATTATTTAACAATTGAGTTATAAGAGCAGGATTCACATTATCTTCAATATCTGTAAGATAATTGTAGTGCAAAATCTCTGAAGGCATACTGCTACCCTCCGAATAAACGCAAACCACATAAAAATAATAATCCGTGCCTAATTCTCTTAATGTTTCCGTATAAACAGGTATAACTGTAATTCCTGCCAATGCAAAAGCTCCGGCATTAATTCTACGATAAATTTCATAGTGTATTAAAGGAAATTCCGGTTCAGAAGGGGGATTCCAGTTAAGAGTTAAAACGCTATCGGCTAACATATAACTAATTCCCGAAACGGGAGTAAAATAACCCAGATAAAAGTCCTGCTGAACTAAAGGGTTAGCCAGAGAAATTGTGATCACAGCAGAAGTAGAATTTTTATAGCCATCTGCAGAAGCCCAAATTGAATGCGAGCCAATAGGGAGATAAATTGCGTAGTTTCCTTCATTATCAGGATGACTAATCCAGGAAGCAGAATTTTGCACATTAACTATGCTGAAATCAATAGCAGAATTACTGCTGGTTACCGTTCCGAAAACCTTTCCCGCAAATTCAACAAAACCTGTAGTGCGAACATCATCTATAAACCATCCATCTCCTGTAATACCACTATCACTCGCAAAAGTAAAACGGAATTGAACACTCTGATTGGCATAAATTGAAAGATTGAAACGGGCAAAAACCCAGCCACCACTGTTTCCACTATAACCTGGTCCGTTTAACACACTCAAATTTGTGTTTGAATAACCACCTACCGGAGTAAGCAAAGTCCAGGTTGTTCCCCCGTTTGTAGAAATTTTAACATTGCCCCCATCATAATTTGCTTCTGAATTATAATAATGCCAGAATTCCAGCATAAAATTGCTGCCGATATAAACACTCGGAGTAGTAAGCTGGTAATTAGCATTATTAGGATAAGTACTATTCAATCTTGTTCCCCAGACCTTAGTTCCGGAATGAGCTCCTGCAACAGTTGATTCACCCCATTCCCAACCGTTGGATGAAGGATTGGGAACAAAATTTCCGTTATTATTTTCAAAATCGGCATTCATACCTGTAGTGCCTACACTTAAAACCAATTGCTCACTATGAACACTTGTAAAATCAGCCAAATATGTAAGATAGAAAGTAAGATTATTCCCAACTAGCACATTCGGAGAAATAGTTATATTATATATTGCCTGACTTATTCCGCCTGCAGGTAAGGAAGAAATAATGCAGGAATTGTTATGAACAGTAACATATTCCGAAAGGCAAGTGATTGTGCTGCTAATATTATTAGCAGAAACAGGAGTGTTATTGGCAAAATTGATAATCAAATCAAGTGTTTCACCCGGATCAATAAGTCCGTTTCCATTTCCTGTAATGCAATCATTCATATACATTCCACTATATTGTATATCAGGTTTATGAACAGTAATATAAACAGTAAAATCCCAGCTGTTATCTGAAATGCTGATATGCAAGTTGATTGGGATTTCAGCTGCATTGGGACAATTGGCATCAATTTGAAGAGTAATTGGGGTATTATTTATCGCTGTTGCATCTCCTAAAATATTACTGTAATTGCTGATAGCATTGATCAGAACGGCATATTCGCTTGCACAAAAAGCACTTAACTGAACTTGTGTAGCTGTGCCTAATCCTATATTCATTAGTTTAATACCCAGTTCAATTGTTTCTCCCGGTTCGGCTATCTGATTAAAGTTGGTATCATTTATAATTACTTCATTCAATACCAGAAAAGGTGATTCGTATAGAACTGGAGCTGTAGTAATCAACAGAGCTGAAAAATTTGTTATGGGAGCTGCTGCACTGGGATATTGATTGTTAAAAGTATATTCCAGCCCTATAGTATTCGTATGATCTTTAATTCCGATAGTGCAGAAATTGCCATGCGAAGGACTGTATCCTCCCTGCCCGATATCCACATTATTGAAATCCTGATATTGAAATTTAACCATTCCCTGTCCCATTGAGGTAGGATAGAAAACGGGATCATAAAAAATAACTTCAAAGGTCTCCAGAGAAGAACGATTGTATCCATTACGCATTTTGAAATATTCTATAATAAACCTGTGATTTTGGCTATCGTAATATTTATATATCCCTGCATCATTAATTAAACATAAATCATCCCAGAAAGGAGCAAGCATGGGAGAAGGTCCGTAACCACCTGGAAGATGATAGTTCCGAAATTCGCCATTTTCCGTAAACCCCATTACTATAAAGCCATTTACGCAAACGGTAATTTGATTGTAGTCAATGCCATAAAAGGGAAAAGTGAAAGGCAAATCTATTTGCTGTAAAGTGACCGCTCCGGTTTGATCTCCTTCGTCAGTTGAAGAACCGGGATCGGAAAAAGCGGTTATTTTTGTTCCCGCTCCTCCCAAGGAAGGATTGATTTCTATCCATTCATACACAGGACAATCAGGATAAGCGGTATCGGTTATATCATAAATAAAATAGCCGAAAGCATCGGGACCTAAAGGTGTGTGAGAATTAACACTACCTATTTGAATGTTAAACTCGGTATATTGATCAAAGCCCCATTCGTTATATAGGTGTAAACGCAACGGCATTTGCATTCCAGGAATCAATAAAGGCCGGGCAAAGACCTCAAAACCTTCTACAGTAGTCCCCAAACTGTTTCCTAAAATGGAACCCACATAAGAAGTAGAATCCGTAACGGTTATCAGATCGTTCAAAGAAGATAATTCGGCATAAACATCAAAGACAGGAGCAATGGAATTATTTTTAATGGTTAAGGAAAGAAAACCATTTTCACCCGGATCAAGAATATTATTTCCTCCTGCAGATATTGAAGAGTTGTGAACAAGCAACAAAGCATTATAGATAACAGTATGAAATACAAAGGAATAAACATTTTGATCAGTTGTTGTTAATTGCAATGTAAAACGCACATTATGCTGAGCAGGTAAATTGTTTACTATGCTGAAAGTAAATACAGAATTAGACCAAAGCGTGGCATTACTGCCAATAGCGTCAAAACTGCTTTCAGAATTTAAAATAGTAATATAAGGATCATCGGCAGAAAGAATGGCTGTTGTTGCTGGAACTGTTGCTGAAGTTGTATTTTTAATTTCCAAACTTAGAGCTATGGTTTCTCCTGCAGTGGCAAAACTATCGCCATTACCGTAACTGCCATTAGTGCCGTTATCAATAACTATTTTGTTTAAATAAACAAGAGAACCTGTAGGGTCAATTGTTACAACTTTTTGGAAGGGTTTATAATTATGTTTGGAAACGGTAACCGTCAGCTCATTTAGCACCCCGCCTGAAATATTGATAGTTGCCTTACCTTCACTGTCGGTATAATCTCTGCCAACTATAATATTCTGGGCAGTACTATAAAGTGTTACACAGGCATCTTTTACTCCCGTCCCAAAGGAATTTGTAACTTCCACATCCAAAAGATTACTGCCTAAAGGTAAAATATCTGCACAAGCGAGGTTAAAAATATCAGGAATTTGAGTAAAAACCTCTACCGTAGGGTCTCCCATTAAATTACACCAATGGGCAAAATAATTCGCCTGTTGATCAAAAGTAGAACCATAAACCTGCTTAATGTATAATTTGGCATTTAACAATGCTTCTCCCATACTGCGCATACCATAAGTAAAAATCCCGTCATAAATTCCGGCATTCAAACAATTGTTAAAAGTAGTATGAGTTCCACTAGTAGCCATTCCAATTGCTGTAATTGCTCCAGCAGGAGCTGCAGAAGTTCCTAAACGAATAAGAGATTCGGATGTAGCGGTGTTATTTTCAAAATTACCAGTGCTACAAGTAAGAATTGTAGAATGAGGTAGCTTATTGCCATTGATTAAACTGGCGGATGGACTCCAACCGCTCATTCCTAACCAACCGCGATAATTGAAAAAGGCAACTCCCTGATTAAAACCATTGTCAATATAGGCAGGGAATCCGCTGGAATAATTCTCCAGAAAAGTATAATCGGGATTAGTTCTTTTTGCCAATTCCTTGATGAATTTATTTACATAAATGGTAGAAATTCCACTGTTACCAGGGTCTCCAATCAGCAACATTTTATTTACCCAGGCACCTGCATTTCCGGATACATTGATATTCTTTTCCACAGCATAAATTTTAGTAAAAAGCACATCCAATTGACTGATATTTTCTGCTGAAATTCTACCGATAAAAGCGTCTCCCAAATAATCGTTACCTGCTAAAAAAGTATAAGGATAATCCCCTTTACCTCCATAAGTGGACATTTGTTCAGTATATGTAGGAATGGTATAACTTCCGTTAGTATCACCTAAAAGGATAATAAAATCGGGACGCGTAGAAGGATTATCATATTGCGTTTGGATATAGTTCTTAATTGCCTGAGTAGAAGCTCCTCCGGTTTCAACTGTGCTTACAAAATTTACATCATAGCCCTTTTGCCTTTTCCAGGCAACAAATTCATTCAGTTTGGCAATGAAAATAGCATCCGTATTGTTTCCGTAAATAAGTAATATTCTTGCAGGTTGAGGAGCCATCATCGTATTCCGGTAATAATCAAAATTGGCAATCATAGATTCATAAAGATTGGTGAAGGCATAAGAATAGCCGTTATATTCATCCATTTCATTGATTCCCTGTCTGTCCTTAACCTCTATTTCAACTTCCATCTGTTTTTGGATTTTCAGTTCTTGCGTTTCTGCTACATATTGAACCGGATTAAGAGTAATCTGCACAACCCTGAAATCACGGATAATTTGGGGTTGACTATAGCTGTAACTATTTGCAGGATATAAGGAAGCACTATGATAAGCTGTTTTGTTATATTCGCTTGCAATTTCCTGTTCTTTTGTGGCAAAAACCGGTTTAGGAATAAACCCCTTTTGGGTAATAATCTCTCCTCCGGTCACTTTTATTTCTATATCTCCTTTTGGAGGAATAGCAATCCAAGCAGAAAAAACGGGCAATTCAGGAAACCCTGTTTCCGCTGTTGTTTCTGCACCTTGCATACTCAGGATTTTAAAGTTGCTGTTATCAATATCTTCAATTTGCAGTTCGGGAACCTGTAATTGCAGTTTTATCTTTCCTGCATTCTGAGAAACCACGGAAAGGGGTTTTTCTATCGGAATAATTGTTCCTGCAACTAAGGCACTGAATGAACACATCAGGATTAGAATGGCGATTTTAGTTGTTTTCATCTTCCGTAAACCTTTATTTGGTATAAATTAAAAAGAACCTGAAGTTAAATTTACTCTAACTTCAGGTTCTTTCCCATTGTAAGATTGTCTCATAAATTACTTTATCTCGTAGATAAGAATGCCCTGATCGCGAGCTCCTACTACTAATTTATTATCCATAAATTTCACAGTATTGGTGTAACCGCAGGAAGTTAAATGCTGTAACAATTGCGGTTTTGAAGGAATACTAACATCAAAAAGATAAATACCTCCTCCTCCGGAAGAAAGAGCAAGTTTATTTCCTGAAACAGCTAAGGAAGTAGCATAACCACTTGTATCAAATGTTGACAGCAACACTGGTGAAGCAGGATTGCTTACATCAACAATATGTAAACCGCTTTGGCGTCCTGCTACATAAGCAATATTGTTATTAACTTCCACTTTTTGAGCTTCTCCACTTAAATGAATATTGCCAATCAGCTGACGGTCATTACGATTATAAATATATAAACCAAGCTGTTCTGCGGCTATGAAAATGTAATTATTGGTCAATTTAAAACCAGCAGCTGCTCCAGGAGAAATGGTAAACACATTACTGTTGAAAATTGTGCCATCATAATAATCATATTTGAAACTTCCTGCTGCACAATAGGCACAAACCATTTTATAAGTTCCCTGTAAAAAAGGAACAGGAGTTATGGCAAAACTATCCAAATCCTTTATATTACTTGTTCCACCTATAAAATCAAGAATGTAAATTAGGGAATCGGGATCGCTGGTATTAATTACTCTAATAGCATCAGTTGCCTCGGTATCCACTAAAAACATAAAATTATGTTCCGGTACTACCGCTACCTTTTTAATTCTGCCTAAAACTTTCTGGCTACCATCTTCTGCCCAAAATTCAGTAATCCACTGTATATGATAATCCGTTCTACTAATTCGGGACATTCCACCCTGGTCATGTGCCACATATATATAATTATCATCAATCTTGATATCCAAAGGATTGCCTACAATCGGTAAAACATTTCTCAAAGTAAGCCAATCTCCTTCCTGATATTCAGTATTGCGTTTTGCGCATGAACTTAGCAATATTAGCACGATGATTGCTAATGTTATTATATAACTTTTAGGCATT
>ERZ724504.838-NODE-838-length-17294-cov-12.772725_pt1 | contig 17294 bp, 12 predicted proteins | sample MGYA00376037_ERZ724504 | MGnify/ENA primary metagenome ERZ724504 (study PRJEB28724, sample SAMN07190888) | wastewater metagenome | isolation source: influent of sewage treatment plant in Hong Hong | place: USA: Christiansburg, Virginia | collected 2016-03-01 ... | reverse complement strand
TCACCACCATTGGGCCGCGTGACGTGCTGGCCGTGGTGCGCAAGATGGAAGCGCGCGGCGTGTTCGACAGCGCCAAGCGCATCGGGCAGATATGCGGGCAGGTGTTCCGTTACGCGGTGGCCGAAGGCACGGCCGAGCGCGATGTGACCACCGATCTGCGCGGCGCATTCCAGCACGCAGAGAAAAAGCACTATGCCGCCATCACCGACCCGGCGAAGCTGGGCGCGCTGCTGCGGTCCATTGACGCCTACACCGGGCACCTCTATAGCGTGGCCGCGCTAAAGCTGTCTCCCCTGGTGTTTCTGCGCCCGGGCGAACTGCGCACCGGCGAGTGGGCTGAGATTGATCTTGAGGCAGCAGAGTGGCGCATCCCTGGCAGCAAGATGAAGATGAAAAATGACCACATCGTTCCGCTGTCACGGCAAGCTGTAGAGATTCTGCGAAGCCTGCACCCCATCACCGGGCATGGACGCTATGTGTTCCCCAGCCTGCGCACGGGCGAGCGCCCCATGAGCGAGAACACGGTCAACGCTGCGCTGCGCGGCATGGGCTACAGCAACGAGGTTCACACCGCCCACGGGTTCCGGGCAACGGCACGCACCATCATGGATGAAGTGCTGGGCGAGCGCGTGGACTTGATAGAGCACCAACTGGCCCACGCGGTAAAGGATGCCAATGGGCGGGCCTACAACCGCACGGCACACCTACCAGCACGGCGGGACATGATGCAGCGCTGGGCGGACTATCTGGACAAACTGCGCGCAGGCGCGGATGTGATCCAGTTCAAAAAAGCATAGCGACCCGCCCCGCCTATCCCCAAGCGGACTTCTTTGACACGTACTCAGATCACCAGGAGACTCCAAACCCCAAGGAATTACCAAGTGTCAACAACAATCATAGAAACTGTTGTATTTTTGACAACTCCTTTAATATCAATAACTTAAGACGAATTCATTTCATTCTGACTCACTGAATATCGCGTCATGTCGTGAGAAGCCCCCTCTAGGGTTTTTCGATTCGACGCTTAAAGCTTCTATTACGGGTTGCCCGGGATTTTTTAATCCGTGCAACCCAAAGCGATTGATCACCGCTGTGTGTTGCACCTCTGGAGTCAACACATGGAAGCCACCGTCAAGATCAGTCCCACTATTCCGTCATCAGTATTTGATGCCCTGCCCGACAGCGCATTCATTCGTGAATCGCAACTGGTGCAAAGCCCCAAGCGGCCAGAGAGCACAGCGCCGCTGCCCTTCAGCGCCCCAACCCTGTGGCGCAAGGTAAAGGCCGGCACGTTCCCCAAACCGCACCGATTGTCTGAGCGCGTCACCGCCTGGAAGGTGGGGGACGTTCGGGAGTGGATCAGCGCGCAAACCGCTGCAGCGTAAGGGGCGGCAATGCACACAGACACCACCTCCCACAAAGAAATGCCCACCGGGGACGGCAATCCCACGGCAGGCAACACAGACACCCCCACTGTAGCGAAGGCGCAGGCCACCGACAAGGCATTTCCCAGCTTGCGGGCCGCGTTTGCACTCAAGGGGCACCGTCTGCATCGCAGAGCAGAACACGGCAGCGCAGACACCTTTTGGGCCGAACGCTGGGGGCTGGTGCGCTACCTGCCCAGCCTGCACGATGCGGCGCTGTTCCTGGCGCAGATTGGAGGTCGGCTGTGATCGCATCCGAACAATTCCAACAAGCCATTGCAGGCGCTGGCCTGCCAGCACCCGAGGTGGTCTACGGCGACGGCACACTGTACCGATTCAGCACCAACGGCAAGCGCATGGACCAATCGGGCTGGTACGTCCTGCACGACGATGGCGATATACCGGCGGGCGCTTTTGGCTGCTGGCGCAGTGGGCTATCACAGACCTGGTGCAGCAAGGACACCCAGACAATGACCCCAGCCGAGCGCAACGCCCACCAGCAGCGCATGCAGGCCATTGCCCAGCAGCGCGAAGCCGACACACCCTGCTGGTACTGCCGCCCTTGCGGAAAAACAGCACCGACGTTTTGACACCTGCATAGGGCTGAAACACGCCACCGGGCAAGGACAGAATGGCTTCAACACGATTGTTTTCCATGAGTTGGCGGCGCAGTTCTTTGTGCGCGCCGGTGGCGCCAAACAGCACACCTTCGGGCACGATAACACCGCAGCGGCCCTCTTCGAGCAGGCTTTGCATCATGTAGTTGACGAACAGCAATTCGGTGGCGGTGGTGGTGCCCACCTTCACGTCGTCCACGATGCGGTCTTTGTCCACACGCCCGGCAAAGGGGGGGTTGGCCGCGATCACATGAAAGCCCTCGGGCAAACCCAGCTCGCGTTTGCGCTCGGCATCCAGCGAAGTGGTGAGCACATTGCGCTGGTAGATGCGCACGGCGGGCAGGCCGCGCAGAGTCAAGTTCATGGTGGCCAGGCGCACCATCGTCGGGTCCACGTCGTTGCCGAAAAAGGTTTGCTCTTGCAACACGCGCCACTTGGCGGCGGACAGCGCATTGCCGTTGCCGCGTGCAATGGCTTTGCCGTCCAGGTCGGAGCGCTCCACACCGTCCGCCGTGGAGTTGGCCAGTTTGATGTAATCCAAAATCGCCGCAAGAAAACCCGCCGTGCCCGCTGCCGGGTCGTAGCAGGTCTCGCCGATCTTGGGGTCCAGCATGGCCACCACAGCGCGGATGATATGGCGCGGTGTGCGGAACGAGCCAAGTTCGCCGGCCGACTTGATGCGCTTGAGCAGGTATTCGAACAGGTCGCCCTTGGTGTCGGCATCGTGCTCTTCCAAGTGCAGGCCATCGACCTTGCCGATGATTTGGGTCAGCACCACCGGCTCGTCAATCACCAGCCGCGCACCGTCCATGAAGTTGATGGCGCTGCCGCCTGCCACCTGTGCGTAAAACGGAAAAACCTCGTCCCGCATAAAACGCACCAGATTCTCCCCCGCCAGCACCCGTGCCCAGGTTGACCAGCGAAAGCGCTCGCGCGGTATCGTGCTGCCACCACCCATGACCGGCGCATTGAGCGGGTTGCGCAGCGTCCAGTCGCCGCTGTAGATGCTGGGTACGGTTTGCTTCTGCAAACGGGCACGCGCTTGTGCCTGAATGTCCAGCCCTTCGGCCAAGTAGAAAAAAAACAGATAGGAAAGTTGTTCGGTGTTGGCAACAGGATTGGGGTAGCCACCACCAAACAGGTAGTTGCTGATGTCGTCAATATCTTGACGGAGTTGGGCGGTAAGGGACATGAATTGCGTTGCGATCTTTATTGGAGGGGTGCGCCGTAGACCGACTGCGAGAGGTTGGCGAGCACGCCAGAGAGCGGCGTTTCACCGCCAAAGAGTTCAGCGGCTTTGCGGCGACCGCCTTGCAGGCTGAAAGGAGGGAGCGCCAGGTGGTCGAGGGTGAAGTCGTTGAACTGGTCAGCGTTCTCGCGGATTTGGGCTTCCACGTCATGCAGCCAACGCTCTTGTAGGGGCGTAAATTCTTGTTCCATCAGCCAGCCCTCAAAGCGTGCACCCAACTCGTTGGCCTTTTCTTCGGACGCTTCCATGAATACAAAATTGCGCGCATCGTCCATCGTCACCCAGGAGCGGGTGAGCGGGTCGATGTAGTCGTCTTGCTCTACCGTCACCAGCGTGTGCGGGTCGGGGCGTGGGCGTGGCGGCTTGTCGGTGAGGTTGCCACCTTCGGCATAACCCTCGTCCCCCTCGTGGGCATCAGTAACGCCAACGAAATCGAACAGGGTAAACACGGGTTTGCCTTGCGCCTTGCGCGTGCCCCGGCCCAGCATTTGCCGGTACAGCGTGACCGACTTGGTGTAGCGGGCAAATATGAGGTTGACCACCTCGGGGCAGTCAAAGCCGGTGTCCAGCATGTTGACCGATACCAGCACCTGCGGAAACTTTTCCTTTTTGAACCGGCGGATGCGCGCCATGGCATCGGTGGTGTCGTCACCCTGGCCAACACCTGAAACCACGTAATCAGCGTATTTGATTTCTGGTGACGGCTTGAGGTGGGCAAACTCGTTGTCGATCAGCGTGGCCAGCGTTTCGGCGTGGCGTTTGGTGACGGCAAACACAATGGTTTTGCCAATGAGCGGTTTGCGCAGGTAGCCGGTGGCGTCAAGGTAGCCGTCTTCCATCACTGTGTGGAACTCGCGCACGATGGCCCGGTTGCGGGCGGGAATGGTGAACTTGCGCTCCAGCACATTGGGGTCAACGAGGATGTGCGGCTGGGGCGGATTGAGGTTGGCAGCGGCTGCAAAAGCGTCGTCTAGCTCTTTGCGTGTTTTGGGGTCCAGCCCATCCCACTCGATTTCGTTGCGCAGAATTTTGATGCCGTCCACGGTAGCGGTCTTAACGGTCTTGGCCCTGTAAATTTGGTAGCCGACCAAGTAGCCCTCGTCGATGGCATGCTTGAGCGTGTACGAAAACGTGGGCTTATCGACGCCAAAAAACCGCAGCGTGTCGCGCACGAAAACGGTTTCATCATCGGCAGTGCCGTCTTCATTGGGCGGCTTCACACAAGGGGTGGCGGTCAGGCCGATCTGGATACCGTCAAAGTGCTCCAGCACCTTGCGCCACTTGCCGTAAATGCTGCGGTGGCATTCGTCGGTAATGATCAGGTCGAAATAGCCAGACGAATACTGGTGGTAAATGTTCACCATCGACTGCAAGGTGGTGATGGTGATGCGCTGCTGGTCCTGAAAGCGCCGGCCAGCGCGCATCACATAGCAAGGCAATTCCTTCACGTGCTCGGTAAAAGCGTCTTCGGTTTGCAGCGCCAGCGGGATGCGGTCCACCAGAAACAGCACGCGGGTGACTACATTGGCGGAAAACAGGCGCTTGATCAGTGCGGCAGCGGTGCGCGTCTTGCCGGTGCCGGTGGCCATCTCAATGAGCATCTTGCGCCGGCCGAGTCTCATTTCCCGGCAAATCGTCTCGATGCAGTCCACCTGGTAGTCGCGCCCTGCAATGCGCGTGTCTATGGAGACGGTGAGCGGGTCAACCCGCATTTGCAGCAAGGCGGCGCGGCGCTCTAGATCAGCCTGTGAAAAGAAGGTACGGACGGGGCGCGGGTGGGCCTCGCGCTGCCAGTCCCAAAACAAGATTTCGCTGCCGTTGGTCAGAAACACAAATGGCACGTTGGCCTGCTCGGCATTGCGGCGGCCTTGTTCGCGTGCGTCGGCGGCGTTGATGCTCTCGCGCTTGGCCTCAATGATGGCGAGGCCCCTACCCTCCCGGCTGCACAGCATGTAATCTGCGCGGTCGCCATTGGGCAAGGTGTATTCGTAGCGGACGCTGGTGCCATCGCTGATTTGCCAATGCTGGTCGTTGAGCTGTGCGTCTATCAGCGTGCGGGCGAAGGCTTCGGTTTGGCTGGCCATGTGTTTAAGTCGTACAAACGTCGGGCGAATTTGGTTGATTATCCTGAGCTTGCAAGCGATGAGCGCGCTAGCGTGCTCCGCGGTTGCCTGCCAGCATTTTCCCCGTTAGCATCTCCCAGTTCCCCGCGATGCTTGCTCGACCCTGGACAATTGCAGTCCAGACGGGGCAAGTACCGCAGGGAATTTCTTTTTGGCTATGTACTTGGCCCAACGTGTTGGCGACATAGTGGGTTCGTGTCAGGCTTGGCCCCGGAAGTGGGGTGGTCCGGTCGGGGGTTGTCCCCGATGTGCCGCCAAACTGCTGGGGCCTTTTTTCGTTTTGGCGTGTTGCAGCCGTGGGTACGGATTTTGCCGACGAATGTGCTGAGCATGTATGGCAGTAGCCATCAAACCGTATTCCTGTTAATGTCCTGCTGCGCTCTTGGAATGGGGCTGACTGTCTGGGGAATTGGCCCCCAGCGCTCTGCCAGATTCCAGGGGCGTTTTGCGTGCGCAAGTACTTTTGGGGTACGCGGTTGATGGCTTCCGGCTGGCCTACTCTACCCTGCCGCTGTTTTGCCCCTCCCTGGCCAGCAACTCCCTATGCGCTTTCTTGGCCATCAGCCGGGCGGTTATCTGCAGCGCTTCCTGGCTGGGCTTCTTGTCCCCGTCCTTGACCATCTTGGCCAGTCGCACCATTGCTGCTGCTTCCAGTGCTTTGAGCGATGGCGTCTGCGATGGGCTGCTTGGGGTATCCATAGTGTTCCTGCTCTCATTTGATGGGCGTGGCAAGCACGGCAGCGTCGAGCAATGCCTCGGCGTCCATGCCCAACGCTTCGGCTGGGGACTGCCACGTCAGTACATCATTTTTAATGGCGCTTATACCGCGTGTGGCCACTGCTGCCATGTCATCTTGACCTACCTGCTCGTCATCCCAAGCACGAACGGGTCAAGGTCCACATCATCGGCCGCATCTTCCTGCACGGCAAGGCAATGGTCGATGCAGGTGCTGGCCTCTACTTCGGCGGGGCGTTGATCCCGCCAGCGCTAGGCTGCCTCACATCCATTACACCGCGCCAAAAGCACAACGCAAGCGACACATTTCTTTTTGACGGTACTTTTGACGGTACTTTTCAGATTAAAAACACTGGAAGCTATATCCCATAACGGTTTCAAGGCACTATTCGATTCCTGTCGGGACCAGAGAATGTGGACGCCGCAAAGGCAGGTGCGTCAAGTGACCACCATCCCGCTACGATCTGGCCCTCTGCTTGATTCCCCCACCCGCCCGCCCATCCCTATGCGCCAAGCCATCCTGAACCTCGAAGAATCCAAAATCCGTGAAGTGGCCAATGCCGGCATGGGGCGCGGCGACGTGCTGCCCTTCTGGTTCGGCGAAAGCGACGAGGGCACGCCCGAGGCGGTGCGCGCGGCAGCCATTGCATCGCTGCAAGCGGGCGAGACCTTTTATTCGCACAACCTGGGGCTGCCTGAGCTGCGCCAGGCCGTGGCCGACTACGCCAGCCGGCTGCACGGCCCGGTGGGGGTCGAGCGCATCGCCATCACCTCGGGTGGTGTCAACGCGCTCATGCTGGCGATGCAGGCGCTGATCGATGCGGGCGACGAAGTGGTGGCCGTCACCCCGGTGTGGCCCAACCTGACGGCGCAGCCGGTGATTTTGGGCGCGCGCCTGCGCTGCGTGGCGCTGCAACCCCAAGCGGACGGCGCCTGGACACTGAATTTGCCCGCGCTGCTGGCGGCCATCACGCCCCAGACCCGGCTGCTGGTGGTCAACGCGCCCAACAATCCCACGGGCTGGACGCTCTCGCGCGCCGAGCAGCAGGCCATCCTGGCGCGCTGCCGCGAGACCGGTACCTGGATTCTTTCGGACGAGGTGTACGAGCGCCTGTACTACGCCGGGGACACGGCCCTGGGCGCGGCGCCGTCGTTTCTGGACATTGCTGATGCGCACGACCGGCTGGTGGTGGTGCAAAGCTTTTCCAAGTCCTTCCTGATGACCGGCTGGCGCCTGGGCTGGCTGACGATGCCCGCAGCAATGACGCTGCAGATGGGCAAGCTGCTGGAGTTCAATACCTCGTGTGCGCCGGTCTTTGTGCAACGCGCCGCCTTGACCGCGCTGGAGCAGACTGAGGCGATCACGCCGCGCATCGTCGCCCACCTCAAGGGCTGCCGCGACACGCTGGTGCCGCTCTTGCAAGCGATTGCCGGCGTGCAGACCAGTGCGGCGCCGGGCGGCATGTACGCTTTTTTGCGCATTGCCGGCCACAGCAATTCGCTGCACCTGGCCAAGCGCCTGGTGGCCGAGGCGGGATTGGGACTGGCGCCGGGTATCGCCTTCGGACCCGAGGCCGAGGGCTGGCTGCGCTGGTGCTTTGCTTCGAAAGACGTGGGTCGGCTGGTGCTGGGCGTGCAGCGGCTGGAGCGCTGGCTGGCGGCGTAGGATCAGTAGCCCTTGCTGTCACCGTAAAGCCAGGGCAGATCGAGCAAGCGCGGTCCCAGCGTACGCAGCGCCGCATCGCGCGCCCAGCGCATCGCCCCGGTGGCATGGAAGATGCGGCCATTGCGCGCCGAGCGCGCCTGCACGCGGGCGTTGCGCTGCCAGCGGTTGAGGGCATAGCGGCGCAGGCGCAGGGAGACGTCCACGTCGTGCATGGCGAGCGCACGCTGCAACTCGGCGGCATCCTCGATCGCCATTCCGGCACCCTGGGCCAGGTAGGGGCGCATGGGGTGGGCGGCGTCGCCCAGCAGGGCTACCAGCCCGCGCGCCATATCGGCCGGCCCCGCCACCGGCGGCCGGTCGCACAGCGGCCACAGGCGCCACTGGCCCCGGCTGTGGGCGACGGCGCCAACGGCGTCCTGGAACGCGCTGCAGGTGCCAGCCAAGGCAGATTGCAAATCGGCAGTGTTGGCGCTGTGGTCCCAGTTTTGCAGGTCGTCAGGCGCCTCGCCATGCACGATGACCACCAGGTTCTGCAACTCGCCCCGGCGCACGGGGTACTGCACCGCATGCAGGTTTGGGCCGAGCCAGGCGGTGACCTGTGATGTGCGCATGCGCTTTGGCAAGCCCCCTTGCGGCACCAGCGCGCGGTAGGCCAGGTGGCCGGAAAACCGGGGCCGCCCATCGCCCAGCAGCTGGGCGCGTACCGTGCTCCACAAGCCGTCGGCACCCACCAGCGCGTCGCCTTCGATCTCGCGGCCCCGGGCCGTGCGCACCTGGATCACGTTGTTGTCGGCCTCGGCAAAGCGGTCGATGGCGACACCCGTGTGCAATTGCAGCGAGGGCCGCTTCAATCCCGCTTCAAGCAGCAGCGCATGCAGGTCGGCGCGGTGCACCGTGCCATAGGCGGCGCCATAGCGTGCAATGGCCGCAGCGCCCAGCGCCAGCTCGGCAAGCGTCTGGCCGCTGAGGGCGCTGCGCACCTGAAGCCGCTCAGGAAACGCCGCCACCGCCTGAAACGGCTTTTGCAGCCCCCAGGCTTGCAGACAGCGCACGCTGTTGGGACCCAACTGAATGCCGGCGCCCACTTCGCTGAAAGCCGACGCACGCTCGTACAAGCGCACGTCCCAGCCGGCATGGGTGGCCGCCAGCGCAGCCGCCAGGCCCCCAATGCCGCCGCCGGCCACGAGAAGCTGCTCGCTCATGCGCGGCGCTCGCGCACTCGGGCCCCCTGGCACGCCGCCACGCCCGCCGCCATGCCTGCCACCGCCTCAAACTTCCAGCAGCTGGCCCAGCACGAAGGGCAGGATGCCGCCGGCCTGGTAGTAGTCGATCTCGATCGGGGTGTCGATGCGCAGCGTCACCAGCACCTCCTTGCGCGAGCCGTCGGCCCGATGGATCACCAGGCGCGTGTCGCTGCGCGGCGTGAGCGCCGGGTCGGGCAGGACGTCGATGCGCTCATTGCCCTCCAGCCCGAGAGATTCCCACGAATCGCTGCCCTTGAACTGCAGCGGCAGCACGCCCATGCCCACCAGATTGGAGCGGTGGATGCGCTCGAAGCTCTTTGCCACCACGGCCTTGATGCCCAGCAGCTGTGTGCCCTTGGCCGCCCAGTCGCGGCTGGAACCCGTGCCGTATTCTTCGCCGGCAAAAACCACGGTGGGCGTGTCCTCGGCCAGGTACTGCATGGCGGCGTCGAAGATGAACATCTTCGAGCCCTCCAGCGGACCGTCGTTCTGATACAGCGTGATACCGCCCTCCTCGCGCGAGCCGTCTGCCGTAGGCGGCACCATGAGGTTCTTGATGCGCACGTTGGCAAAGGTGCCGCGCATCATCACGTCGTGGTTGCCTCGGCGCGAGCCGTAGCTGTTGAAGTCCTGCTTCATCACACCGTGCTGCAGCAGCCACTGCCCAGCCGCCGAGCTGTCCTTGATGGACCCTGCGGGCGAGATGTGGTCGGTGGTGATGGAGTCGCCAAACAGCGCCATGATGCGTGCGCCCAGCACGTTGGGAAGTTTTGGCTCATTTTGGCCGCTAGCGCTTGCTGCACCTGACTTATTTGCTCCGTTTTTTGCAATGAAATCGGCAAAGAACGGCGGCTCGGCGATGTAGGTGCTCTTGGGCCATTCGTAGGTCATGCCGGTGCCGCCGTTGATGCGCTCCCACAACTTGCCCGGCTCGGTGGCAATGAGCGCGTAGTTCTCGCGGAAGGCCTTGCCCTTCATGGCGTACTTCATGAGCGCCTGCACTTCGTCGCTGGTGGGCCAGATGTCGCCCAGGTACACATCCTTGCCGCCCTTGCCCTTGCCCACGGGTTCGGTCATCAGGTCGGTCAGCACGGTGCCGGCAATGGCGTAGGCCACCACCAGCGGCGGGCTGGCCAAAAAGTTGGCCTTGATGTTGGGGTGGATGCGCGCCTCGAAATTGCGGTTGCCCGAGAGCACGGCGGAGCAGATGAGGTCGTTGTCGGCAATGACCTCGTTGATCTCGGAGGTGAGGTCGCCCGAGTTGCCGATGCAGGTGGTGCAGCCATAGCCCACGACGTCGAAGCCCAGCTTTTCCAGGTAGGGCAGCAAGCCTGTTTCGGTGAGGTACTCGGTCACGATGCGCGAGCCGGGCGCCAGCGAGGTCTTGATGTGGGGCTTGACCTTCAGGCCCGCCTCCACCGCCTTCTTGGCCAGCAGGCCGGCAGCCAGGAGCACGCTGGGATTCGAGGTGTTGGTGCAGCTGGTGATGGCGGCGATCAGCACATCGCCATTGCCCACCGTAATGTCGGACGCGCGCGCGATCGCCGTGTGGGTTTCCGAGTGCGCAGCGGCGAGCGTGGGCTTGTTGGCCTCCATCTCCAGCAGATGGCGCGGGGCTCCGTCAGGCGTGGGCTTCTCTTGCGGCGTTGGCTCGCCACCCAATCGCTCGCCCGAGTGAATATGGAAACGCGTGTGCAGCAGCTCGGCCGGGCGGTTGAATCCGGCCTGGCCATTGGGTTTGCTGAACAGATCGGCAAACTGCGCGCTGACCTTCCCCAGTTCGATGCGGTCCTGCGGCCGCTTGGGGCCAGCCAGGCTGGGTGTGACGCTCCCCAAGTCAAGCCGCACCACCTGCGAATAATCGATTTCGCCCGCCAGCGGCACGCCAAACAAGCCCTGGGCGCGGAAGTAGGCTTCAAACGCCTCGATTTCGGCCTTGGTGCGGCCGGTGCCGCGGAAGTAATCGATGGTTTTCTCGTCCACCGGGAAGAAGCCCATGGTGGCGCCGTATTCGGGCGACATGTTGCCGATGGTGGCGCGGTCGGGTACGGAGAGTGAGCGCGTGCCCTCGCCGAAATACTCGACGAACTTGCCCACCACTTTGTGGCTGCGCATCAGCTCGGTGACCGTGAGCACCAGATCGGTGGCGGTGACGCCTTCGCGCAACTTGCCGGTCAGTTCTACGCCGACCACGTCGGGCGTGAGCATGTAGAGCGGCTGGCCCAGCATGGCCGCCTCGGCTTCGATGCCGCCCACGCCCCAGCCCACCACGCCAATGCCGTTGATCATGGTGGTGTGGCTGTCGGTGCCCACCAGGGTGTCGGGGTAGTACACCCCATCCCGGCTCTTGTGCACGCCGCGCGCCAGGTATTCCAGGTTGACCTGGTGCACGATGCCAAAGCCCGGCGGCACGACGCCCAGTGTGTCAAACGCCTGCATGCCCCATTTCATGAATTCGTAGCGCTCGCGGTTGCGCTGGAATTCAAGCTTCATATTCAGGTCCAGCGCACTTTTCTTGCCGTAGTAGTCGACCATGATGGAGTGGTCCACCACCAGATCCACCGGCACCAGTGGTTGAATTTTGCGGGCGCTTTTGCCGCACTGCACGGCGGCGCTGCGCATGGCGGCCAAATCCACCAGCAGCGGCACGCCGGTGAAATCCTGCAGCACGACGCGCGAGACCACAAAGGGAATTTCTTCGGTGCGCGGCGCCTGGGGCGCCCATTGGGCGAGCTGGGCCACGTGTTCCGGGCCCACCTTGCGACCATCGCAATTGCGCAGCACCGATTCAAGGACGATGCGAATGGACATCGGAAGGCGCTTGATTCCCGGATACTGCCGTGCCAATGCGGGCAGCGAATAGAACTGCCCTTCCTTGCCCGATGCGGTCTTGAATCGCTTGAGCGTGGAAGCAAAAGCATGTCGTGCGGGGCGTGGGGTTCGGGCCATGGGACTCTCCTGTGTAAGTCGACAACCCATCCATTCTGGCAGCGTGCAGAGCCCTGCGTGAAATACGCTGGCGGCAGGCCGCAGGCAACAGGGGTATGCAGCCGCCCGCAAAACAGAAATGCGGGGCCCAGAAATACTTAAGTCCGCCGCAGCGGACTTAAGTCAGCACGCCGCATGGCGTGAAAACCGATTTCAGATAACGAATTGATCGCGATTCTGATCCTGAATCCAGCGCGGTGCCTTGCCTCGGCCCGTCCAGGTTTGACCAGTGGCCGGATTGCGGTATTTTGGCGCCACTTTGGAGCCACTGCTGGAACTGCGCGCACGGCCGCTCGGAAATACGTCTTGTGCGGTCAAACCAAATTCGGTCACCAGCGCACGCACCTGAGAAACGGCACCTGCCAACTCTTGTTGTCGCGCCTGATTGATTTGTTGGTCCAGCGCTTCGCGCTGCTTTACGAGCTCTTTGTAGCTTTGCATGGTCTTTGGAATGGATGGGTTGAGGGGAGGCCCATTATAGAAACAAGTTTTCAGCTGCGTGCAAACGACGCAGCGAATTCTTTTCATTCATTTGCTTTTATTTGGTCGCACCGAAACGGTGCATTGCAGAATTCTGTTGGAACAATTCTTCACGAACTCCCGCGCGAGTGCTTATTGGCGGGACGGTGGGTCCCATTTGGGAGGCTTACTCTTGTTCTGGTTCCTGCGCCACCTGACGGCACGCCTGCACGCGATCGATGCGCCGCCCTTCCAGCGCCAACACCTCGAATATCCAGCCCGCGCAGACAATGCGGGCGCCTGCGTCGGGCAAACTGCCCCATTCGGCCATCAATAATCCGGCCAGGGTGTTGTAGCGCCCGCGGTCTTCGTCCGGCAGATCGGATATATCCAGCCGCGCCTTCAATTCTTCAATCGGCATCTGGCCTTCCAGCAGCCAACTGCCATCGGCCTGCTCCACGGCCCAGGCGTCTATGGCTGCGTCGGGCTTGAGCTCGCCGGTAATCGCTTCTAGCAAATCGCGCGGCGTCATGATTCCCTGTACCACGCCATATTCGTCCACCACAAATATGAGGCGCGCCCGGCGCGCGCGAAATTGCTCCAGCAACTCCATTCCGGTGAGCGTTTCGGGCAAATACGCGGCCGGCTCCACATATTCGCCAACCAGACCCGGCGCCTGCCATCCAAGCTCCAGCAGGCGCGCAATGCTGACCATGCCCACGACATCGTCGAGCGAACCCCGGCAGACGGGATACCAGGAATGCGCCCCCTTTTCGCCTGCGCTGCTCGCATGTTGCAAAGCTTCTGCCACGGTATGGCCCGCATCGAGCCATTGAACCTCGCTGCGCGGGACCATGAGCGACGTGAGGTTGCGGTCGTCCAGGCGAAAGACGTTCTGCACCATCTGGTGTTCGTGGTGCTCAATGACGCCCGCGTCGCGCCCCTCGGCCAGGCTGGCGCTGATTTCTTCCTCCGTCACCGCCCGGCCAGCGTCGTTGTCCACCCGCAGCAGCTTGAGCACACCCTGGGTGGACAGTGACAGCAGCGCCACAAAGGGCCGCGCCACGCGCGCCACCCAGGTCATGGGGCGGGCCATCAGGCGGGAGACGGATTCGGGATACAGCTGGCCAATGCGCTTGGGCACCAGCTCGCCAAACACGATGGTGATGAAGGTGATGATGGTGACCACCACCGCCGTGGCCGTGATGCTGGCCGCGCTTTCGGGCAGGCCCCAGCGCACCAGCGAGTGCGCCAGCGAATCGCTGAAGGCCGCTTCGCCCAGAATGCCGTTGATCATGCCAATCGACGTGATGCCCACCTGCACCGACGAGAGAAACTGCGTAGGGTTCTCAAGTAGCGCCAATGCCGCCTGGGCCGACTTGTCTCCAGCCTGCGCCATGGCCGCGAGCTTGGACTTTCGGCTCGATGCGAGCGCCAGTTCCGACATGGCAAAGGCGCCGTTGAGCAGGGTCAACAGCGCGATGATCAGAAAATTCATGGAACCGATGGAGGCAAGGACACGATGGCACTTTACTGTATAGGCGACCTGCAGGGCTGCAACGAGGCGCTGGAACGCCTGCTGGAGCAGATCGATTTTTCGGCCAGCCGCGATACCGCGCTGCTGCTGGGCGATCTGGTGAACCGCGGCCCGGCTTCGCTCGCCGTGCTGCGCCGCTGCAAGGCCGCCGATGGTGCCCTGCTGAGTTTGCTGGGCAACCACGATCTGCACCTGCTCGCGGTAGCGGCCGGCGTGCGCGCGCCTTCGCGGCGCGACACGCTGGCCGAGGTGCTTCTGGCCCCCGATCGGGGGTTGCTGCTGGGATGGCTGCGCGAGCAGCCGCTGGCGCGCAGCCATGGGCACGGTGGCGGGACTGTGCTTGCGGTCCACGCCGGGGTGCTGCCCGGCTGGAGCAGCGCAGAGACGCTGGCCCTGGCCGATGAAGTGCAGCACGCATTGCGCGGCGCCGGCCATGTGCCGTTTCTGCGCGAGATGTACGGCAACAGCCCCACCCGCTGGGACGATGCACTGCAGGGAAGCGCGCGGCTTCGCGTGATCGTCAACGGCTTGACGCGGCTGCGCTTTTGCACGCCCGATGGAGCCATGGATTTTTCCAGCAACGAATCGGCAGAGACCGCGCCACCCGGGCTGCTGCCCTGGTTTGAAGTGCCGGGACGGCGCACCGCCGGCACGCTGGTGGCCTTTGGGCATTGGTCCACGCTCGGCAAGCTTGATCGCAGCGACCTGTTGGGGCTCGATACCGGTTGTGTCTGGGGCGGCTGTCTGAGCGCCGTGCGCTTTGGCACCCAGCTGGAGCAGCGCGAATGGCTGCAGGTGGCCTGCCCGCAGGCACAACAGCCGGGTTGACTGCTATTAACTCTATAGCTGCTAGCGCTTATCAGATATGCGCTAGAGGCCATTTTTCCTTGAAATCAGCTCTCGCTGACTGGCTCAGGAGCGGGTGGCGACTTGAAGAGCGCAGCCACCTTGCGGCGCTGCTTGATGTTGGGCGAACTGCCGCTGCGCGCCGGGCGCGCCGTGGCCTCCCAGCCGGGTGCTTGGCTCTCTGCCGGCGCTTCGTAGGGCTTGTCGAAGAAAGGGTCGCGCGAGACGGGCGTGGGCCGAAAACCGCCACGCGAACGCACAGCACGGTCGCCATGCGTTGCACGTGGGGCGCCGGCGCCCTCGCCGTGGCTTGCACGCGCTGCGCCGGAGCCCTCTTCGGCCTCGTTCCAGACGCGCCGGCCGTCGTTGAAGCGGCCCTGCGGGCGCTCGTTGTCGTACTCGATGGCCTCGATCTCGATCTTGGTTTTCAGCAGCTTTTCAATATCGGCCACCAGGCGCGCATCGCTGCCCGAGACCAGCGTGACGGCCAAGCCCGATGCGCCTGCGCGCCCGGTGCGGCCGATGCGGTGCACGTAATCTTCGGCGTTGAACGGCACGTCAAAGTTGAAGACCGCCGGCACGTCCTTGATGTCCAGGCCGCGGGCGGCCACGTCGGTGCAGACGAGCAAATCGACTTCGCCGCTCTTGAAGGATTCGAGCGCCTTCAGGCGTTCGTCCTGGCTTTTGTCGCCATGCAGCGCCGTGGTCTTGAGGCCTTCGCGCTCCAGGCTGCGGGCCAGGCGCGCGCAACCCAGCTTGCTGTTGACAAAGATGAACGCCTGCTTGATGCCGCGCGTCTTGAGCACCTGGTGGATGGCGCGGCGTTTGTCGTCGTCGCCCGCACTGTAGAAATGCTGCTCGACGGTGGAAGCCGTTTCGTTCGGCCGCGCCACTTCGATGGTGACCGGGTTTTGCAGGTAGCTGCCCGCCAGGCGCTTGATCTCGGGCGAGAACGTGGCGCTGAACAACAGCGTGGTGCGCTGCTTGGGCAGGTACGACAGGATGCGCTGCAGATCGGGCAGGAAACCGATGTCGAGCATGCGGTCGGCTTCGTCGAGCACCACGTACTCCACTTGGTTGAGCACCGCGTTCTTGGCTTCAATGTGGTCCAGCAGGCGGCCGGGCGTGGCGACCAGGATCTCGACGCCTTTTTTCAGCTCCAGCGTCTGCGGCTTCATGTCCATGCCGCCAAACACCACGGTGCTGCGCAGCTTGGTGTATTTGGCGTACAGCGCCACCTGCTGCGCCACCTGGTCGGCCAGTTCGCGCGTGGGCAGTAGCACCAGGGCGCGCACCGGATGGCGTGCGGGCGAGGTGGAACTGCTCTCGTGCTTGAGCAGGCGCTGCAGAAGCGGCAACGAGAACGCGGCGGTTTTACCGGTACCGGTCTGGGCGGCGCCCATCACGTCCTGGCCCGTGAGCACCACCGGAATGGCCTGCTCCTGGATGGGAGTCATGGACTCGTAGCCCATTTCGGCCACGGCGCGCGCCAGCGGTTCGGCCAGCGAAAGATTGGAAAAGGAACTGGTCATTAAGGCGACGCTGAATAAGTCTGCGCGATGCGACGCGCCCTGGATCGGGATGGGCCGCAAGGCGCAAACCACAGCGATAGCCGCAGCTATCGCGAGGATTTGCAACGCCGCAGACCGTCCCGAGCCAGGGATGCGCCGTGCGCGAGGGGCTTGTTCAGCGTTGCCTAAGCCCGCTATTGTCGCACTGCAAGGCGGAAACGGGTTTCTTTTGCCCCCGACTGGTGACTCTGGACGCTGCGCTGCTCCTGAAACTGCGCTTTTTGGGGCGCTTCGATCCTCCTGGGTTGTCTATTGCTCCAGCACGGAGCGCAACTGCCGCGTGGTCACCGCCAGGCGCCGCGCGCCCATCTGGGCCAGGTTTTCCATGAGGATCAGGCCGGCTTCGGGGTGCTGGCGTGCCCAGTCGTCGAAGCGGTCGCGCGGCAGCCGCATCAGCCGCGCCGTGCCGCGCTCGGCCCCCGCACTGGCGCTGCGCACGGCACCATTGAGAAAAGCCATCTCGCCAAACACCATGCCCGGCCCCACGGTGGCCAAGCGCAGGCCGCGCTCGGGGGGCCAATGCGTGCTCAGAGTGATATGGCCCGAGACGACTACCAGCAGATCGCGATCGCTGTCACCGGCATTGAACACCACGCCCTGCGCGGGAACCGCCAGGGGCAGCAACAAGGCTTCCAGAGCCAGACGGGCTTCGCGGTGCATGCCCTCGCCCATCTCGCCCAAGGGGTCGCTGCCACCGCGCGGGGGGCGCTGGTCTATCGGCCGCTGGGCAAGAATCGCCACCTCGGCCCATTCCAGGGCGCGGTCCAGATCGGCAAAAGCGCGCACGCCCTCGCCGACGTGCGCCGCCGTCAGCTCGTCGAGCGCGGCCACTGCG
>ERZ724504.835-NODE-835-length-17342-cov-6.203910_pt1 | contig 17342 bp, 15 predicted proteins | sample MGYA00376037_ERZ724504 | MGnify/ENA primary metagenome ERZ724504 (study PRJEB28724, sample SAMN07190888) | wastewater metagenome | isolation source: influent of sewage treatment plant in Hong Hong | place: USA: Christiansburg, Virginia | collected 2016-03-01 ... | reverse complement strand
CTTAAATTTAAAGAAATGTTTTTCTCTAATAAATCATTAACCATTCTAGGACTCGCAGCAACGTTGGCATTAAGCGGTTGTGTAACCACAGGAAAAAGATCTACTGCAGCTAGAGGTGCGGTAGCCGGAGCCAATGTCGTCAACCCCAACAGTGGCCTGGAACGATGTGATGTTCCTTTGGGTACCTTGGTGATCGACGACGATCGCGAAAGAGATTGGTATCAAGATTTCCGAAAAAGAACCAATATCACGACGATTGAGCCCCTCATTCGCTTGACAGTCATGCAATCTAATTGCTTTGTGATCACGGCAGCCGGTGTTGGGAAAACAGCTGAAAAAATTGGACGCATTAGCCACCAGCAACGACGCTCTGAGGACTATCGGGAAGACTCCAATCTTGAAACAGGCCAACGCGTAGCAAGTGACTACTTCATGGAATCTGGAATCATCATTAATGATGAAGTCGTGAACCGCGTCACCGGTAAAACGGTTGTGAGTGGAAAAAAATCCTGGATGTCCAGTATTGCAGGCTCCCTGGCGGCGGATGTTGAGACCAAAGTATCCGTTGTCACCATGTCTCTATTTGATATTCGCACCGGTGTTCAACTGTCGATGTCCGAAGGCAACTCAACGACCAGAAACACTTCAGGGAAGTTAGCAACCATCTTTGGTGATAGCGCGACATCCAGTCTGCGCGGATTCTCTCGCACGCCTGAAGGCGAAGCTACGGTCGCCGCCTTTGTAGACTCGTACAACAAAATGGTGATTGCATTGCGCAACTACAAGGCGCAAGAAATTAGCGGCGGCATCGGGCGTGGAGGCCAACTAGGCGCTAGCAACTCAGGCAACTAAAGCCTTTTTGGGGCGTTATTGCACCAGCTGGAATATGCATGGATGTATGCAATAGCGCCCTGCAGTCGTCAATGACCGCCCCCCTTCTGCGACTCTCGACTCTGACCAGGAGCCAAGCGCAGGACCCTTTGAGTGAAGGTGGCGAATGCGCGTGCGCTACCAACTCGGTCACAAGCAGAGCGTAGATGCAGTTGCCGTGCAGCGGCGGCAACTTTTCACTGGCCTGGGTATCGCCCCAAGCCGGATACGGCTCGTCTTTGGCAGAGCGTGCATCAATGTCCACGCAACTCGGCCCAAATCCAGAAGCGGCAGCGCGGCCATGCACCACAAGATGGTGCGCGTCATGAATCAGGTCGTGACCTAAACGCTCCTGACTCAGCAGGCGGCCAATTCCTGATTGAAGCGCAGCTCCAGCGTGCTTTCAAACGGGGCCTTGTTGGCATAGGCAAACGGCAAACCCACGAACAAGGGGAAAACCATAGCCACCAAATTCAGCCATACCTCGCCAACCCCATTGACCGACTGATCAGTCGGTTTATAGACTTGCATCAAGGAATCACCAAAAACATCTCATTTATTGGAAGGTGCCAAGATGAATACCCATTTTGCGGGCGAGCTTCACCACCGGGCCACACTGGCCATGCAAACCGGACTGGCTGATGCTGATGGACAGGGCGAGCAGGTGCCCGTCTCGCAGTACACCAGCGATGAACAGACTGCGCAGGAGCTGCGCCTGCTGCGCCAGTTCCCCCAGCCCGTGGCCGGTAGTTCATCCATCCCCTCACCCGGTGCCTGGCTGTCGCTGACGCAATTTGGCATCCCGCTGCTGCTGGTCCGGCAGACCGACGGAGCCATCCACGCGTTTATCAATGTCTGCCGCCACCGCGGCGCACGCGTCGTACCTGAAGGCAGCGGCACCGAAGCGCGAGCCTTTACCTGCCCCTACCACGCCTGGACCTACCAGCCCGATGGCTGCTTGCGGGGGGTACCTGATTCCTTTGGTTTTCCCTGCCTGAAGAAAGAAGACTCCGGCCTCAAAAGACTGACCGCCGTTGAGCGAGGAGGTGTTATCTGGGTGGTGCTTGACCCCGCATCGCCGATTAGCGATATCGACGCCCACCTGGGCCCGCTCATGGAGAACCTGGAATCGCTGGACGGACTTCACTCACCTGTGTCCTACGCGCAGCGCTCCTACGATGTCAACGCCAACTGGAAGCTGCTGATCGACGGCATCTTTGAGGCTTATCACTTCAAGGTTGCGCACCGCCAGACCATCGCTCACATGTTCATGAACAACTTGCAGCTGGTGGACGATTTTGACCTGAACCGGCGCCTGTACCTCATCAAGTCCCGCTTTCCAAAAGAGCAACCCGAAGCAAACGACTTCGACCCGCGCAAGTACGGCAACCTGACTTATTACTTCTTTCCCAACACCATCGTTCTGGTTCAACCCGATCACGGGCAGCTCAGCTACGTGGAGCCGCTCAGCGCCTCCCGCACACGAGTGCATGAGCTCACCCTGATCCCGACTGAGCCGACTACGGAAAAGGCTACGGCCTACTGGAATGCCAATGTGGATCTGTACCGCCGGACTCTGGCCGAAGACTACGCGCTGGCCGAGTCCATACAGGCAGGCCTCGCCTCGGGCGCCAATGAGCACCTCAGCTTTGGCACCTTCGAGTACAGCGCGCCACGCTTTCATGCACAGCTCAGGCAGCAACTGGATTCGCTTCAGTCCCGCGCTGCAAAAACCGCCGCAACTTGACCCCTCACCCTGCCGTTGATTGAGCCACGCCCCCTGCTGATACCCACCACCGCATTTCAGGAGACAAGCCATGAGCGCCCAGAATCTGATCGACTGCTTGATGCAGCAAGCAGAACAATCCCCGCAAACCGCCCTGTTCACCGCCGGCCCGCGAACCATCTCTTTCGCAGAGATGAACCGCAAGACCAACCAGCTGGCAAATGCACTCAAGTCACTGGGGGTGGGCCCGCAGGACAGGCTCGCCTTGCTGAGTAAGAGCCAGATCGATTCTGCATTGCTGATTTTTGCCTGCATGAAGATTGGCGCCGTTGGCATGCCCATCAACTGGCGCTTCAGCGTGGATGAGGTGCGCTTTGTACTTGAAGACTCAGCCGCAAACGTGCTGATCATCGACACGGAGTTACTGGATCGCGTCGATACCCGCAGTACCTCGGCAGGGCTGCGCATTTTTACGACCGATGGCACCAGCCCCAACCAACAACGGCTTGACTCATGGCTCGTAACCTTCAGCGATCAGTTGCCCGCCACCACTTTGCAGGCTCACGGGGCCGCCATTCACATTTATTCCTCAGGCACCACAGGCCAGCCCAAGGGCGTTGTACTCACACACGAGGGTCTTCTGTCAGCCTGCCAGGTCACCACCGAAGCATGGGGGCTTGAGCCTCAGTCCGTGCTGGGCCATGTCGTTCCCATTTTTCACATCGCAGGCTTGCTGGTGCTGTTATTCCCTGTGTATGTCGGCTGCCGGTGCGTTGCCTTTCGCGACTTCAAGCCCGCCAGCTTTCTGGCGGCACTGTCCGAGCAGGCAATCACGCATGTGCTGCTAGTACCCGCCATGATTAACTTTCTGCTGGCCGAACCCGCCAACAGTGCACTTGATTTCAGCCAGCTCAAGCTCATTGCATACGGCGGTTCACCCATTACCGAGCCTGTGCTCCAAGCGGCCATGCAGCGATTTGACTGCAGCTTCTCACAGATTTACGGGCTGACCGAAGTCGCAGGCGTCGTCACCAACCTCACCCCTGAAGACCACCGCCAGGGCGCCGGGCTGCTGCGCTCAGGCGGACGCCCACTGCCGCGAACAGAGCTGCGGATTGTGGACCCCGTCACCCTTGCAGAGCTGGAAGATGGGCAGGTCGGCGAAGTCTGGATTCGCAGCGACCGCAATTTTCAGGAGTACTGGCAAAAGCCCGGCGCCACCCAGGAGGTCTACCCCGAAGGCCGCGATGCTCAGGGCGGCTGGTTCCGTTCGGGGGATGCGGGGTATCTGCGCAACGGCTACCTGTTCCTCAGCGACCGCATCAAGGACATGATCATTTCCGGCGCCGAAAACATTTACCCCGCCGAGCTGGAAAACACCTTGATGAAGCATCCGGCCGTGGCGGACGGCGCCATCATTGGCGTGCCAGACCCCGTCTGGGGCGAGTCCGTCAAGGCCTGCGTCGTGCTGCGCCCAGGTGCCACGCTCAGCGAAGACGAGCTGATCGGCTTTATGCGCGAGCAGGTAGCTCACTTCAAATGCCCGAAAAGCGTGGAATTTCTGACAAGCCTGCCGCGCACAGAATCGGGCAAGCTGCTCAAGCGCCAGCTACGTGCGCCGTACTGGGTAGGGCAAGAGCGGGCTATCAACTGAGCGAGGGAGACACAGGCGCGACCACTCCCGCCTGTGCATCAGCTCATTTCTATAATCGCTGGATGCCCTGCAAACCGCTCTCCCGCAAAGAACTCATTCTGGATCGTGCCGAACAGCATTTTTCCGACCACGGCTTTCAGGGAGCCTCACTATCGGCCATTGCCCGGGACTGCCAGATTGGCAACCCCAGCCTGCTGCACCACTTTCCCAGCAAGGAAGTGCTGTACCGCGCCGTGCTCGAGATACAGGCTCACGAGCTGATGGAGCGCATGGAACAAGGCGTGCAGTCCGGCGACCCATTGCAGCACCGCCTGCAAGCCTTTATCTTGCTGCAGGTCGCATGGATGCAGGCCCGCCCGGCTGGATTCAAGCTCATCACCCGCGAACTGCTGGACAACTCCGAACGCATTGAGCAAGCACAGGCCCGACCTCTGGAGGCCTTTTTGCTGCAGAGCGTAACCTTGCTTGAAGAAGGCCAGGCCGCATCTCTGGTGCGCTGCGATATCTCTGCCGTGGCCTTGCTGACCATTATTCTGGGCAGCCTCAATTACGCGCAGATTGTGCGGCCCACCTTCAGCAAAGCCTTTGCAGAAGCCGCCCTCAAGAGCGAAAGCCACTGGATGCAGAAGATTGCGGCAGATGTGCTGCTGCTCATCAGCGCTTCAGGCACCGCCTTGAAAAAGGCATAAGGCCGCCCTTCACTCACTCGGCTTTTCCGCCACGTGCCTCTTGCGCGCAGCCCTGCAGCCAATGGCTGAAGGTGCGCAGCGCCGGTGATGGATGCGCATCCGCCGCAAGCTCTGGCGTGACCAGATAGTAGGCACGGTTGCCGCGCAGAGGCTGGGGGCAGGCAATGATGAGGTCGCCACGGGCAATTTCCTGCTCGATGAGCATGGGCGGAATGAGTGCCACGCCCAGACCTTCACGGGCAGCCACGGCCAGCATGGAGAAAAGCTCCAGCCGCATGCCATCCAGCGCCCGCGGTGCATCGACGTTCATGGCTTCAAACCATTGCCGCCAGCCGTGAGCTCGCGTGCTTTGCTGCAGCAGTGGCATTTTGGCAATCACCTCCGGGCCCACGGGCAGCCAGGCACGGCCCGGGTCGCGCTGCTGGGCGGTGGCCAGCAGTTGCGGGCTGCACACGGGTACCACCTCTTCATCCATCAGCCACTGGGCCTGCACGCCGGGCCAGCGCGCCACCTGCTCTGGCGTACCGGCGTAGAGCGCGGCGTCAAACACCGTATCGGCAAACAAAAAAGGCCGGGTCTGCACATCGATGTGCACCGTGATATCCGGGTGCTGCTGGGCCAGTTGCGGCAGGCGCGGCAGCAGCCAGCGGGTGGCAAACGTGGGCACGGCGGCAAGGTTGATGGGGCCGCCCTCGCCCTGATGGCTCATCAAATCCAGCGTGTCACGCTCCAGCCCCTGCAACCAGCGGCTGACCTGTGTGGCGTAGTGCTGGCCAGCATCGGTCAGCAGCACGCCGTGGCGGGTGCGCTTGAACAGGGCCACGCCCACAAACTCTTCCAGCGCAATGATCTGGCGCGAGACGGCGCTTTGCGTCAGCGACAGCTCCTGCGCCGCTTTGGTGTAGCTGACATGGCGGGCCGCCGATTCAAAGCAGGCCAGTGCCTGGGTGGAGGGAAGAACTCTTCGCATAGGTTTTATGCTTTCAGCGCATCAATAAAAATCAAAACAAAGTAGAAACCCTGATAAATGATTTTATACATTCGTTTTACTCATCAATAGATGATTATTCATCGTTTGCCTCGCCCTGTTTCACAAACCTAATATGTGTGCAAGCACTCAGGCGACGGCCTGCAAATCAACACTTTGTATTCAGGAGATGAACATGGCACATGGCTACCAGTGGGACGATTGCCTCCAGCTCGATCAACAGCTGACAGAAGACGAACGCATGATCCGCGACGCGGCACGCGACTACTGCCAGGACAAGCTCAAGCCCCGCGTGCAAGCCATGTTCCGCAATGAGTCGGTCGATCTGTCCATCTTCCGTGAAATGGGCGAGCTGGGCCTGTTGGGCCCCACCATCCCCACCCAGTACGGCGGCTCGGGCCTGAACTATGTGAGCTACGGCCTGGTGGCGCGTGAAATCGAGCGCGTGGACTCCGGCTACCGCTCTATGGCTTCTGTCCAGTCCTCGCTGGTGATGGTGCCCATTAACGAATTCGGTACCGAAGCGCAGAAGATGAAGTACCTGCCCAAGCTGGCCTCGGGCGAGTTCATCGGCTGCTTCGGCCTGACCGAACCCGACCACGGCTCCGACCCCGGCAGCATGTCCACCCGAGCCTACAAGGTTGACGGTGGCTACAAGCTCAAGGGCAACAAGATGTGGATCACCAACAGCCCCGTGGCGGATGTGTTTGTGGTCTGGGCCAAGGAAGTGGCCGAAGACGGCACCGTGGGCCAGATTCGCGGCTTCATTCTGGACAAGGGCATGAAGGGCCTGTCCGCCCCTGCCATCCACGGCAAGGTGGGTCTGCGCGCTTCAGTCACCGGCGAAATCGTGATGGAAGACGTGTTCTGCCCTGAAGAAAACGCCTTCCCTGATGTACGCGGCCTCAAGGGTCCGTTCACCTGCCTGAACAGCGCCCGCTTCGGCATCGCCTGGGGCGCTTTGGGTGCGGCCGAAGACTGCTGGCACACTGCCCGCCAGTACACGCTGGACCGCAAGCAGTTCGGTCGCCCTCTGGCCGCCAATCAGCTGATTCAGAAGAAGCTGGCCGACATGCAAACCGAAATCACGCTGGGCCTGCAAGCCGTGCTGCGCGTGGGCCGCATGAAGGATGAGCACCAGAACGTGATCGAGATCACCTCGCTGGTCAAGCGCAACAACTGCGGCAAGTCGCTGGACATTGCCCGCATGGCCCGCGACATGCTGGGCGGCAACGGCATCTCCGACGAATTCGGCGTGGCCCGCCATCTGGTGAACCTGGAAGTGGTCAACACCTACGAAGGCACGCACGACGTGCATGCGCTGATCCTGGGTCGTGCGCAGACTGGCATTGCGGCGTTTGCGAACTGATCCCTCCCCCTGAGCGGCTTCGCCGCTTCCCCCTCTCTCTTCGGGAGGGGGACGGCAGCTTCGCCGCCAGGCGGCTCTTGCTTGCTGCCCTCACCTCGGGGCGATGGCAAAGATTGCCGTCACCAGCACTTTCCGCTCACTATCCATTAATGAGCTGGTACCGCTTGATTTGTCTGGGTTCTGAATAGTTTTCAGCCCAGAACCCAGACAAATAAAGCGCAAGCAGCTATTTATTTCATTGTTTCGCTTGATCGGGCTACTCGGCATGAACACAACCTCATCAACAACCTCCGGCGCACTGGCAGGCATCAAGGTGCTTGATCTGTCGCGCGTGCTGGCAGGACCCTGGGCCACGCAGATGCTGGCCGATCTGGGTGCCGATGTGGTCAAGGTTGAGCGCCCAGTGGCGGGCGACGATACGCGGCACTGGGGCCCTCCGTTCCTCAAGGACGATGCGGGCAACGACACACGCGAGGCCAGTTACTTCACGGCCTGCAACCGCAACAAGCGCTCCATCACCGTAGACATGGCCCACCCCGAAGGCCGCACCCTGCTGCTGCGCATGGCGCAGCAGGCCGATGTGGTGGTGGAGAACTTCAAGACCAGTGGTCTCAAACAATACGGGCTGGACTATGCCAGCCTGAAGGCACTGAACCCGCGCCTGGTGTACTGCTCCATCACCGGCTTTGGCCAGGACGGCCCTTATGCCGAACGCGCAGGTTACGACCTGATGGTGCAGGCCATGACCGGCCTGATGAGCATTACCGGCCATGCCGATGGCGAGCCCGGCGGCGGCCCGCTCAAGGTGGGCGTGGCCGTGATTGACGTGTTCACCGGCCTGTATGCCAGCAACGCAATTCTGGCGGCGCTCAATGCACGCGACAACGCACGCAATGGCTCGAGCGAAGGCCAGTACATCGACATGGCGCTGCTGGATGTGGGCATGGCCGTGCTGGCCAATCAGGCCGCAGGCTTTCTGAGCACCGGCCAGGTGCCCAGCCGCGCTGGCAATATTCACCCCAGCCTCGCGCCCTATCAGGACTTTCCAACGCTGGACGGCAATGTGCTCTTGGCCATTGGCAACGACGGGCAGTTCGCCCGCTTCTGCGCCGCCATCGAGCATGCAGACTGGGCACAAGACGAGCGCTTTGCCACCAACACCGCCCGCGTGCAAAACCGAAGCGCGCTGCTGGCGCTGATGAAGCCCGTGATGCTGACACGCAGCACCACAGACTGGATTGCGCTGCTGGAAGACAAGGCCGTGCCCTGCGGCCCCATCAACACCATTGCTGAAGCATTTGAAGACCCACAGGTCAAAGCGCGCGGCATTCAGCAGACCTTGCCGCGCAATGCAGGCGACGGCATTGGCCGCATTGCCACCGTTGCCAGCCCCATGCGCCTGTCGGCCACACCGGTTACCTACCGCCGCGCACCGCCCGCCCTGGGCCAGCACACCGATGAGGTGCTGCGTGAGTTCGGACTGGATGAGCAAACCATCGCTGATCTGCATGCACAAAACGTGGTTTAAGCCATGGTTTGAAAGCCTGCCGGTCTGAAAGATCCACCCAATAAAAAACAGAGGGCAAAAGCCCCAAAAAACTGCAGCCAGCTTTCAAAAGAAGCGCACTGCACATCACACTTCCAAGGAGACAGATATGTTCAAAATCACTGCCACCGTTCTGGCAACCCTCGCGCTTTGCAGCGCAGCACAGGCTCAAGGTGCCTACCCCAACAAGCCAATCCGCCTGCTGGTGCCTTTTGCGGCTGGCGGCACGACGGACCTGATTGCCCGTGTTATCGCTGAACCTCTGAGCCGTGAGCTGGGCCAGCCCGTTGTGGTGGAAAACAAGGGCGGCGGCGGCGGCACCATTGGCGCAGCTGAAACGGCACGCGCCAAGCCCGATGGCTACAGCCTGGGCATTGCCACCGTGTCCACCACGGCCACCAACCCGGCCATCAACCCCAAGATCACATACAACGTCGCTACCGATTTCACACCCATCGTGAACATCGCAGCCACACCCAACATCATTGCCGCCAACCCCAAGTTTGCAGGCAAGGACTACAAGAGCTTCCTGGCTGAGGTCAAGAGCAACCCCGGCAAGTACTCTTACGCATCGCCCGGTCAAGGCTCCATCACCCATCTGATGATGGAAATGTTCAAGCTGGAAACCAAGACCGACATAGCCCACGTGCCCTACCGTGGATCGGGCCCTGCGCTGAACGACGCGGTTGCCGGTCAGGTGCCACTGATTTTTGACAACCTGCCATCCACCCTTCCCTTCGTCAAGGAAAAGCGCCTGACGGCCCTCGTCGTCGCCGCTCCCCAGCGTCTGGCTGCGCTGCCTGATGTACCCACCTTCAAGGAAATGGGGCTGCCCCAGGTCAACCGCATGGCGTACTACGGCATCGTTGGCCCCAAGAACCTGCCTAAGGAAGTAGTGGACAAGATCAACGCCGCCGTGCGCAAGGCGGTGCAAGATCCTGCGGTGAAAAAGCGCATTGAAGAAAGCGGCTCCATCATCATGGCCGACACGCCTGACGCCTTTGCCAAGCAAATGGCCGAAGAGCTGGTCGTCTACAAGAACGTGGTGCAAAAGCAGAACCTGAAGATGGAAGACTAAGCGTCTTCATCCCCCCAAAAAAAGTCCTCGCAGGTGTGAATGCCTGCGAGGACTTTTTTCTTGGCGCTGCTCATGCACAAGCAAGGTGCTGGTGCATGAAACTGGTGCGGCTTAGAAACGATGACGGATACCCACCACCGCGCTGGTGCCGGATTTGTTGGGAATATCCATGCTCACGCGGTCATACATGGCCACCGCATAGACATCGGTGCGCTTGGACAAGAAATGGTCATAGCCCAGACTGACGGTGGTTCGGGTGCCGCTGACGCTGCCCACTTCAGACTTGGTGCGTGCAGCTGCAGCCTTGATGGTGCCTGCCGTGCCGCTGACGGGTACATCCAGACCCAGCGAGACCGTGGTGTTTTCACGGTTCTGCGCATTGATCTTGGCCTGACCGTAAGTGGCATAGAGCTTGGCCACGCTGAAGTCATAGCTGCCGCCGACCATCCAGTTGCTCTTGGTCGGCATCACGGCCAGAGAGACCGGATTGTTGATCTGCGCGCGCTCGTAAAAAGCGGTCAGGCTCAGCGGGCCGCCGAAGTACATCAGGTTCAGGCCCACATTCTTCTTGCCCTTGTTGCCGCTGCTGGTCTGCTCACCGAACTGGTAATGCACATTGGCCTTGAGACCGCCAAAGCTGGGCGTGGTGTACAGAATCTGATTGCTCCAACCCGTGTTGGATGCCGTGGTCAGGCTGTCATTGCCCCATGCCGCTGTCGTCATATTGGCATGTAGAACCAGAGGGGAAAGCGTGAAGGAGTCGCCAAACGGGTTGGTCAGCACAGTGGGCAGAAAGTTCGGTGCCAGACCACGGCCCAGGCTCACGCGGCCGAAGCTGCCAGCCAGACCCACATTGGCATCACGCGAGAAAAAGGGGTCGGCATCAAAACGGCCAGGAGCCCCCGTATCGGCACGGAAAAAGCTGGTGATATTGAAGTCGGCCTTGAGCCCTCCGCCCAGATCTTCCACACCCTTCACGCCCCACCACGAGGTGGTCAGACCACCGGAGCCGACCGAAGCCACGCGCTCCTGCCCGGCCATCTTCATGGAGCCCACGTAGGTATCGACAGTACCGGTGAGCTGCACCGAGCTTTGAGCCTGGGCCGACAGACTGGCTGCGGCCAAGGCAATAGTGGTAAAGGTTGCGGTAAATGCTTTCATGGATGGTTTCCTCTCTTAAAAATTTGAGACAAACCACCCATGCAAAAGTCAGGCCAGTTTTGTATACAAAGCTAAGGCTTGCGTCGAAAGCTGTCGGCCAGCTTCAGCATCATGAACAGCCACAGCGCACCACCTACGCCAATCAGCAGGCCGCCCACCAGCCCGATATACCCCATGCCCCATTGCTGGCTGACAATGCTGCCCAGCAGCGCGCCACCACCAATGCCGATATTGAAAATGCCCGAGAACATGGACATGGCCACATCCGTCGCATCAGGGGCCAGGTTCAGCACCTTGGACTGCATGGTCAGCGCAAAGCAGATCATGGCAATACCCCAGATAGAGCTTTGCAGGTACAGGCTCCACTCATGCGCGCTGCTCGTTGCCAGCAGCAGCAGGCTCAGCGCCAGCACGGCAATGGCCGCCAGCAAAAAGCCACGCGGAAAGCGCAGGCCCAGCCAGCTAAACAGCACACTGCCCACAATGCCCATGCCGCCGTACAGCAACAACACGGACGTGGTCACATCAGCGGCGTGACCGGCAATGTTCTGCACAAAGGGCTCGATATAGCTATACGCCGTGAACTGGCCGGTAATCACCAGCACCAGCAGCACATAAATGCCCACCAGCGCCGGGCGCTTGAACAGCATGGGCACGCTTTTGAGCGAACCGGCGTTCTCGCTGGGCAGCAGCGGCAGCAGCTTGCCCAGCGTCAACATCACCACGGCAGCCACACCGCCAATGGCCAGAAACGTCATGCGCCAGCCCAGCCATTCACCCACAATGCGACCCAGAGGAATGCCCAGCACCATGGCCATCGATGTGCCCGTGGCCAGCAGGCTCAGCGCCAGCGCCTTGCGGCCCGGGGGGGCCACACGCACGGCCAGTGAGGCCGTGATGGCCCAGAAGATGGCATGCGACAGCGCAATGCCGATGCGGCTAATGACCAGCGAGGCATAGCTCCACGCCACGCCCGACAGCAGATGGCTGACCACAAACACCGCAAACACGCCCATCAGCAGCTTGCGCCGCTCCACATTGCGCGTCAGCAGCATGAAGGGCAGCGACGCCAGCGCCACCACCCACGCGTAGATGGTCAGCATCAGCCCCACTTGCTCGACACGCAGGTCAAAGCTGGCACCAATGCTGCTGAGCAGGCCCACGGGCACAAACTCGCTGGTGTTGAAAACAAAAGCGCCCAGCGCCAGCGCAATCACGCTGAGCCAAGCCTGGGTCGGGGTTCGGGTTGAGGTTGGAGCCAAAGCGATGGGGTCTGTAGAAGGTTCTGTCATGCCAAAAAAGCGTGCCGGCGCCCTGCGCCACAAACCCAGAATTGTGCGCGCGCACCAAGACAGTACGCAGACAGCACGGCCTTTCCCCGGCAAGCGCCGGGGTTGGATCCGCTAGCCAGCCACTCAATACGCCACGGTAAAGCGGGCTCGGATGTGCTCGTTTTTGTCCAGCGCATCCACCAACGCCACAGCCAGGTCCTGCACCGAGATATCGCCGGGCTGGCCATCGGCCTGCATCAGGGGCTCATCCTTGCCGGAGCGGTACTGGCCGGTGCGACCCTTGGGCTGGGCAGCCGATCCACCGTGAAAGCCCACGGCAGGGCTCAGCAGCGTCCAGTCCAGATCGGTTTCTTTCTCCAACTCCGTCAACATGTCGCGCGCTGCCGATGCACCGGGCTTGATGAAGGCAGGGAAGTCGGGCGAATCCACCAGTTGCTGGCCATTCACATACAGGCTACCCGCGCCGCCCACCACCAGATAGCGCTTGATGCCTGCGGCCTTCACACCTTGAACAATGGCGCGCGAGCCTTTCATGAAGTCGTCGTAGATATTGGGGTTGGTCCAGCCCGCGTTATAGGCACTGAGCACGGCGTCGCTGCCCGCCACCGCGCGCTGAACCTCGTCGGCGCTCAGTACATCGGCCTGAACGACCTGCACATGCTCACGAGCGGCAAACGCCTCGGGCTTGCGAGCCAGCACCACCACCTCGTGACCACGGTGCAGCAGCTCTTCCAGCACGCCTGCACCCACAAAACCCGTAGCGCCAATCAATGCAACTTTCATTTTCCAACTCCTTGTGTGTTCAACAGACTGAAGATTAATCGGCATCAATCCGCAGAAAAACCCCCTTCAGCCACCATGACCTTGAAGCACAGCTTCAAAATAGAGACATGGAAGATTTCAAACGCATGGCGATTTTTGCGACCGTGGTCGAGCGCAGCAGCATGAGCGCGGCCGCGCGCCAGCTGGATATGTCACCCTCGGCCGTCAGCCAGCACATTCGCCAGCTGGAGCAGGATGCGGGCGTGACGCTGCTACATCGATCGACCCGGCAGCTGACGCTGACCGACGCCGGCCAGCGCTTTTACGCCCAGTGTGCTGCCATGTGTGAAGCCGCCAGCCGCGCGCGGGCCGAGCTGGCTGCCGAGTTGCAACTGCCCAGTGGCGAGCTGCGCTTGGCTGCCCCCGCAGGCTTTACCCAGCATGCCGCGCCTGCGCTGGGCCAATGGTTAGCCGCACATCCCTCACTGCGGCTGCGCCTGCTGATGGATGACACGCCGATTGATCTGATTCAGGCCCGGGTGGACCTGGCACTCCGCTTTGGCAATCTGCAAGACTCCAGCTGGGTAGCCCGCCACCTGGGCCGCAGCGCCACCGTGCTGTGTGCATCACCCCAGTGGCTGCAGGTGCACGGCAGCACGCTACAACACCCCGCAGAGCTGGCGCAACTGCCTTGGCTGGAGCTAAGCCGCAATGAGGCGGTGCAAACCGACTTTCTGTGGCACAACCACAGCACCGGGCAAGAGTACCGCCTGCAGGTGCTACCTCAGATGGTCAGCAACCACAGAAGCGCCGTGCAGCAGTTTTGCGAAGCGGGTCTGGGCATCGCCCTGCTCTCTGCCCATGATGTGGCTGCCAGCCTGAAAAACGGCACGCTGGTGCGCCTGCTGCCCGACTGGGACATGGGCATGCTGGACATCTGGGCCGTCACCGCCAGCCGCGACACTCTGCCCGCCAAGGTGCGCGAGGCCATCAACGTGCTGCGCCAGTACTTTGCCCAGCTTGATGGAGTGCAGAGCACAGCGGCCCTGACATAAAACTATCAATTTCATAGCTGCCTGCGCTTTATAGACAAGCGCAATAAGCTGTTTTTACTCCAACAAAAAAGCCTGCCAATGCAATCGCATCAGCAGGCTTTTAAATTCCGGACTACCCAATCAGGCAACCAATCCGGATGCACTCAAACGTTCAGATCACTTCAGCTCGATAGGCGTCTTGTTGCCAGCTACGTAACGGCTCAGTGTGTAGCTGGGGTTCTTCATTTCGCCGTTCTTCTCGAAAGCGATCTTGGAGGTCACGCCCGAGAACTCCGACTTCTGCAGGAAGGGGATATAGACCTTGGGGTCCCAGGAGTTGGCGCGTTTCATGGCGTCGGCCAGCAGCATGGTGCCGTCATAGAAGTATGGGCTGTAGACCTGGAACTGACCGGGGTACTTGGCGTCATAGCGCTTCTTCCACTCGGTGCCGCCAGGCATCTTGGCCAGCGATGCACCACCGTCGGCGCAGACCACGTTGTCCAGCGGCTTCGCGCCTGCGGCCACCTTGGCCAACTCGGTCACGCAGATACCGTCGCCGCCAAACATCTTGACTTCATTCATGCCCAGCTGAGCCATCTGGCGCAGCATGGGGCCAGCCTGACCGTACATGCCGCCGTAGAAGATGGCATCGGGCTTCTTGGCCTTGATGGAGGTCAGGATGGCCATGAAGTCCGTGGCCTTGTCGTTGGTGAACTCGTTGGCAACGATCTTGATGCCCTGCTTTTCGGCATCCTTCTTGAACACGTTGGCCAGCCCCTGACCATAGGCCGTGCGGTCGTCGATGACGGCAATGTTTTTGAGCTTCAGGGTCTTGGCCGCATAAGTGGCCAGCGCCGCGCCCAGGGCATTGTCGTTGGCGATCACGCGGTAGGTGGTATTCCAGCCGGGCTTGGTCAGATCAGGGTTGGTCGCCGCGCCGGTAATCATGGGAATACCGCAGTCATTGAACACCTTGGACGAGGGAATCGCCACGCCGGAGTTCACAAACGCCACAGCGCCCGCCACTTTGTCATCGCACAGTTTCTGCGAAGCAGCCGTGCCCTGCTTGGGGTCAGCCACGTCGTCTTCAGCCACCAGTACGAACTTGACCTTCTTGCCGGCAATTTCCATGCCCTTGGCGTTCAGGTCTTCAATGGCCATGCGCACGCCATTTTCATCATCCTTACCGAAGTGCGCCTGAGGGCCAGAGGTCGGGCCAATGTGGCCGATCTTGATGACCTGCTCCTGGGCCATGACGCCCCCTGCCATTGCTGTCACTGCTGCCGCGATACACAACTTGCCAAAATTCTTCATTGCGCACTCCACTCGGTTGAGACAAGGCGCTACCTTATGCCTCGTTACAGGCAGTTGGCAATGAGGCAATCACATAGGTGCAAGGAGTGCTACACCGGTACAACAATCAGTGTTTTCAGGGATCGGCAAGACCGCCCAGCTGTGCTGTAAAAACTGCAAAAAAACGGATGCAGGAAGTGGGGTGCACTTCCTGCCAACGCCATGCCCCGGCACTGGGCACGGCGCGCACTATCTCAGTGCAGATCAGGCGGCCTTGGCCTGCAGCAAGGCATCCAGCTTGGCGTGCTGATCCAGTGTGTTCAGACAGGCGTGGGCCACTTCTGCGCCCTTTTTCACAAAATGCTGGCGGAAGAATTCCACATGGTCGCCATGCTCGTGGAAGTCACGCGGTGTCAGCACGGCGGAGAACACGGGCACTTCAGAATCCATCTGCACGCGCATCAGGCCGTCGATCACGGCCGTCGTCACAAACTCGTGGCGGTAGATGCCGCCGTTGACGATGAGCGCGCAGGCAATCACCGCATCAAAGCGGCCGCTTTGCACCAGCTTCTTGGCCATCAAAGGGATTTCAAAGGCACCTGGGACGCTGAAGTGCTGGATGTTGCCGGCCTGCACGCCTTGCGCCTGCAGTTCAGCCTGCGCTGCATCGCGGGCCTGGTACACCACTTCGGTGTGCCAGCTTGCGCTGATGATGGCAATGCGGCTGCGGCCCGCCGTAGCCTTCCAGAGTGTCCCTGCGGAAGTGGCGTGGGTTTCAAAGTTCATGGTGCTGGGGGTCTGATTCATGGTGGTATTTCCAAAAATTCCAATGAATCAGGGCGTGCGCAAAGACACTCACCCATGCAGCAGCGATGGCTGCAACAAAAGCAAATGCTGCGCGATCTCTTTCATCCGGACTATGACCGTCGGCTCTGGCATCTCACCAGATCTGCTGACCCTGTGGGCTCTGACGAGACCAAAGGCGCTCGCGGGCTGCTGCAGTCCGGACCATAGGATCTGGCTGCAGATACCGCCGGTGGGGAATTACACCCCGCCCTGAGAACGCTGCTTTGCGGTGAATGGTTTCACCACAAGACAAAGTCATTCTAGCGACGCTTTGACACAGATTTTGGCAAAAGGGTCACTATTGCGTCACGTCAAAAAATCAAGGAAAAATGGCTTGAAACGCATACGAATAAAGCGCTAGAAGCTATCAAATTGAAGTAAACAACCCCTAAGTCAACCTCGACTGGCAGCCACACGTTAAACACAGCAAGATCCAGTCAGCGCCTTTCGCGTTGACGATCACCTCACAAGGCAAGTCATGAAACAGTCCCTGCAGGCATTGCTGTCAACCTCCACACGCTGGGCCACCATCGGTGCGCTGGCTGCGCTGAGCACGGCCTGCGTCGCGATTCCTGGTGAATATGACTCCGGCTACAGCGGCAGTTATGGGGGCAGCTACGGCTCAAACCCCATCTACAGCAGCCAGCCGGCCTACCCGGCTTATCCCGTTTATCAAGGTCAAGACCGCAACGAATGGGCGATTCGTGAGCGCGAGCGTCGCCAGTGGGAGCGCCAGGAACGCGACCGTGCCCAGCACATGCGTGAGCATCAGCAGCAAGACCGTGAACGCCAGCAATGGCAGCGCGATCAGCAGCGCCAGCAAGAGCAGCAGCGCCGCGAATGGGAGCGTCAGCAGTCCCAGAACCGCCGAGACCAGGACCAGAATCGCCGCCAGCAGGAGCGCGATCAACAACAGCAAATGCAGCAGCAGGCACAGCAACGCGACCGTGACCGCATGCAGGCCGAGCGTGACCGCCAGCAACAAGCCCGAGACAGGCAGCAGCAAGAACGTGATCGAGACGGTAATCAGCGCC
>ERZ724504.833-NODE-833-length-17365-cov-6.271115_pt1 | contig 17365 bp, 14 predicted proteins | sample MGYA00376037_ERZ724504 | MGnify/ENA primary metagenome ERZ724504 (study PRJEB28724, sample SAMN07190888) | wastewater metagenome | isolation source: influent of sewage treatment plant in Hong Hong | place: USA: Christiansburg, Virginia | collected 2016-03-01 ... | reverse complement strand
CTCTTCCTTGAGTTCCTTGGCAAATTCCTGAGGGGAGTTGCCAACCACCAGCGAGCCGGTGTCTTCAATGCGCTTCTTCACAGCGGGGTCCTGCAACACCTTCTTCACGGCGGCGTTGATCTTGTCCACGGTGGCTTTGTCCATGCCCTTGGGGCCCAGAATGCCGTAAGAAGCCATGCGGTTGACCTGAGGCAGGCCAACTTCCTTGAAGGTGGGCACATCAGGCAGCACAGCCAGGCGCTGGGGGGCGGCCACGACGATGGCCTTGAGGCGGTTGTCCTTGATGAAGGGCAGTGCCGAGGGCAGGTTGTCCAGAATCATGGGGATCTGGCCGGCAACGGCGTCATTCAGGGCCGGACCCGCGCCGCGGTAGGGCACGTGAGTCATCTGGATGCCGGTCAGCGACTTGTACAGCTCCATCAGCATGTGCTGGATGCCGCCCGTACCGGACGAGCCGTACGAATACTTGCCGGGGTTGGCCTTGAGTTCAGCCTCGAAGGCCTTGTAGTTGGCGTTACCTGCAAACTTGGGGTTCACGGCGATCACATTGGGCGTGGCCGCAATGTTGATGATGGGCGTGAAGTCGGTCAGCGGGTTGTAGGGGGTCTTGGGGTTGATGGCCGGGTTGGTGGCCATGGTCGACAGCGTGGAAATGCCCAGGTTGTAGCCATCGGGCTTCTGGCGGGCGGTTTCCTGCGCGCCGATGACGCCACCGCCACCACCCTTGTTGTCCACGATCACGGACTGACCCAGTTCCCTGCCCAGCGGCTCGGCGATCACACGGGCAATGATGTCTGTCGTGCCGCCTGCGGCAAAGGGCACCAGCAGCTTGATGGGCTTGGTAGGGTAGTGGGCCTCAGCCATCACAGCGGTAGAAAAACCTGCGGCTGCCAGAGCCATGGTCAGGCCCATGCACATACGACGATTCATGAAGGGGTCTCCTTATGATTTCAGAAAATTAACGGCTGATGGTAAGTGGCGACAAAAACCTGACACATCCTTGTTAGCCCTGATTTGCCAGTAAAAACCCTAGGTTCGTGCAAAAACATTGAACCGGATCAAGGTTCAAATCGAATCAGTGGATTCACAGTAGTAAGTACTACCACTGAGCACCAAGGTGACAGCTTTCTCTCAGCAAGCAAAAGTCCAGGCTCTGCCGGCCCTATGCTTGCACCGTGAACTATCTCGAACTGCTTTTCCCCGATTTCGCGCTCATCGTGCTGGGCTATCTGCTGTGCCGCTTCACGCCCATCAACCGCAGCGTCTGGCAGTCTGTGGAGCAACTGGTCTACTACCTGCTGTTTCCGGTCTTGCTGTTTCACTCCATCACGCGCAACCCCATTCAGTGGGGCGATGCCAGCCAGTTGCTGGGCGCAGGCGTGCTGGGCAGTCTGCTGGGCATTGCGCTGACTTACAGCCTGCCTTACCTGCCCTTTCTCGGGCGGCGCATTGAGCCGCGCAGCCATGCATCGGCAGCGCAGGTGGCATTTCGCTTTAACTCCTTCATCGCGCTGGCGCTGGTTTCGCGGCTGGCGGGACCGGATGGACTGCTCTATGTCTCGGTGCTGATTGGCGTGTCTGTGCCGCTGTGCAACGTGGCCGCCGTCTGGCCCATGACACGCGGCAGCAGCCAGCATTTTGTGGGCCATTTGCTGCGCAATCCGCTGATCGTCAGCACCGTCAGCGCCCTGCTGTTCAATGCCGCAGGGCTGAAGATTCCTGAGTTGCTGGAAACGCCTGTCGCCCGCCTGGGTGCGGCATCGATTGCTCTGGGGCTGATGGCGGCGGGAGCGGGACTCAAGGTCAGCGCGCTGGCCAACAACAAGCTGCTGGCGGGCGAGCTGCTGCTGATACGCCATGCCATTCAGCCACTGATTGCCTTTGGCATGGTGCGCTTGTTCGGGCTCCACGGTGCGCAGGCGATTGCACTGATGGCGTTTTCCAGCATGCCCACGGCCTCATCCTGCTATGTGCTGGCGGTGCGCATGGGCTATGACGGAGCGTTTGTAGCAAGCCTTGTGTCGCTATCCACCATGCTGGGCGTGCTCAGCCTGCCGTTTGGGCTTTGGCTGATTGGTGTTTAGTCAAATTCAATAGCTGCTAGCACTTATTCAGTAAGCGCCAGAGGCCTATTTAGTCAAAAATCAAGCGCGCTGCGCCAGCGCCCAGGCCACATGCTCGGCCACCACGGGGTCTGGGTGGTTGGCCCGGGTTTGCAGCGCGGCTTGCAGCTCGGGCTGACCCGTCTCACGCCATGCGTTACCCAATGCCACGGCCACATTGCGCAGCCAACGAGTATGGCCAATACGACGAATGGGGCTGCCTTCGGTAATGCGCAAAAACTGGGTTTCATCCCAGGCAAAGAAATGAACCAGCTGCGTGCCTGCCAGCCCGGCGCGGGCATCAAAGTCTGGCAACTGGCTGGGCTTGGCAAACTTGTTCCAGGGGCAGGCCAGCTGGCAGTCGTCACAGCCGTAGATACGGTTGGCCAGCAGCGGGCGCATGTCTTCGGGGATGCTGCCCGCGTGCTCAATCGTCAGGTACGAAACGCAGCGGCGCGCATCCACCTTGTGCGGCGCGATGATGGCGCCGGTGGGGCAGGCGTCTATGCAGGATGTGCAATTGCCACAGTGCGCTGTCACCGGCTCGGTGGGGTCGATGGCGAAGTCCACATAAATCTCACCCAGAAAGAACATGGATCCCGCCTCGCGGCTCAGCACCAGCGTGTGCTTGCCGCGCCAGCCCTGGCCACTGCGGCTGGCCAGCTCAGCCTCCAGCACGGGGGCCGAGTCGGTAAAGGCTCGGTGGCCAAACGGGCCAATCTCCTGCGCAATGCGCTCGGCCAGCTTTTGCAGGCGGTTGCGCAGCACCTTGTGATAGTCCCGCCCCCGAGCGTAGATAGAGACAATGCCTTCGGCGGGGTTCTTCAAGCGATCCCATTCCACGGCCTGCCAGCCATCAGCCGTGGCTTGGGGCAGATAATCCATGCGCACGGTAATCACGCTCACGGTTCCGGGAACTAATTCCGCGGGACGTGCTCGTTTTAAACCATGGGCCTGCATATAGTGCATCTCGCCATGAAACCCTTGCGCCAACCATTGCAGCAAGCCGGGTTCTGCCGAAGACAAATCTACGCCCGCCACGCCGATTTGGGAAAATCCCAGCTCGCGAGCCCAGGCTTGCATCAAAGGAATCAATTGACTGCTGCTCAACATACTCCCCGAATTGTAGGAAGTGATCCTGCACCCGCGCTGGCGCAGCTACAGATAGTCTGGCGCGACGAACAAGATACCGAGCGTTTTGCACAAAAACTGGCAGCCCTGCCCCAGCTGCGCAACGCCTATGCCACGCTGCACGGTGACCTGGGCGCGGGCAAGACCACGCTGGTGCGCCACTGGCTGCGCGCTCTGGGCGTGCAAGGCCGCATCAAAAGCCCCACCTATGCCGTGGTGGAGCCGCATGAGGCGGGCGACCTGTCCATCTGGCACTTTGATTTCTACCGCTTTGATGACCCACGGGAATGGGAAGATGCGGGTTTTCGCGACATTTTTGCAAGCCCCGGGCTCAAGCTGGCAGAATGGCCCGAAAAGGCTGCAGCGGTTACACCTGTTGCGGATATAGCTATCCATATTGAAGCAATTGACGATGTGCAACGGCAGGTGACGCTCAAAGCAGGCACCCCCGCAGGCTGCACGGTGCTTGAAGCATTTACGGCATGAGCAAAACTTACCCCACCCCTGCTCCATTCGGACTGTCCCGGCGCAACCTGCTGCAGGCAGGCAGCATCGTCTTGCTGCTGGGCCGCCAGCATATTGCGCAAGGAGCCAGCATCGTGGCTGTGCGCGTCTGGCCCGCCCCCGACTATTCACGCGTCACGCTGGAATCCGATATTCCGCTGACAGCCAAGCCCGTCTTCGTTGCCTCCCCACCGCGCCTGGCCGTGGATGTGGAAGGGCTGGACCTGAACCCGGCCCTGAAAGAGCTGGTGGCCAAGGTTCGCCCCGACGATCCGAATATCGCCAGCATCCGCGTGGGCCAGTTCGCGCCCGGCGTGGTGCGGCTGGTCATCGACCTCAAGCAAGAAGCCCGCCCCCAGGTCTTTACGCTCGCCCCGATTGCACCCTACAAAAACCGCCTGGTGCTGGACCTGTACCCCGCCAAGGCGGTAGACCCGCTGGAAGCACTGATCAGCGAACGCCTGCGCGATACAAGCGGCGCAGGTAGCACTGGTGCTATCGCCGCCGCACCCACCCCTCACAGTGGCCTGATCACCACACCGCCCCCAGCCGTCATTGCCGCCGCACCGCAGGCTGACCCGCTGGGCGACCTGATTGCCCAGCGCAACCAGCGCGTGCCAGCGCCCGCCCCCGTCCCGATCGCCGCAGCACCCGCCGTGATTGCGCAAGCGCCCGCTCCAGCCCCAAGGCCTGCGCCCGCACCACCGCCACCAACGCCTGCGCAACGACCTGCGCCCAACATCGCCACCTCGCAAAGCACGGACCGCATCATCATCGTGGTGCTGGACCCCGGCCACGGCGGAGAAGACCCCGGCGCTACCGGCCCCAGCGGCCTGCGCGAAAAAGATGTAGTGCTCAAAGTTGCCCACCTGCTGCGCGAGCGCATCAACAACTCCCGCATTGGCGGCAGCCCCATGCGCGCCGTGATGACGCGCGATGCCGACTTCTTCGTGCCCCTGGCCACCCGCGTGGAAAAAGCCCGCCGCGTGCAAGCCGATCTGTTTATCAGCATTCATGCCGACGCCTTCACCACGCCCGCCGCTCGCGGTGCCAGCGTGTTTGCGCTCAGTGAACGCGGTGCCTCCAGCACGGCAGCGCGCTGGCTGGCCAATAAGGAAAATCAGGCTGACTTGGTCGGCGGCCTCAATGTGGGAGGCGTGCAAGACCGACATGTGCAGCGCATGCTGCTGGACATGAGTACCACTGCACAGATCAAGGACAGCCTCAAGCTCGGCACCTCGCTGCTGGGCGAGATTGGCGGCATGGCCAAGCTGCACAAGGCCCGCGTAGAGCAAGCCGGTTTTGCCGTGCTCAAAGCGCCAGACATTCCCAGCGTGCTGGTGGAAACCGCCTTTATCAGCAACCCTGAAGAAGAGGCCAAGCTGGCATCTGCCGCCTACCGCGATCAGTTGGCTGATGCGCTGATGCGCGGCATTCGCAACTACTTTGCGCACAACCCGCCGCTGGCGCGGAGCCGCTCGGTTTAAACAAACCGGTGGCCATATCCATAAACCGTTAGTCACTGCTGTCAGCTTTATGGCCAAAACGATGACAGCCGCCAAGCTCAAATGACATGAGCTTGGCCCCATCTCCTACTAAAAGAGTGCCCGTCAAGGTTCACTATGAAAGCCTGTTTTTTAAAAAGCTGCCTTCGAGGCAGCGATACAGGAGAGACCTCATGAAACTGCGAACCTTGGCGTTAACCATCTCTGCAGCACTCAGCCTCTTCATGGCCGGCTGCTCTACCTCTCCCACCAATGCACAAGTTGGCACCGGCGTTGGTGCCGTGGCTGGCGGCGTGGTGGGCAATGCCGTGTTTGGTGGCACGCTGGGCACCGTGGGCGGCGCAGCCGCTGGTGCACTGATTGGCAACGAAGTGGGCAAACGCCAGTAAGCTCAAATACAAGCCTTGAGACGTTAGCGGACCCCTTCACAACCACTCACCCAAAAAGAAGCCCCGGCATGCCGGGGCTTCTTTTTTTTAACTCAAAAAAGGCTCTAGGCCTTATCTGATGCGCGCAAGGCGCTATTAAAACTGCAGATTACACGACCTTGGGCTTGTCTGCCTTCTCTGCCTTGCCCGCACGCCATGCACCAATGATGGCAATCAGGCCGGGCACCAGAATCAGACCCCAGATGATTTTTTCCAAGTTGTTCTTCACCCATTCCATATTCCCGAAGAAATAGCCTGCGGCGCTGATGCCCACCACCCACAGAATCGCGCCCACCACGTTGAACATGCTGAAGCGCCCACGGTCCATGTGCGCCACACCGGCCACAAAGGGGGCAAAGGTGCGAATAAACGGCATGAAGCGCGCCAGGATGATGGTCACGCCGCCGTAGCGCTCATAAAAGCTGTGGGCCTGATCAAAGGCCTTGCGGTTGAACCAGCGCGAGTCTTCCCACTGAAACACCTTGGGCCCCAGATAGCGGCCAATCGTGTAATTGCTCTGGTCGCCCAGAATGGCGGCGGCCAGCAGCACGACCACGGCCAGCGGGTAGTTCATGTAACCAGCGCCGCACAGCGCACCCACAATGAACATCAGCGAATCACCGGGCAGGAAGGGCATGACCACCACGCCGGTTTCCACAAACACGATGATGAACAGCAAGGCATACACCCAGGGGCCGTAAGCTACGACAAATGCTTCCAGGTGCTTGTCGATATGCAGGATGAAGTCGATCAGAAACTGAATGATTTCCAAAACACAGTCCTCAAAATTAAGAAGAGGCATACCAGCGCATGCCGGCACGTAATGTACTTCGGCTGGCAGAAGCCCCTTTACCTGAGCCGCTGATCTGCTAGCGATTTTGATGATCCGGGCACAGTTGCTTTCCTCTTGCAACAATCACAGGCACCACAGCGGTGTTTGTTACAAGTTTTGATAAATCTATACGTCAACAATACGTCAGCTTATCTATTCTGCTGGCACAGTAGAGATGTCAGACAGCAAGCCGTGCATTGCTGTCCAGAACACGGCCCAAGGCCTGCAAGTCCAGCGTCTGGCACCTCCCCCATTCTGGGGAGTCTGCAAAGATCGGACCGCTTCCCCACAATTAGCACGACGAGAGGAATACGAGCATGAACAAGATCACTACGCGCTACGGCAAGGCCCTGACTCTGGCAGTCGCACTCACCGGCGCTCTGGCACTGGGCGGCTGCGCACATGGCCCCAGCCGTCAACAAGTGGGCATCGGCGCTGGCGCTGTTGCGGGTGGCGCTGTCGGTAATGTGCTGTTTGGCGGCCCTATCGGCACCATCGGTGGCGCTGCCGCCGGCGCGCTGGTCGGCAATGAACTGACCAAGGGTGGCCGCGGTCACCGCCACTAAGCCCTCTTTTAGAGGCTGATTAAAGAGCTGCTCATGGCAGCTCTTTTTGTTTTTGGGCGGCCCAAAAGCACGCACGCAAAAACTCACTCGCCAGCCGGCTTGCGCACACGCCTAGAATGATTGATGTGAACGCATCCAGCCCTGAACTCCCCCCCACCCCTTCCGAAACCATTGCACAGGCTACGGCCGCGGATTCTCCGCGTCGGCCTATTCGCGACCTGCCCGATGAGCTGATCAGCCAGATCGCCGCCGGCGAGGTGGTGGAGCGGCCCGCATCCGTGGTGCGCGAGCTGGTCGATAACGCGCTGGACTCCGGTGCCAGCCAGATCACCCTGCGCCTTCTGGCTGGTGGTGTACGCCTGATTGCGGTGGAAGACGACGGCTGCGGCATTCCGCGTGACGAACTGCCCGTGGCCCTGCGCCGCCACGCCACCAGCAAGATTACCGATCTGCACGATCTGGAAACCGTGGCCACCATGGGTTTCCGGGGCGAAGCGCTGGCCGCCATTGCCTCGGTGTCTGAAACCTCTATCTTCTCGCGCCCGGCCGGGCAAGACACCGCCTATCTGCTGGATGCCCGTAGTGGCGAGCTACGCCCTGCCGCCCGTAATCAGGGGACCACGGTCGAAGTCAAAGAGCTGTTCTTCTCGACCCCGGCCCGCCGTAAATTCCTCAAGACCGATGCGACCGAACTCGCGCATTGCGTTGAATCTGTACGCCGCCACGCACTGGCCCGCCCCGATGTGGGCTTTGCCATCTGGCATGAAGGCAAGCTGGTCGAGCAATGGCGCGCCGCTACCGGCACGCCCGAAGAAGCCATCGCCAGCCGGCTGGCCGATGTGCTGAGCGAAAAATTTGTCGCTAACTCCGTCATCGTCGATCATTGGTCCGGCCCCGTGCATGTCACCGGCCGCGCAGGCGTACCCGATGCTTCGCGCTCCAAGCCCGACCATCAGTTCTGCTACGTCAATGGCCGCTTTGTGCGCGACAAGGTATTGACGCACGCCGCACGCGCGGCTTACGAGGACATTCTTCACGGCAACAAACAGCCTATTTACGCGCTCTACATCGAGATCGACCCATCGCGCGTAGATGTGAACGTGCACCCGACCAAGATCGAAGTGCGCTTTCGCGAAAGCCGCGAAGTGCATCAGGCCGTGCGCCACGCCATTGAAAACGCACTGGCCACGCCCCGCGCTGCTGCCGTGGTGGAAGCCGCTGCACAAGAAGCCGCACGCCAGCCCGGCCTGAGCGACGAAACTGCCGCCACGGCTACCAAGCCAACAACTGCCGCTGCAGCCCACGCTTGGCCACAGACGCGCATGAGCTTTGGGGAGCCCGTGGTCGGCAACCCGGTCAGCGATCTGGCCAAGCTCTGGGAGCCCATGCGCGAGCAGACGCCTGTGGTTGAGACTGAAGCGCCTGCAGCACCAGCAGCCCCCATCGCGCAAACAGTGCCAGCGCCAGCTGCAGAAACCGAAGCGGTGACCACGCCAGTCATGCCAGCGCAGGCCCCTGTGGCGCAATCACCTGCTGCGCCTGTCGCTGCACCTGTCACTTCGGCCAAGCCTTTTGCCGCGCCCGTGCCAGCCCCTATTCCTGTTCCTTCCCCCGTAGAGCAAGACAACGGCATCAAGCTGCGCCCCTCGGGCCAGTCCAGCTACTTTCAGCGAAAAGCGGCTGTAGCCCAGGTGCAGGAATCACCAGCAGCTATTGAATTGGTAGTGAAAGTAGCGGCACAGCCTGTGACTGCACCCGTTGCCGCCACACCAGCAGCAACACCTGCCACAACCGCGTCCCCAGCCAGCGCAGACACGGCCCCCGTCTGGCCGCTGGGCCGTGCCGTGGCGCAGCTGCATGGCGTCTATATCCTGGCCGAGAACAGTCAGGGCATGATCATCGTAGACATGCATGCCGCCCATGAGCGCATCGTCTATGAGCAACTCAAGAACGCGGTGAATACGGAAAATGGCGAAGAGAACATTCCCAGCCAGCCCCTGCTGATCCCGGCCACCTTCGCCGCCACGCGGGAAGAAGTGGCCACCGCCGAAGCCCATGCCGACACCTTGCTGGCGCTGGGCATGGAGGTCTCGCCCTTCTCGCCCAAGACCTTGGCCGTGCGTGCCGTGCCTGCCACGCTGGCGCAGGGCGATGCGGTGGAGCTGGCCCGCAGCGTGCTGAGCGAACTGGCCCAGCATGACGCCAGCACCGTGGTGCAGCGCGCGCGCAATGAAATTCTGGCCACCATGGCCTGCCATGGCGCCGTACGCGCCAACCGTAAGCTGACGCTCGATGAGATGAATGCACTGCTGCGCCAGATGGAGGTCACCGAGCGCTCTGACCAGTGCAACCACGGTCGCCCCACCTGGCGCCAGCTGACCATGAAAGAGCTGGACGCGCTGTTTCTGCGTGGCCGCTAAAGCGGCGGCAAGCAAAACGGCAAGCGCAGGGGGAAGACGCGAATCTTTACCCCCTTCGCTATGAAATCCAAAGCTTCTTGTGCCTGATATTCATAGACTTCAGATAGTTTTCTATCTGAACCCCATTGAATAAAGGCGCAAGCAGCTCTTGAATCAATAGCAATTACTTGATTCACTGCTGCTGGCAATCTGACCAGCGCAACCAGCACAGCCGCCAGGACCGCCAAAGCCGCAACAGGGACAGCGTCCCCCTGAACGCGCACTGGCCACCACCCACCGAAACGCCCTGCCGCAGCACCCGCTGCATGGCTGCGGTATGCCGCGCCGATTCGTCCCGTTGCGCCACATAAAAAGCGCCAATTGCACCACTTTGGTGCTACCACAAATGCGAAGCAGTGAAGGCTTCAGTCGCGCGATTTGCCCAATCAAAGCTGTTGCCACGCGTTCTTCGCACTTTTTTGCGACACGCTGATGAAAAATCCTTCACCTGAAACCAAAGCGCTAAATGACTGAAAAATAAGAATAAATGCTTTTCCCATGTCCTTTTTTGGGGCATTGATGCACCAGAATTGCGCCGACATGCACCGAAACTATGCATAAAGGCATAACTTTTCGGCATAATCTTGTTTTCGCGAGTTTCAGCGTATATCCCGATCAGTCAGAAAGTTCTCTATGAAGTACGAGTCCGTAGGCCAATTCCTGGAAGAAGTTGCACAACGCAACCCCGGTCAACCCGAGTTCCTGCAAGCCGTCACCGAAGTGATGGAAAGCCTGTGGCCCTTCATCGAGAAGAACTCCAAGTACGCTGAACACGCTCTGCTGGAGCGTCTGGTCGAGCCAGAGCGCATCATCCAGTTCCGCGTGAGCTGGACTGACGACAAGGGCGTGGTGCAAGTGAACCGCGGCTTCCGCATTCAGCACAGCATGGCCATCGGTCCTTTCAAGGGCGGCCTGCGCTTCCACCCCTCCGTCAACCAGTCCGTGCTGAAGTTCCTGGCTTTCGAGCAGACCTTCAAGAACGCACTGACCACACTGCCCATGGGCGGCGGCAAGGGCGGCTCCGATTTCGACCCCAAGGGAAAGAGCCCTGCCGAAGTCATGCGCTTCTGCCAGGCTTTCGTGACCGAGCTGTACCGCCACGTTGGTCCCGACACCGATGTGCCTGCAGGTGACATCGGCGTGGGTGGCCGCGAAGTGGGCTACATGGCCGGCATGTACAAGAAGCTGTCGAACACCGCTTCTTCCGTGTTCACCGGCAAGGGCCTGGCCTTCGGCGGCTCGCTGATTCGTCCTGAAGCCACTGGCTACGGCACCGTGTACTTTGCCCGCGAAATGCTGGCTACTCGCGGTCTGTCGTTCGAAGGCAAGACGGTGTCCGTGTCCGGTTCGGGCAACGTGGCGCAGTACGCCGTGGAAAAGGCCATGGAGCTGGGCGCCAAGGTTGTCACCGTGTCTGACTCTTCGGGCACCGTGTACGACGCAGCCGGTTTCACCACCGAAAAGCTGGCCATCCTGATGGATGTGAAGAACCACAAGTACGGCCGCGTCAGCGACTACGCCAAGCTGGTTTCCGGCGTTGAATTCATGGCTGGCAAGTGCCCCTGGTCCATCACGGTGGACGTGGCTCTGCCTTGCGCCACTCAGAACGAGCTGACCGAAGCCGATGCCAAGACCCTGATCGCCAACGGCGTTCTGTGCGTGGCTGAAGGCGCCAACATGCCTTCCACCAACGAAGCCGCCCGCGCCTTCGAAGCGGCTGGCGTGCTGTACGCACCCGGCAAGGCCTCCAACGCCGGTGGCGTGGCCACATCCGGTCTGGAAATGTCGCAAAACTCGGCTCGCCTGTCCTGGCCTGCTGAAGAAGTGGACGCCCGTCTGCTGCAAATCATGCAAAGCATCCACGCTGCTTGCGTGAAGCACGGCAAGCGCGAAGACGGCACCGTGAGCTACATCGACGGAGCCAACATCGCCGGCTTTGTGAAGGTGGCTGACGCCATGCTGGCACAAGGCGTGATCTAAGCTTTACCGCTTGATCTGCTCGCAAAAGGCCCTTCGGGGCCTTTTTTCATGTCTGCCGCCATTCTGCTCAGGGGCCGCTCACCGTAAACATCTCGCCGCTGTATGTGCCTTGGAATGTGCGAATCGGGTTGGAGACATACTGCGCAACGCTGGCTTTGAGGTCTCGATATTCCGGCGTGTTGAGTTTGTAAGCATATTTCGATCCGATCTGGATCACCTGGGCACCTCTGGCACCGGTGACGCCTGATTCATGAAAGCCGGAGACGAGGATCGCTGAAATTTTGCGATTGCTAGAGTTATCGACAAACCAGCGCACCGGCTCATAGCTTGCCAGCACCAGCACCAAGGGCGTGGGGGAAGGCGCGACCGTAACCCTCACTGGCCCAGACGTTCGCGCCCGGCCTGCTCCGTGCATACCAAATTTCGACTCATACACGCCTATGACCTCGACCTGGGCATTAGCAGGTACGTTAGTCAGCATAGGTGTCGGAGCGGAAGCCTCCAGCCGGGCCTGGGCTTGAGCCTGGGTCTGGGCTTGGACCTGCTGCAGTTTTGCCAGCTGAACTTCAAGATTCGCGGCCGATATGGCTTGCTCAAGGCCTATAGGATCACCGGTTTCAACCTTGTCGCCCACCGAGGCCACATTTCCCGTTTGCATAAAACCGACTCGCGGTGCGAGTGGCTGGATCGCACCGAAATTGTTGCCAGAGTTCAGGACTGGTGCCACGGTCATTTTTTCAACGTCCAGCACTCGCCCCTCTCTCTGGTAGGGGGCGTCTCGCTTAGGCACCGAGAAGATCAGGCTGGTGTCGCTGATCTGAGCAAAGTCTGTCGCTCGCAGCAGGTTCATATCCAGGTAGCCGCTTTGGCCCGTTATCATATTCAACCAGCCCAGCCCCGGGTAGCTGGCATACAAAAGCTTTGTGCCATTGCTCATCAGGGATCGCTTTCCCGAGCTCATTGATCTGGTGACTGGCCAGAACTGCACCTGCGTTGACACGATGCTTCCATCCGCCTCCTTGGCGTGATCCATCAACGCTACGCCAGAGTCCCCGCCAACGAGCTGGCGATCTGAGCCCCCTGGCACCTCAAGACTCCAGCGCGGAGTTCTGATAGATGCGGTGTAGGGCGTTAGTTTTCCGGTTTCAAGACTCAAAACAACCGCGCTAGGCTCTGTACCGCCCCGAGCCATCACCAGGGCCTTGGACTTAGGCAGCCAGGAGAGCAGTGCCGTGTATTGATCAGAGTTCCATATCAACGCACCGGTCTCGATGTCATAGGCCTTCACCGATCGCCCTGTTTCCCCTTGGGCGATCAGGACGCGGCCGTTAGGGGATAGCGCTGTGGCATTCCAGTTGAATCGCTGTTCACGAATGGTCTGAATGGACTTGCCATCCGGCAAACGAATCGCAGTAAAGCTGCCGCGACTGCCTCGCACCAGCGCAACATTCGATTGTGCGGACGCGATGATGCCCACCGTGGTTTCTTCATAAGACGGCAGCGCCCGAAACTGGCCTAGCTCAGTCAAGGCAAAAAGGGGAGGCTTGGACAACAGCGCGGCAATGCGCTGAAGACTGACCCAATCGCCAATCTCCGCATCTTGTTTTTTGAAGCAATCAGCATCAACAGGTTTGCGGCGAATATCCTCCGGCGAGTCAAAGCGGCCAATATTGATCGCAGAGGTACATGTCAGAGCTCTGACTTGCATCATTCTCTCAATACGCTCTTTCGCCGCCGCTTGATCACCGTTCTGGAGCGCAGACTCTGTAAACCGGGTGATCGTGAGAGCGACGTCATCAGGCAGCGGAAAGGCTTTGTTGATTCTCTCCGCAGCCGGAGTAAAGGTGGCAGACAGTTTGTCGCAGCCGCTGAGAGCTAAAGCCAATGTGACGGGAATGATCACCTTCCAACGCTGCTGAATCATGCAAAAGCTTTCGGTAACGTATTGATACCTTCATCTTACGTGGTGTCACCGAAATAGAGTCCACCGGCAAGTTATGAGTCAATTCACACGCGGTCGCGCCAACGTCTATATGCCACCTCAAAGCTCGCAGAGGTAACCACCTGTCTGCAGACCTCTGCCCCGAAATAAAGCCATTGCATCACTTGGCCCCAGGCAAGCCGCCCTCGCCACAATCCTGTGCCAGCCATGCCAGTATGCAATCTACGTATGCAAAAACAGCGGGCTTACCCTAGGATTCACAGCTTTCCTGCATCGGGCCCCTGCCCTGATGAACCGCGCTTCCAGCGCCCGGCCCTCCCTAGGTTCAGCCGGGCGCTTTGCATTTGTTATTGCCCGTGACTGCTTTATCCCGCTGGCGTCTGGCTTTTGCCCGCACCGCCGCTTTGACTGCGCTGATTTCCGCAGCCTCCGCCCATGCCCAGCAAGCGCCCAATGGCACGCTGCAAATCTATGGCCGTATCAACACTTCAATAGAAAGCTCGCGGACCGAAGGTCAGGCCGCCGTGCAGAGCCTGCGCAGCAACGAATCCTTCTGGGGTCTGCGCGGGCAGGAAGATCTGGGCGGAGGCATGCAAGCCGGGTTCATTCTGGAGCACGGCTTTGAGCTGGACACTGGCGCGAACAGCGGTGGCAGCTACTTCAATCGCAAGAACGAGGTGAACCTGAGCGGCTGCTTCGGCATGCTGCGCATGGGCCACATGTTCAGCGAGGCCTACTACGCCACAGCCGATGTGGTGAGCATGCACAACTTTGACACCGGCATCTCATCCGATGCACTGTATGCGTGGGTCTCCAACGGCAGCAACCATGTGTCCTGGCGCCTGCCTGAATATCAGGGCCTGACCGTGGAGCTGGGCACCAGCCTGCATGAAAAGCAGGCCGAGCCCAGCAAAAACGCATGGGACCTGGCGGCCAATTACGCGCTGGGCGACTTGTCGCTGGGCATGGGCTACAACCGCTGGGGCGTGGCCGAACAAGCCACCCTGCGCGCCACCTACACCATGGGCGCGTGGACACTGGCCGGCTTGATCCAGAACAGCCATGGCTGGGATCAGGCTCACTATAAGGTTGATAGCAGCCAGCGCACACGCAATATGGGCCGCGTGGCTATTCAGTATGAAGACGGCCCCAGCGAATATCACCTGAACGCAGGTTACGCCAGCAAGGTGGGCGGCGAGGCCGGAACGCAGGCCATGCAGTGGACGCTGGCCTATAACTACAACTTCACTCCCCGCACCAAGCTCTACGCGCTCTACACCCGCGTCAACAACCACGAGCGCGCCAGCTATCTGGCGGGCGAGGCGGGTGTGGGCGCCCGCTCTATGGCCATGGGCATACGGCACTACTTCTAAAAAATCTGCTTCCCAGCAAAAAGCGCTGTGCATCAGCGGGCAAGCCCTCATGCACCGCTTGCGCGCAGCGGGTACAAAAGTTTCTTTGACTTTTCACCCCCAAGGACCGCCATGCGCCACTTGCTCAAACCCGCTGCCCTGCTTTGCACCAGCGCCCTGTTTCTCATCAGCGGCAGTGCCATGGCGCAGGCCAGCGGCCTGTCGCGCACCATGGTGGGCAAGGCCGATGTCTCAGTGCCGGGCCGCGAGGCCGTAGTGGCCAAGGTTGAGGTAGCACCGGGTGCACGCGCCGGTCGCCACACCCATCCCGGCGATGAAATCAGCTACATCAGCGAAGGCGAAGTGGACCTGCTTATCGACGGCCAGCCGCCCCGTACCCTCAAAGCCGGTGAGTCGTTTGTGGTGCCCGCCGGTGTGGTGCATGACGCGCACAACGCCAGCAGCGGCACGGTAAAACTGATTGGCGTGTATGTGGTGGAAAAGGGCAAGCCGCTGGCCACGCCTGCGCCTTGAACGTTGAAGAAAAACCTCTGCTTACCCACAAAAAGTGCCGTAAAAAAGCCGCAGTTCATCGCTGCGGCTTTTGTCTTTGTACGATCAACGTACCATGAAGAAGCACCTCATTACCGCCCTGCTACTGTGCGCAGCCACCAGCGCCGCTCTGGCCGAAAAGCCCACGCCTGCCGCCACGCAGGAGATTGAGCATTTGATCAGTCACCTCAAAAATTCAGGCTGCGAATTTCAGCGCAATGGCAGCTGGTATGACAGCGCCAAGGCGGCAGACCATCTGCGCGGCAAATACGACTACCTGCTCAAAAAGGGCTGGCTGGTCACGTCTGAAGACTTCATCACCCGCGCCGCCAGCGAAAGCAGCATGAGCCATAAGCCCTATCAGGTGCGCTGCGCAGGCAAGGAGGCTGAGCCCAGCGCGGCCTGGCTGAAGGCCGAACTGATGCGCTATCGCGCCAGGTAGAAGCCGTTAAAACAGCTTGTCGGCGATCAGGTGCCGCGCTTTACCGCTGCATCGCACCAGCGCTGCGCCACCTTGGGCGATGTGCTGCACACCGCATCATGCGTGACGGTGGTCACAGCTCGCTCCAGCAGCTGAATATCGGCTTCGTGCTGGCGCGCCACATGCGGGTCTTCAAAAAAGATAGCGCGGTGGCAGCGCTTTTCCAGCACTAGGTCGGCAATCTGCGCATCGCCCCCCAGCGGACCGCTGTTGTAGCGGTCCACCCATGGCTTGTCGGCGGGCCAGCCCTTGCTCCAGGCCATCTCATTGAGCTTCTGGCCCGTGGTACCCGTGCCCACCCGGCGGCGGTAGCGGCTGAGCAGATCAAAGTTACGCTCGGCAAAGTCCATCATCGTGGGCTTCATCGCGTCGTGGGCGATCAGCGCCAGCGTCTGGTTTTCATAGTCATAAAAACGGTCTGCATTGCGGTCACGTGCAAAACCGGCATGGATGCGCTCCATCTCAATCCAGTCACGCGCGGATGCCACGGTCGACAGAAACGGCTTGCCGTGAATCACGCACTGGCGCTTCATGGCCAGCGCTTCCGGGAAGATGGAAGAAGGGTCTACCGGGTCCATCAGGTAGATGGCACCATCCAGCGCGCGCTCATCGCCTTCCATCCCCACCACTTCGGCGACCAGCTTCATCAGCCCGCCTTCGCGGCCATAGGGGTAGCGCACCAGACCTTTATAGCCCTGCAGCATGCTGGCGGCCGTGATGGCATCGTAGGTTCGGCCCACGGTATGAAAGCCGAGCTTGAGCTCGCGAATCCCAGCCTCGCAGGCGCGCAGCAAGGAAAACAGCGCGGCATCCTCGGTCTGGTGATGAAGTTTGTTGGCCGCAAGGCCCAGGCAGATCGACATATTGAACTAATCCTCAAACAGGCTTCAAGCGCTCACAGATGCTGCACAACCAGCTATCGACTTGTGCATTGAAACACCCCTCAAGAATATCGCCAATTCATGTCCTGCAAATGAATCGGGCAGGTTGGGACAGCCATACTTGCACAGCACTTGACAGCAGCCCTCTCTGCACCTCACTCAACCATGCCTTTCCTCTCACGCTTCTGGAGTCTGCGCCGCACCTTGATCGCGCTGGGGCTGATCGCTCTTGCTGGCCTTGCCACCTGGGGCTTGAACGAGCTGGACACCCGGCAGCGCCTGTGGATTTTTCAGCCCAGCGACCGCAGTTGGTCCGGTGCCAACACCGCAGGCATGCAGGAGCAATGGATTGACTTTCGCGGCCACGACGGCAGCGCCGCAAAACTGCATGCGCTATGGATGCCATCCAGCAACGCCAAGGCCCCGCTGCTGCTGTTTCTGCACGGTGCGCGCTGGAATGTGACGGGTTCATCGCCCCGCATCAGGCGGCTGCATGACATGGGGTTTTCAGTACTGGCCGTGGACTACCGGGGCTTTGGGCAGAGCAGCAAGGCCCTGCCCTCTGAAGCATCCGCCGCCGAAGACGCCCGCGCCGCATGGCGCTGGCTGGGCCAGAAGGCGGCGGGCAAGCTGCGCCATATCTTTGGCCA
>ERZ724504.831-NODE-831-length-17395-cov-4.432757_pt1 | contig 17395 bp, 18 predicted proteins | sample MGYA00376037_ERZ724504 | MGnify/ENA primary metagenome ERZ724504 (study PRJEB28724, sample SAMN07190888) | wastewater metagenome | isolation source: influent of sewage treatment plant in Hong Hong | place: USA: Christiansburg, Virginia | collected 2016-03-01 ... | reverse complement strand
TCACCGTAGAAGCCCGGCGCATTGCCGGCGACTGACTCCTAGGATGAACTCCCAACCCCGAGGGCACGCACCATGGCTTTGACCACCGAACACCTGCACACCGCCAGCGAACTGGTGAGCGCCGCCGCCAGCCTGCGTGAAGCCGCCAGCCAGTGGCGCGAACGCTTTCCCGCCATCCGCACCGTGCTGGTCGATGCCTTGGACATGCGCGGCGAAACCCCGGCCCTCACCTTGGGCGCACGCAAGGTCTACCTGGCCGCCACCGACGGCCACTGCTGGAGCGTGACGCAAGAAGCCGCGCAAGCCAGCGCCTTGATCTTGACCCAAGACTGAAAGGACGCGCCGTATGGACACCGACACCGAAGAACTCATCGCCTTGTCCGAGCCTGAATGCGGCTCGCGTGAGTTGGAGCTGATCAGCAGCGTGCTGTACTCGGGCCGCTGGAGCGATGGCGTGATGCTCGAATCCTTCGAGGCCGCTTTCGCCAACTGGGTCGGGCGCAAGTACGCGCTGGCCGTCAGCAGCGGCACGCTGGGCGTGTGGATCACCTTGCGCGCTTGGGGCATCGGGCCTGGCGACGAAGTGGTGTGCGCCTCGCACTCGTGGCATCAGGTAGCGCAGGCCATCACGCTGATCGGGGCCACGCCCGTGTTTGCCGACATCAACTACTGGACGGGCTGCCTCAGCGCAGAAAAGGCCGCGCTCAAAATCACCGAGCGCACCAAAGCCATCTTGGCCGGTAACACCAACGGCCACCCCGCCGACTGGACTGCCCTGCGCGCGCTGGCCGACCAGCACCGCCTGCACCTGCTGGAAGACAGCACCGAAGCCTTGGGCTCGCGCTACCGGGGGCACAACGTCGGCAGCTTTGGCGATGTGGCGGTGTTCGACTTCTCGCAGCCCTCGTCGCTGTGTACCGGCGAAGGCGGCATGGTCGTCACCGACAACGAGAACCTGTTCCACGAACTGCGCTACCTGCGCCAGCGCCGCTTGGCCGATCGCAACTCGGTGTCGGTGGGCTCGCGGGTGCCGCTGCAAGCGGGCATGAGCGAGATCAGCGCCGCGCTCGGGCTGGCGCAACTGGCCACGATGGAAGAGCGGCTGGCGATCCGCAAGCGCGTGCAAGGCTGGTACGAGGCCGAAATGCAAAGCTTTGAAGGCATCAAGCCGCCCTACATCGCCGAAGGTGTGGACGAGGTGCATTGGATGCTCTACGTCGTTCACTTGGGCAAGCGCTTCAGCGGCAGCGCCCGCACCCAGATGATTGAAGACTTGCGCTCCGGCGGCATTGAAACCGCTGCCTACAGCCACCCGCTGCACCAGCAGTTCTTCTACATGAACACCGGCGACAGCATAGGCCGCAAGCGCGGCTGGCTGGCCGACACCGACCGCATCGGCGACCGCGCTTTGGCGCTGCCGCTGCACACCCAGCTGGACAGTTCGCAAGTGAAGTTCATCGTCAAAACGCTCAAAGACACCTCCCTCAACGTGGGTGCCGGAGCGGCCATTTACTAAGCCTTTACGAGGACACTCCCCATGACCGATGTGATCGACCGCCTGGCCACCGAGCTGCAAACGGGCCAGCTCATCCCCTACCTGGGGCCGGAGATGCTCTCACTGTGCAGCGATGTGCAAGTGCCTGCCCGTCCGCTGGACTTGGCCACCTTCATGACCGCCAAGGTCAGCGTGCCGCACAAAATTCGCAAGCGCTTGACGCAAGCGGCCCAATTCATCGAGAACTTCAAGCACCGCAAATCAGTGGTGCATTTGATGAACGAGGCTTTTACCAGCACGCCCGCGCCGTCAGAGCTGCACTTGGCGCTGGCCGCCAGCGGCGCAGGCGTGTGGGTGGACACCTGGTACGACGACACGCTGGCTGCCGCGCTGGCGCAAACCCGCCCCAGCGGCGACTGGGTGCAGATTCAAGGCTTGTCCCAATCCGAACACTTTGGCCGCTGGACAGGCGCTTACGCCAGCGACGGCAGCGCCCTTGAAGCCCTGCCCGAAGGCGACAGCCGCCCCATCTTGTACAAGCCCATCGGCAGCCACGGCCCGGCGGGCAACTACTTGGTGTCTGACAGCGACTATGTGGAAGTGCTGACTGAAATCGACATCCAAACCCCGATTCCTGCCGCCGTGCAGGCGTGGCGCACGGGCCGCAACTTCCTGTTCATCGGCTGCCGCTTTGACGACCAGCTCACGCGCAGCTTTGCGCGCCAAATCATGAAGCGCTCGTCAGCCCAACACTGGGCGGTGCTGCCCGATGAGCCTACCCGCATGGAGCTGCGCTTTTTGGAAGAGCAAGGCATCACCCGCATCAACCTGTCGCTGGCCGAGTTTGCGACGCAACTGGTCGCGGCGCTGCAACCCGCTGCGGTGGCGGCCTGAAACGGCTTGCAGCCCCTCCAACAAACACTCGTTTTTTCAACCCACCCACGACGCAAGTCCCCTCCACCATGACCACCTTGACCGTAATGCCCTCCGGAAAAACTTACGACGTTGCCGCTGGCACCACCTTGCTGCAAGCGCTGATGGACGCAGGCGAGCCCGTGCAGCACAAGTGCGACGGCAAAGCCAAGTGCGGCTCTTGCCACCTGTTTGTGCAAGAAGGCCGCAAAACCTTGTCCAAAATCCAAAAGCTGGAAAACGAAATGCTCGACACCTTGGTCGGCATCGGCTCCAAGTCGCGTCTGGCTTGCCAAGCGGTGCTGGGCACCGAGCCGGTCACGGTCGAACTGTTGAGCTTCGTTTAAGTTCAGCGAGCGCCCCGCCATGAGCGCCGTGGTCACGCCCATCACTGCCCACCCGTCCCGCATCTTGGATGTGGTGATTGTGGGAGCCGGTCTGTGTGGACTGGCCTTGGCACGCACGCTGGCCGCGCGCGGCCTGTCGCTGCAAGTGCTGGAAGCACGCGAGCGCCTGGGTGGACGCGCCCACACGCTGACCTGCCCGCACACCGGGCAAGCCGTGGACATGGGGCCGACTTGGTTGTGGCCCGACACCGAACCGCGCATCGCCGCGCTGCTGCACAGCTTGGGCTTGCCCACCACCGCGCAGCACGACCCCGGCGACGCGCTGTGGCTGACCGACCCCAGCCAAGCGCCCGAACAGCGCTTGGGCGCAGCGGGCAGCATCCACGTGGGCGCACAGCGCATCACCGGCGGCGTGACGCAACTGGTGAATGCACTGGCTGCCAGCTTGCCTGCGGGCAGCGTGCGCCTGAACACGCCCGTCCACACGCTGCGCGATTTCGGCAGCTACTTGGAAGTGACCACGCCCACCGGCTTGCCCGTGCGCGCACGCCAAGTCGTGTTGGCCATGCCGCCGCGCATGATCAGCACCCACCTGAGTTTTGAGCCGCCGCTGCCCGCCAGCGTGCAGGCCGCCCTGCAAGCCACGCCGACCTGGATGGCGGCGCAGGCCAAATCCGTCACCACCTTTGCCCAGCCGTTTTGGCGCGCAGCGGGCCACTCGGGCAACGCCTTGGTACGCCACCCGCAAGCCATGCTGGCCGAAGTGTTTGACCTGAGCACCCTGCCCGCTGGCGCTTTGGGCGGCTTTGTCGCCTTGAACGCCGCGCAGCGCGACCAGTTCCGCCGCAGCCTGCCGTTGCTGATCGAAAGCCAACTGGCGCAGCTCTACGGCATTGCGGCGCAAAGCGGTCACGCCTACTTCATGGACTGGGCCGAAGAGCCCTGGACATGCAGCGCCGCCGACCGCAGCGAGATCCAGAATCAACCCGCGCAAGCCGATCCCTGCTTGCGCCGCCCGGTGTGGGCCGGGCGCTTGCATCTGGGCAGCAGCGAAACCGCCGCCCACGGCGCAGGTCACATGGAAGGCGCACTCGAAACCGCCGACCGCCTCGCCCACCAACTGCTGGCCACCGCCGCGCAAGCGCACTGGGCGCAGTCGGTGGCCCTGGCCGCCAACGATGCTGCCAGCCCCGCCGACCACGCCAGCGCCCTCGCCGCCTTTCACACCCGCGTGCAAGCCTTGCGCGCCGCCGCGCCCGAGCACTACCGCCAGCACCTGGCCCGCTTGTTGGCCGCGCAGCACCACGAACAACTCACCCAACGCGCCTTGCTGGCAGCGGCAGACTTGACCTACAGCGCCGCCTTGCTGGCACTCGATGCCGCCTTGCCCGCACTCAACACCGCCGCCAGCGAAACCGGAGCCGGTCGCCACCCGCTGACCCCGACGCTGCTGGCCGCCTTCAGCGGCTGGAACCAAGAGCTGATCGACACCGCGCTGGCCCACAACAGCAGCTCGTGCGCGCTATCGAACTTCCCGCAAGAGCACCAGCCCGATGCCGAACTGCGCCGCGCCATCAGCTTGGACTTGGCCGCCGCGTGGCGCGAATTCGCGCTGGAGCTCAACACCCGCTTGCTGCAAGCCCTGCCCCCGGCAGCTGCGCCCGCGCCCATCCCCGTTCCCTTGCGTTGAGGCCCACGTCATGCCCGCATCCACCATGAGCACCCACCTTCTGAGCAGCGCCCTGTTGGGCATCGTCGAACAAGCCGGTTTAGGGGTGGTGACGCTGATTGAAAACCTAGAGCGCGACGAGCTGCTGCGCTCGCGCCTGACGCGCTATGAAGTGCAGCGCCAGCTCAAAACCTTGGCCGACAGCCTCGGGCAAATCATCCCGCCCGACCGCCAGCTCATGCCCGAGTTGGACTGGGACGGCTGGCAAAGCCTGCGTGCGCCGCTGTCCACCCTCACGCCCAGCCCCGAACTGGACGAAGCCGTGTGGTTCGCCTGCACATCCTTGGTGCCCGCCACCTTGCTGTGGTTGCGCGTGTACCAACAAAGCCAGCCCGAACTGTTTCGCATGGCGGCTTGAGGGCCATCAAGGCACAGGCCGCAGCAGCCGCAGGCCGTTGGCGATCACCAGCAGGCTTGCGCCCACATCAGCGAACACGGCCATCCACATGGTGCCGTTGCCGCTCAAGGTCAGGCCCAAGAACACGGCTTTGATGCCCAGCGCCAGCACAATGTTTTGCACCAGCAGCGCGTGAGTGCGGCGCGACAGGCGAATGAAGCGCGGCAGCTTGCGCAGGTCGTCGTCCATCAGGGCGACGTCGGCGGTTTCAATGGCGGTGCCGGTGCCTGCCGCGCCCATCGCAAAGCCGATGTCGGCGCGGGCCAGCGCGGGCGCGTCGTTGATGCCGTCGCCGACCATGCCAACGGCTCCGGCGCGCAGGTTCAACTTGGCCTCGATGGCGGCGAGTTTGTCTTCGGGCAGCAAGTCGCCACGGGCTTCGTCGATGCCGACTTGCGTGGCAATGGCTTGCGCGGTGTGGCCGTTGTCGCCGGTCAGCATCAAAGTGCGGATGCCCAGCGCGTGGAGTTCAGCGATGGCGGCGCGGCTGCTGTCTTTCACGGTATCGGCCACGGCGAACAAGGCACGCACGCCGCGCTCGCTGCTGAGCAAGATCACGGTTTTGCCTTGCTCTTCCAGCGCGGACAAGAGCGCTTCCAGCTCGGCGGAGCAGCGGCCTTGCTCGTGGATCAGGCGGTGGTTGCCCAAGCTGTAAAGCTCGCCAGCGATGCGGCCTTGGGTGCCGCGTCCGGGCAAGGCGGCAAAGTCGGCCACGCTGTGCAACGCCACGCCATCACGCGCGGCGGCATCGGCCAAGGCGCGTGACACCGGGTGGTCTGAGTAGCTGGCCAAGCTGGCGGCCAAGCTGCGCACGTCGGCCTCGGGGCTGCCGTCCAGCACCAAGAAGTTGGTTTGCACGGGCTTGCCGTGGGTCAGGGTGCCGGTTTTGTCCAAGGCCAGCCAAGTGAGCTTGCGCCCTTGCTCCAGATAAGCCCCGCCTTTGATCAAGATGCCCTGCCGCGCTGCCGCCGCCAAGCCGCTGACCAAGGTGACGGGCGTGGAAATCACCAAAGCGCAGGGGCAAGCAATCACCAGCAGCACCAGGGCTTTGTAGATCCAGTCCAGCGCGTTACCGCCCCACAGCAAAGGCGGCAACGCGGCCACGGCCAGCGCCAACACCAGCACCGCCGGGGTGTAGATGCGCGCAAATTGATCGACAAATTGCTGCATCGGCGCACGTTGGCCTTGCGCGGCAGTGACTGCTTCAATGATGCGGGCCAAGGTGCTGTGGCTGGCCAGCGCGGTGACGCGGTACTCGAAGCCGCCCGCCTCGTTGATGGTGCCCGCAAACACGGTGTCGCCCTCGGCTTTGTCCACCGGCAGGCTTTCGCCGGTGATGGGCGCTTGGTTCACGGTGGAGCGGCCACTGAGCACGGTGCCGTCCAGCGCGATGCGCTCGCCGGGCTTGACGCGCACCCGCGCACCCAGCGCCACCGCCTGCGCCGCTACCTCCTGCCAAGTGCCGTCGCTTTGCTGCACGGTGGCGCGCTCGGGGGTCAATTGCATCAAGCCTTGAATGGCGTTGCGCGCCCGGTCGAGCGACTGCGCTTCAATCAACTCAGCGACTTGGAACAGCACCATCACCATCGCGGCCTCGGGCCATTGGCCCAGCAGCAGCGCGCCGGTCACGGCAATGCTCATCAGCGCGTTGATGTTCAAGTTGGCGTGGCGCAACGCAATCCAGCCTTTTTTGTAGGTGGTGGTGCCACACGCCAGCACCGCCACCACGGCCAGCGCCGCCGCCACGCCCGTGGGCAGCGCCAGCCAGTCGGCCACTTCAGCCCCCAACGCGGCAAGACCGGCCAGCACCAACGGCCAGCGCGGCTTGCGGGGCTCGGGCACCGGTTGCGCTGCGCCACCGCTGGCGACTTCAGGCGTGAAACCCACGGCGCGGATGGCTTGCAAAATCGGCTCGATGGCGGCGGGTTCGTGCGTCACCGTGAGCACGCGTTGCATCAGGTTGAAGGCCAAATCGGTCACACCGGGCAGCGCGGCCAGACTTTGGCGCAGCAGGGCTTCTTCCACCGGGCAGTCCATTTGCATGATGCGAATCGGCGTTTGCACGCGGGTGCCGACCGCCACCGGGGGCGGCAGCGCGGACACTGTGGCCGTCACCGTGGTCGCCTCGTGCTCGTGACCACAGCACGCCGCGCCGCCACAAGCCGGGGGCGCATAAGAAGGCGCGTGCGTGTGCGCCGGGACTTGGTATTTGAGGGACATGGCCGCTTTCTGAAACAGACTGCACCCATTACACAAGCTGTAGTTACTATAGGGTCAAGCGATTTTTTGCGGAGGCGCGATGAAGATTGGTGAACTGGCGCAAGTGGCGCAATGCACGGTAGAAACCGTGCGCTACTACGAAAAAGAAGGGCTGCTGCCCGCGCCACTGCGCACGGCGGGCAACTTCCGCGACTACGGCACCGAGCACCTGGAGCGGCTGCGCTTCATCCGCAACTGCCGGGCGCTGGACATGAGCCACGGCGAAATCCGCACTCTGCTGGCGCTCACCGATCATCCCGATGCGGGCTGCGGCGCAGTCAACACCGTGTTCGACCAGCACATCGCCCATGTGGAAGAGCGCCTGCGCGAACTCATGCAGCTCAAAGCGCAACTGCACGCCCTGCGCGAGCGCTGCCAAAGCGAACACAACACCGAAAACTGCGGCATCTTGCAAGGACTGGCCGCGATGGAAACCAACCCCAAACCCGAACGCCACACGCACTTGGGGTAACGCAGGGAACGCCGGGCGAGTTGGCCCGCGACGGGCGCTTACACCGCGTAGCTCAAGGTCTGCGCCTCATCGTCACCGATTTGCACGGTGGCTTGGGCCAGTTGGCCGCTGGCGGCATCCCAAACATAGCGGTGCGTCATTTCCACTTCGCCGTAGACCTTTTTGTCGATGGCGGTGATGCGGCCTTGCGCGTCGTAGTGCGCTTCAAAGTAGGTGTTGCGGTTGCGCAGTTCGTCGGCTTGCAGTTCTTGGGTGAGTTGCAGCGGCAGGCTCACGCCCTTGTAGGTCAAGAAGTAGCGGATCACGGAGTCGGCTTTCAGATCAGGCAAAGAGGGGTTTAAACAGCGGCCTTCAGCGGCGCGGGCGAGCACAACGCGGCGTGCAAGATGTGAACGAAGTGCTGGGCTTGGCGGGCTGCACCGTCGTGGATTTGGTGGCGGCAGCTGGTGCCGTTGGCGATGAGCCAAGTGTCGGCGCTGGCGGCGCGCACGGCGGGCAGCAGGTCAGCTTCGGCCATTTGCATCGACAGCGCGTGGTGTTCGGCCTCGTAGCCAAACGCGCCCGCCATGCCGCAGCATGAGCTTTCAATGAATTCAACCTGCAACTGCGGCACCCAGCCCAGCACTTTGCGCATGGCTTTCATGGCCCCAAAGGCTTTTTGATGGCAGTGACCATGCACCAGCGCCTGACGCGGCACGGCTTGCAGCGCGGGCAGGTCGGCGGGTTTGAATTCGCGGGCCACATATTCTTCCAGCAGCCAAGCTTGTTGGCCCGCACGGGCGGCCAGTGCGCCCAAGTGCATGGTTTGGTATTCGTCACGCAGCATCAGCAGGCACGAGGGCTCCAGCCCCAGCACGGGCAAGCCGCGCTCCAGCCACGGGGCCAAGGCAGTCAGCAGGCGCTGGGCTTCAGTGCGGGCGCTGACCACGTCGCCTACAGACAAAGCGCTGCGGCCACAGCACAAGGCGCGCTCGCCCGCAGGCGGGGTCACGACCTGCACGGTGCAGCCCAAGGCGCGCAGAACGGCGACAGCGGCATGGGCGGTGGCGGGGTCGAGGTGGTTGCTGAAGGTATCGACCAGCAGCACGACTTCACGCGGCGCGGTACGGCCCGAGGGTGCGGCTGCGGGAGTGATGGCGGCGCTGGCCCAGTCGTCAAAGAAAGCGCGGGCAGCGGGCACGGGCAATGAGCGGGCGGCGGCCACGCCGAAGTGGCGCTCCATCAACTGCGCCAGCCAGCCGCCGGGGCGGCGCAGCGCCAGCAAAGGGCGCACGGCGCGCAGACGCGGCAGCCAGCGCGGCAAGCTGGCGACGAGTTGGTCGCGCCGGGGCATGGCTTGGGTTTTCCAGCGCTGGGCCAGCACTTCGGTGCGCAGCAGTGCCATATCCACGCCGTTGGGGCATTCGCGCTTGCAGCCTTTGCAGGCCAAGCACAAGTCCATTGCCGCATCCACGTCGGGATGGCTGAAGGGCTGCGGCCCGAGTTCGCCGTTCATGGCGGCGCGCAAGGTGGCGGCGCGGTGTTGGGTGCTGTGGGTGGTGTCGCCGGTGGCGCGAAAGCTGGGGCACATCACGCCCTGCCCCGTGGCACGCTGACAGGTGCGGCTGCCGATGCACACCGCCGCCGCTTTGCCAAAGCCCGCGCCGTGGCTGGGCAGGGCGGCGTAGGCATCGCCCGCGCCGTAAGCGTCGTAGCCCGACCAGTCCAGCACCAAGGCCGGTTCAGTCAGCGCGGCGCTGGCGGTGTTGGCAACTTCGGCGCTCAAACGTTTTTGCCTTTGAGCAGCCGTGCCTGATCGGAGGCGCTGTAGTTGTTGAACAGCCCTTGCGCCGCTGCGGCGCGGCGGTTGGACATGCGAATGGCTTCGATCTTGCCCGCCGGAGCCAGCCGCGAGAGCACTTTGGTCAGCTCGCTGCTGCCGCATTCGGGGCAAGTGGGCACAGCATCGCCGCGCACCAGTCGCTCAAAATCGGCGTGACAGGCATTGCATTGGTATTCGTACATCGGCATGGGGAACTCCGTGGAATGTCGGTTCTGTCGCTGTTCTATCGCTGCTTTGTCGCGTTTGCGGCAAGCGCACTGCCCTGCACGGCCTGGCTACACCGCTGGTGTGGCGCAATGCTCGACGGGCGAGGCGCAGCCTTCCAAGCTGCTGCGGGCTGTGCTTGCACGATTCAGGCCCACCCACGCATCGACGGCGGCGGTGTCAAAGCCCACATGGCGGCTGCCGTCGTCGGTGCGCTGCATCAGGGGGCGGCGAATCAGCAGCGGCTCGGCCAGCAGCAGCGCCAGGGCCGAGTCCACGCTCTGCGCTTCGGGCACCACGTCGCCGGTTTTGATGCGCGGGGCGGCGCGGTTGAACCATTCGGCCACCGGCAACGGCTGCAAAAAGGCCAGCAAAGCGGCGCGTGTCCACGGCTCGGTCAGCAAGCTGCGGCGCTCTAGGGTGTGACCGGCGGCTTCCAAGGCGACGCGCTGACGGGCGTTGCCGCCGCAGCCGGGTTTTTCAAAAAAGACAAGGTGGGTCATGGCAACTCCGATCAGGTCAATCACACAGCAGATGGCGCATCGGTGGGCAAGCTGGCCCCCACCAACGGGGCCGACTGGGCCAGCGGCCCCAGTACGGGCAGCGCGGGCCAAGCATCAGCTAACGCCAGCAGCGCGTGGGTTTGTTGGGTGATGGCGCGCACGGTGTCGGCTTGCAGGCGCTGCACCCAGCGCGCAGGCAAGGCCGACGCGCCGCACTCGGCTCCGGCCAACATGCCGACCAGCGCGCCGGTGGTGTCGGCATCGTCGCCTTGGTTGACGGCGGTGATCACGGCTTGCTCAAAGTCCGCGCCCACGCTCAGGCTGTGCAGCACGGTTTGCACGGTATCTACTACGTAGCCGCTGGCGCGTCCGGGGTACGGCGCGTAGCTGAACACGCGGTGGGTCGCCACCCAATCGGCCACCCACGCGGTGCGCTCAGTTGCGCCCCAACCCAGCACCAAGGCTTGCGTCAGCGCACCCAAATCCACCGTGGCCACGTCAGACAGCGGGTGATGGTGCGTGAGATGCGCTTGCGCCACCGACAAACGCGCCAGCGCCGCAGGCTGGCCCAGCGTGGCGAGCGCGGCGGGCAGGTTGCGCATCAACGCGCCATTGCCGCCGTCACCATCGCTCAACGGGCCTTCTAAGCTGCCGTCGCGCACAAAGCGTTGAATGCCGCGTCGGCAGGTGTTGCCGCAGTCCACCGGCTTGCCGCGCCACCAACGCACATAGGCGTGGCCGATGTCGCGCACCAGCGTGTCGTCGCCATCCAAGCAGCGGCGCAGGGCGGCGGGGCCACCGGCCACCAGCGCATCGCCCAACGCCAGGCTCATGGTGGTGTCGTCGGTGACTTGGCCTCGCGCCAGCTTGAGCCAGCCGCCGCCAATAATGTCGCGGTGGATGCCGTACTGGTTTTGAATCTCACGCGGGCGCAAAAATTCGACCGTGGCCCCCAGCGCATCGCCTATGGCCAGCCCCAGGTAAGCGCCCAAAGCACGGTCAGCGCGCTGGGCCAAGTCAACGGGGCGAGAGGGTTCAAAGTTCATGGCGAGCCTCAACGTCGTAATGGCCGCCCAAGGCCAACACTTCTTGTTCGCCTTGCAGCACTTGGCCGGGCAACAGGCTGGGGTAGACCACGATTTTGAAGATGGGCACCTGCACTTCCAAGATCCAATCGCCAAAGCAACTGGCCTCGTCCGCCGACAAGCTCAGCGAGATCAGGTTGTTGAACTGCATGGTGCAGCGCCGCCCTGTGAGTCGGCCTGACACGATCTGCTCTTCGCAGCGATTGCTGCCGCGCCACAGCCGCACATGGTCAGGACTGTGGCCCGCAGCGGGCAGGCCAAAGCGGCGCAGCGACCATTGGCAAAACTCGTACAGCAAGTCGCACTGCTGGTGAATGTTGTTGTTGTGATAGCGACTGGCGCACTTTTGTTCGATGTACGTCAGCCACGCGGGCGACGGGAAACGCTGCAACGGCGCATGGTGAAAAGTGGGCACCAGACCAAAGCGGCTTTCCACCCAGCCTTTGAGTACCGCCGCCGCCGGGCCGTTGGAATCCATGCCCCAGCCTTGCAGCAGCTTGCGCCACGAACTGCGCCAGCGCCGCTGCTCTGCCGTGCCCAAGTCGGCCATCTGCTGCGCTTCGGGCTTGCGCAAGCCGAAAGCGATGTCCATGTAATTGACGAAAACCTCGCGCGCCTCCAGCAAGCTGGCGCTGCGATCAAGCAAGCCAAACAGCCCTGCGTGCGCCGCCCGCGCCCCCGCAATGCTGAGCGGCACGGGTCGCGCATTGAACTGCGTGCTGCCCAACACGGGCACCGGCACGCCGATCAAGTTGGTGCTGTACCAGTGCTGCGGCTGAATGTCGTCGTCCGTACTCATACCACCAAAGGCAAGCAAGGGACGCGCCAGCCAGTGATGCGCGGTGAAAACTCACTCGCCCCAAGCCTCCAGCCGACTCACCCAAGCGTGGAAGCGGGGGCATTGCTGGCGGATGGACTCCAAGCCTATGGTTTCGGCAATCAGCGGGCCGTGTTCGGTCTTGGAGTAGCTGCCGCCAAACAGGCGGTGCAGCCGTTTGGACGGAGCCGTCTCGGGGCTGTCGTTGATGTCTTCCGGGCTGGCGACGGCGCTGCGGATGCGGGTCAGGGCGGTGCGGTCGGCCTCGGGCAAGGGGTCATGCACCCAATTGAAATGGGCAATGTCGGCAAACAGCAGCCCCTCGAACTCATACATCTGGACGTAGGGCAACACGGCTTGGGCGTTGAAACGCTTGCCGACCTGAGCCTGAACGGCGTGCAAGATGGCTAATTCCAGCGTCGCCCGGTCGCGCCCGGCCCGATCTTGAAAACCGTAGAAATCAACCAATGTAGTCAGGCGGTGAAAAGCTGGGTATTCGTGCGCCAAAAAGTTAGCCAGCCGCTCCACCGTGACCCGCCCGCCCCGGTGGCGGCCCGACGGGGCTTGCAACAGACGCGGCACCGCCTCTACTTGGTGGGCCAGCAGGTGCGGCAACAAGCAGGTCTTGACGAACTCCACCTCGGTCTGCCCTTCGCAGACCACCCCCAGCCGAATCACGGAGCCACCCCGATAGGGTCTTTGAGCCACAGGTCAGACAACAGGTAGTCGTCGTCCAGCCAGGATTGGTACTGAGCGCGGGTCAGGTTGCGCAAGGTGGTAGCCCCGTTTTGGTTGTCGGCGACGATCAGGTTTTCTAGCTCGAAGCAGTCCACCAAGGTGGGCGACTGGGTGGCGATGAACACCTGCCGCTGCTGGGCCACGCGCTTGAGCATCTCGGCCACCAGCGTCATGGCGTGCGGATGCAGGCCCAGCTCGGGCTCGTCAAAGCACAAGATGCTGGGCAATTGGTCGGTGGGTAGGTTGAGCAGCGTCAGCAGACAAAACAGCCGCAGCGAACCGTCCGAGGTCAGGTGCGCGCCAAAGGTTTTGTCGCTGTAGCGGCTTTGCCAGCGCAGATCGACCTTGCCCGCCACCGGCTCCAGCACAAAGTCGCCAAAACCGGGCAGCACGCGCTGAATCTGGCGCACGATGAGTTGGTAGCGCCGGGGCTCGCGCAGGCGTAAGTCCAGCAGCACGGCGGCCACGTTGCCGCCATCGGCGCGCAGACGGGCGCTGTCGGACACGTCCCAGCGGCGGTGCAGGTTGGCATTCGGCGAGGTGTCGTGGAATTGGTACAGCGTGATGTCAGCTAGGAGCTGACGCAGTGGCACAGCTCGCGCATCCGTGACCTCGGTCAGTTGAGCTTCACGGGTTGCAGCACCCAGTACGGAGCGAACCGACTCCACAGGAAAGGTGGTGTGCCGATATGACCAGGACTCTCTCCCGATCAACACCGTATCACGCACTGATGGTGTCAACTTAAACTGGTAGTCGCAGTTGCATTGAAGGATTTGGGCTTCCAGCGTCGCCTGGATGGCTGGCGTACTCCGGGCACCCATATAGAACAAGTCATCCGCCCCGCCATGTCGCAAGACAAATTCTTGGAGCTTTTGCGACTTCAGCATCCAACTCACCAACTCCAAAAAGCGCAGCAGCGTGGATTTGCCTGCCCCATTGGCCCCGATCAACACCGCCAGCGGCGGGATGTTGAGGTCGTCGATCTGACGCAAGCTGCGAAAGCCTTGAAGGGTGAGGCGGGTAATGCGGCTTGGGGGTAAAAGGGGATTGTCCATAACGGGCAGTGTAGCCAAGCGATCGGCCCACTGGGCTTGCCCCAGTTTCCCGGACGGTTTGCCTAACCCTTCACCTCCGCTGCCCAGCGGTCAACAAGGTAAAGGGTTGGGCTAGCACGTGAGCGATACGCTCGTGCGGCTTACACCGGGCGGTTTTCGTTGGGGTTGCGCACTGGGCCCATCAGCTCCAAGCCTTCGGCGTAGGTGATCACGTCAAAGGTGACATCGAACTTCAGTGCGGCATCGGCCACTGCGTCAAGCTTGCCAGCGGTGTCCTTTTTCTTGAGTTCGGTTTTTTCGAGGTACAGCAGTTCCAGCAGCTCGTTGTAGACGGTGGATTCGTCAATCGGCAGCACGTAGAACATCGCGCCCTTGTACGGCACTTGGTACTTCTTGGACAAGTCGATGTTGTTGCAAAACAGGAAGTACTTGCCACCAGCGCTCAGGGTGTCGCCCAGCACTTCGGCCACGTCTTTCAGGTGTTCAAAGCTCAGCAGATAGCCCGCAAAGAAGGGGATGGATTTGTCGCCCACGCTGGAGCAAGCCATGACTTGGTCGCAGGTGAGTTCAGGCGGACGGGCTTCGTCGGCCAGCTTGGGAGCGAAGCGCAGGGCCAGCTCGCCACGGAAGCCGACACGGCCTGCCGTCTTGGTCGGGGCTTTGAGCACCGGGTTCAGCAAACGGCCCTCTTTTTCAAGGCGGGCGAACGCGGTGTCATCAATAACGGAGCGGTCTAACGTGGCAGTCATGAAGGTTCCTTCAGTGGTAGTGAAAAAATCGTTGTCGCAAACTTGTCGCTTTCATTTGTTTGCAATGAACGTACCACCCACATATTCCAGAGCGAATCGCCCTAGTAATCAGGGACTCGCCTCCAAAACCCGACACAACGCTGTAGGGCGCGGTTGAATCCAGACATTTTGATGACGCAAAACCCACGCAAATTTCCACTTTGTCGGGAAGCGAACAAAGCCATTGATGAAGCCGTTTTAGCGCCAAAAAACGTGTTTTCTCTTTGTAAATCAATAACTTAACTTGCATTGCACACTGCTGGCACAACATGGCACAGAAGCTGCAAAGAGAGAGTGCGCGGATACAAGTCCGGCCTGATCCGAACAAGAAGATATAGCGGTATGACAGGCTGACATGGGTCGCGGCTACGCAACCTTCTGTTTTTCAACCTCTCTTGAATGGAGCACTGCAATGGCTAAACTTCGGCAAATTGCCTTCTACGGCAAAGGTGGTATTGGTAAATCAACCACTTCTCAAAACACCTTGGCCGCTCTGGCCGAAATGGGTCAGAAGATCCTCATCGTCGGCTGCGATCCCAAGGCTGACTCCACTCGCCTGATTTTGCACGCGAAGGCTCAGGACACCATCCTGTCGCTCGCCGCTGAAGCCGGTTCGGTGGAGGACTTGGAGCTCGAAGACGTCATGAAGATCGGTTACCGCGACATCCGTTGCGTTGAATCCGGTGGCCCAGAGCCAGGCGTGGGCTGCGCTGGTCGCGGTGTGATCACTTCGATCAACTTCTTGGAAGAAAACGGCGCCTACGAAGGCGTGGACTACGTGTCCTACGACGTGCTGGGTGACGTGGTGTGCGGCGGCTTCGCCATGCCCATCCGCGAAAACAAAGCGCAAGAAATTTACATCGTCATGTCCGGCGAAATGATGGCCATGTACGCCGCCAACAACATCTCCAAGGGCATTTTGAAGTACGCCAACTCGGGCGGCGTGCGTCTGGGTGGCTTGGTGTGTAACGAACGCCAAACCGACAAGGAACTGGAATTGGCCGAATCCTTGGCCAAGATGCTGGGCAGCCGCCTGATCCACTTCGTGCCCCGCGACAACATCGTGCAACACGCTGAACTGCGCCGCATGACCGTTCTGGAATACGCACCGGACAGCAAGCAAGCTCAGGAATACCGCACCCTGGCGCAAAAAGTTCACGCCAATGCCGGCAACGGCACCATCCCCACCCCCATCACGATGGACCAGCTGGAAGACCTGCTGATGGAGCACGGGATCATGAAGCAGATCGACGAAAGCCAAGTCGGCAAGACCGCCGCCGAAGCCGCCGCCTGATCCGCCTACGCCGGGCCCAGCCCGGTTCGCAGCGATGCGAATCGGACTGGGCTTCGGGCAACCGCAACCCCTTACCCTATCGGAGCACCCCATGACTGCTGCCACCGTTGAAGAGCGCAAGGCCATTAACAAGGCCTTGATTGATGAAGTTCTGAAGGCCTATCCCGAGAAGATGGCCAAGAGGCGCGCCAAGCACCTCAACACGTACCAAGAAGGCAAGCCTGATTGCGGCGTGAAATCCAACATCAAGTCCTTGCCCGGCGTGATGACCATCCGTGGTTGCGCTTACGCAGGTTCCAAGGGTGTGGTGTGGGGCCCGATCAAGGACATGATTCACATCAGCCACGGCCCCGTCGGCTGCGGCCAATACTCTTGGGCAGCTCGCCGCAACTACTACATCGGCATCACCGGTGTGGACACCTTCGTGACCTTGCAGTTCACGTCGGACTTCCAAGAAAAAGACATCGTTTTTGGCGGCGACAAGAAGCTCGACAAAATCATTGACGAAATCCAAGAGCTGTTCCCGCTGAACAAAGGCATTTCCATCCAGTCGGAATGCCCGATTGGTTTGATCGGTGACGACATCGAAGCCGTCTCCAAGAAAAAGAGCAAAGAGCACAACGGCCACACCATCGTGCCCGTGCGCTGCGAAGGTTTCCGTGGCGTGTCGCAATCGCTGGGTCACCACTTGGCCAACGACGCGATCCGCGACTGGGTGTTCGACAAGGCTGATGCCAACAAGCGTCCCGAGTTTGTCTCCACGCCCTACGACGTGGCCATCATTGGCGACTACAACATCGGCGGCGACGCTTGGTCTTCACGCATCTTGCTGGAAGAAATGGGCCTGCGCGTGATCTCGCAATGGTCGGGCGACGGCACCATCGCCGAGCTGGAAAACACCCCCAAGGCCAAGCTCAACGTGCTGCACTGCTACCGCTCGATGAACTACATCAGCCGTCACATGGAAGAAAAGTACGGTATTCCATGGGTGGAATACAACTTCTTCGGCCCGACCATGATCGAAAAGAGCCTGCGCGAAATCGCCGCTCACTTTGACGACAACATCAAGGCCAAGGCAGAAGAAGTCATCAACAAGTACAAGCCGCTGATGCAAGCCGTCATCGACAAGTACAAGCCCCGTCTGCAAGGCAAGACCGTGATGCTGTATGTGGGCGGTCTGCGTCCACGTCACGTGATCGGCGCTTACGAAGATTTGGGCATGGAAGTGGTGGGCACCGGCTACGAGTTCGGCCACAACGACGACTACCAACGCACCACCCACTACATCAAAGACAGCACGCTGATCTATGACGACGTGACCGGCTACGAGTTCGAGCACTTCGTGGACAAGATCAAGCCTGACCTGATTGGCTCCGGCATCAAGGAAAAGTACGTCTTCCAAAAGATGGGCGTGCCCTTCCGTCAGATGCACAGCTGGGACTACTCCGGCCCCTACCACGGCTACGACGGCTTTGCCA
>ERZ724504.825-NODE-825-length-17498-cov-6.533452_pt1 | contig 17498 bp, 16 predicted proteins | sample MGYA00376037_ERZ724504 | MGnify/ENA primary metagenome ERZ724504 (study PRJEB28724, sample SAMN07190888) | wastewater metagenome | isolation source: influent of sewage treatment plant in Hong Hong | place: USA: Christiansburg, Virginia | collected 2016-03-01 ... | reverse complement strand
CCGGCGAAGCCGAGTACAAGAACAAGGGCGTGGCCTACTGCCCGCACTGCGACGGTCCGCTGTTCAAGGGCAAGCGCGTTGCGGTCATCGGTGGTGGCAACTCAGGCATTGAGGCGGCCATCGACCTGGCGGGTCTGGTGGCCCATGTGACAGTGGTGGAGTTTGCTGAACAGCTCAAGGCCGATGCCGTGCTGGTCAAGAAGCTGAACAGCCTGCCCAATGTGACGGTGCATACCAATGCACAGACCACCGAAATCACCGGTGCCAATGGCAAGGTCAATGGCCTGCGCTACAAGGACCGTGTGACCGGCGAGGAACACCATGTCGAGCTGGAAGGTGTGTTTGTCCAGATCGGTCTGGTGCCCAACACCGAATGGCTCAAGGGCACGGTGGAGCTGAGCAAGTTTGGCGAAATCATTGTGGATGCCAAGGGCCAGACCAACCTGCCTGGCGTGTTCGCCGCCGGTGACTGCACCACGGTGCCGTACAAGCAGATCGTGATTGCCGCAGGCGCGGGTGCCACGGCTGCACTGTCGGCTTTTGATCACCTGATCCGAAACTAAATCCGGGTCTGAAACCGTGATTGCGATCTCCGTAGAGGAGATCCATAAAGGCGATGTGAATGAACTGCATACAGGTAGTTCTTCCATCGCCTTCGTTTCTTTCCAAGGCATACAGAGCGAGACCCGACTATCGAGTCTCTCCCTTTAATTCGTGCAACGCTCGAATCTGTCAAATGACGTGGACGGTCATGAAGTACGGCAGTTTTTGTTGCCCGAGACCACGTGGCGCTCATGGCGTAGATCGGATTGATTTAGGTGACCTATATCGCTGGCGCATTTCTTACGCTGTACCCGTTTGTACAACTCAGGGATGTGAGATTTTCAGCATGTTTATGGCGAAAGCTTTTCAAAGGCGATCAATACTGCTGAGCTGAAAACGGAATACCGCTCCTTTCTCGGGCAGCGGCACCAGTTGAATGTCGCTGCCGTGTAATTGCAGTATGCGTTTTACGATCACCAGGCCCAACCCGCCGCTGCCGGAGCTTTCGGTGCGCGAGCCACTCATGAATACTGGTCGCATGAATAGCGACTTCTGAAGCTCGCTCGGAATACCGCCTCCCGTATCGCTGACCTGGACTGACACGCCGGCATTGTGAGCACGTAACTGCACTACGATTTCCCCCCCCATTGGTGTGTGGCGGATGGCATTGTCGAGTAAATTTGTCAAAACACGCTCAATCATGCCCAGGTCGGCTGACACCACGGGCAGGCCCGGTGCAATGTCGGGCGTGAGACGTTGATGACGTGCCTCGGCAGCCAGTTCAAATTTCTGGAATACGTCTTGCACAAGATCCGCCAGCGCAAAGCTTTCCTTCTCGGGCTTGACCACGCCGTATTCGAGTCGTGCCAATTCGAACACTTCTTGCGCAAGACGTCCGACCTTGCGGCTCTGGCCCAGAGCGATTTCCAGGTAGCGTCGTCGATCCACCTCGTCGAGCGAGTCGGCCTTGAGCATCAAGGTTTCCAGATAGCCGTGCAGTGATGTAAGAGGCGTGCGCAGGTCGTGTGAAATATTGGCAAATAGTTCGCGGCGTTGCTGATCTTGCAGCGTCAGCTCGCTCCATTGCTCGGCGATGCGGTGGGCCATTTGCGTGAAAGCCTGGCCTAAATGCGAAATTTCATCGTTGCCCTGTGACAGGCGTGCTAGCTTGGATGCCTCATTTTCCAGCGATGCTATGCCCTCGGTATCGAAACGCTGTACCACTTCGGTCAGCTCGCGAAGTGGGCGGGTGATGAGGCGAAATGCGGCAAGGCCGGCGAGCAGGCCCAGTAGCGCAACTACGCCCATCAACCACAGAGTCGTGTGCAGCACATTGTCGGCTGCCGTGTTGGCGACCAAGGCATCGTGATCTTCACCCTGCAGCACAACATAAACATAGCCGGCATCGTGCCCAGCCACGCGCAGCGGGGCGACGCTGAACACCTTGGAAGCATCAGGGCTACGCGGGTCGTCGCCCACAATGGGCAGGGCTCCGCCAGCGAGTAATTCATGGACAGGCTTTAAGTTGACCTTGTCGCGCTTGAGGTGACCCTGCGGTGCGGCCTGTGCTTCGATGCGGCCGTCCAGAGCCAAGAGATAGAGTTCCGCGCTGGGGTTGACCGCCATGAGCTTGTCAAACAGATCTTTCACCGCATCCTGGTTCAGGCCGCCGGGCTTCATCAACTCCGCGTTCTCGGCAATGTGTGCAGCCAAGCCACTCGACAAACGCTGAATGACTTCTTGCTCGTGCTTGCTGGTGGCGCGAATCTGCAGCCAGACCGAGGCACCGCAACAGACTAGCAACAGCACCGCGAATACGACCGACAGCCGCCTCGACAAAGTCATCATGATGCGGTCTCCCCGTTGGCAGGGGTCGACAGCTTGTAGCCGTGTCCCCACACCGTGAGAATGCGGCGCGGCTGGGCCGGGTCGATTTCAATTTTTATGCGTAGCCGGTTGATATGCGTGTTGACGGTGTGCTCGTAGCCATCGTGGTGATAGCCCCAGACGTGGTTGAGCAGGTCCAGCCGCGAGAACACTTTTCCGGGGCTGAGGGCAAAGAAGTGCAGCAGGTCAAACTCGCGCGGAGTGAGTTCTATGAGCTTGCCATCGATGCGCACTTCACGCGCCAGCGGCTCGATATCCAACTCGCCAATCGAGAGACTGCCCGAATCCATGCGGGCATTGCGAGCGAGTGCATCGGTGCGCCGCAGCAGTGCCTTGACGCGGGCGACCAGTTCTAGCACCGAAAAAGGCTTGGCCAGGTAGTCGTCTGCGCCGAGTTCCAAGCCGAGGATGCGGTGTACCTCGCTGGAGCGGGCGCTGATGATGATGATGGGGGTGTATCTGGCCATGGCACGGGCTCGCCGGCAGATTTCCAGTCCGTCGATGCCCGGCAACATCAGGTCAAGCACCAGTGCATCCCAGTGATTGCGCTCCAATTCGCGCAGGCCTGTATCGCCGTCAGCGGCATGCTCAACGACATAGCCTTCATCGCGAAGATGCATGCGTAAAAGCTCCGCAATGTGGAGGTCGTCTTCGACGATCAGTACGCGTTTAGTGGAGTCCATAGAGGGCCATTCTCTCGCGATAGGCGTTTTTTAGTTATCACAATTAATTGAACTTTGCGTGATACATCCGCCATGGGGCCAGTCCAACAATGTGTTCCATGACCCGCACCATCATCGCCCCAAAAACTGTCCAGGCAGGCCCGGTGGATCTGGCCGCTCGGCCCATTCATCCGCTGTGGATGCGCATCACGCACTGGCTCAATGCCTTGGCCGTGGTGATCATGGTGATGAGCGGCTGGCGTATCTATGACGCATCGCCGATTTTTCCCTTCTCCATACCAGCCGTCATCACTCTCGGTGGTTGGCTGGGCGGTGCGCTGCAGTGGCATTTCGCGGCCATGTGGTTGCTGGTGTTCAACGGTCTTTTGTACTTGACGCTCAACATCGCCAGCGGTCGGCTCGCCCGCAAGTTCTTTCCCCTCACGCCGCGTGGCGTGCTGCACGACTTGCTGGAGGCGCTTAAAGGCAAGCTTTCGCATGGCGACCCGCATCAATACAACAACGTGCAAAAGCTGGCTTACCTGTTCGTGATGCTCGATCTGATCGTGATCGTTCTGTCGGGCTTGGTGCTGTGGAAGTCGGTGCAATTCCCTGTGCTGCGCGAATTGCTGGGGGGCTACGAGTTTGCGCGCCGCATTCACTTTTTTGCCATGGCCGCCATCGTTGCATTTCTTGTCGTGCATCTGGTGATGGTGGCCCTGGTGCCCCGCAGCTTGCTCACGATGATCCGAGGCCATGCGCCCAAAGCACCATGAAAATCTTCAAGCCCCACACCTTGCTCGACATCGACGCTGACGCCGTGCTGCGTGAAGCCCGCACGCAGATTGCCAAGCAGCTCGATCAGCCCGCACGCCGCATTTTTTTGCAACGCACGCTTACGCTCGGCAGCCTGTCGCTGCTGACCGGTTGCAGCATCAGCGATGACAAACATGTCGAAGCTGCGCTCAGCAAAATTTCACGCTTCAACGACAAGATACAGGGCCTGATTTTTAGTCCGTCGCGGCTGGCTCCTACCTATACCGAGGCCGAGATCACACGGCCCTTTCCCTTCAACGCCTACTACGGTGAAGACGAGATCCGCGAGGTGGATGAAGCCAGCTATCGACTTGAAGTGACCGGCATGGTCGCTGACAAGCATGCCTGGAGCCTGGCCGAGTTGCGTGCCATGCCGCAGGAAGAGCAGATCACCCGCCACATCTGTGTGGAAGGCTGGAGCGCTATCGGCAGGTGGGGTGGCGTGCGGTTTTCCGATTTCCTGCGCCATATCGGTGCCGACACCACCGCCAAATATGTGGGCTTCAAATGCGTGGACGACTACTACACCAGTATCGACATGCCTACCGCCTTGCATTCGCAGACGCTGCTTACTCTGAGCTATGACGGACAGCCGCTACCGCCCAAGTATGGCTTCCCGATGAAGCTGCGCATGCCGACCAAGCTGGGCTACAAGAACCCCAAGTATATCCAGGCGATGTTCGTTACCAACACCTATTCCGGTGGCTACTGGGAAGACCAGGGCTACAACTGGTTCGGAGGCAGCTGAGCGGTTGCTGCAACCGCTCGACTACCGAAGAAAGCGCGAGGCCGAGTTCCCTGGAACGTAAGCCTATCTTTTGAAGATGACACCTCAACTGAAGGAATCCAAATGAACAAGCTCACCACAACCCTGCTGGCCACTTGCCTCGCCGTCGCTGGCGCCTCTGCCTTTGCCGCCGATGACATGTCCAAGGACTCGATGTCTAAGGACAGCATGGCCAAGGACTCGATGGCGAAGGACTCCATGTCCAAGGACGGCATGAAGAAAGACTCCATGGGCAAGGACAGCATGAAGAAAGACAGTATGAAAAAGGACAGCATGAAGAAGGATTCAATGTCCAAGGATGGTATGAAAAAGGATGGCATGGGCAAGGACGAGATGTCGAAAGACTCGATGTCCAAGTACTGAACTCGGTCCGCTCGGTCCGCCACGTGAATGACGGATTGAGCCCTTTGCATCGCCTCAAGCGTCGAAACCTACTGGAAGAAATCTCATGAAGTCCTTCGCACTGACCGCCGGCACCTTGGCCGCTGCAGCGCTGCTTTGGTATGCCGTACCCAGCTTCGCGGAATCGTCCCGTCGCGTACCGGCCCCCACGGCCGACCTCACTGCGACACCCACAGCAAAGACCGAAAACGCAGTCTTCGCCGGTGGCTGCTTCTGGGGCGTCCAAGGCGTATTCCAACATGTCAAGGGCGTAAGCAATGCCGTTTCTGGCTATGCCGGAGGCCCTGCCAAGATGGCACGCTACGAAGATGTTGGCTCAGGCCGTACCGGCCATGCCGAAGCGGTGCGTATCACCTACGACCCGCAGCAAGTCAGCTACGGCAAGTTGCTGCAAATTTATTTCTCGGTGGCGCATGATCCGACCGAGCTGAACCGCCAGGGGCCCGATACCGGTACCCAATATCGCTCGACCGTGTTTGCGGAAAATGCCGAGCAGGCGCGTATCGCGAGGGACTACATCGCTCAACTCAACCAGGCCAAGACCTATGGCAAGCCGCTGGCCACGACGATTGAACTGTCCAAACCTTTTTATGCCGCTGAGGACTACCACCAGGACTATCTGACACTGCACTCGAATCAGCCCTATATAGCGATCAACGATCTACCGAAGATCGACGATCTGAAAAAGCTGTTTCCCGAGAGTTATACGGTTGCGCCAGCGCTGGCTCACGCGGCTAAGGCAAGCAAATCGTGATTGCGGCTGCCATGGCAGCCCTGTCGACTTTTGATCACCTGATTTGCAACTGAAAATGGCGGTAGTGCTTATGAATTAAGCGCTTGCAGCTATGAAAAAAGGACTGTGAAATAAATCTACAGTCCTTTTTTGTATGCACCGGCAGGTGAGGTTCTACAGCGTCACCAGCATCACCACAACGGCTACGCCCATCAGCAGCGTAGCGCCCCAGCCCAGCAGGCGGTGGCGCAGCGAGATAGTCAGCTCGCCCATGATGCGTGGCGATTGGCCCAGCCACAGCATCACGGCCATGATGGGCACCGAGATCACGCCGTTGACCACAGCGCTCCAGACCAGCGCTTTGATGGGGTCGACCTCCAGCATGCCCAGAACCGTGCCAAGACCTGTGGCGGCAATGATCAGCCCGTAAAAGCCGCGTGCTTCATGAAAGCCGTGCGAGAGACTGGCCTCCCAGCCCAGAACCTCGCTCACCGCATAGGCGGCCGAGCCCGCCAGCACTGGCACAGCCAGCAGCCCTGTGCCGATGATGCCCAGCGCAAACACCGTAAAAGCCAGGTCACCCGCGACGGGGCGCAGTGCCTCGGCGGCCTGCGCGGAGGTTTGAATTTCGGTGATGCCATTCAGATTCAGCGTGACGGCGGTGGCCACCACGATGCTCAGCGCCACGCCGTTGGACAGCAGCATGCCCACAGTCGTGTCCAACCGGATGCGGGCCAGATGCTCTTGCACATAGGCGGGAAATTTACGCAGCGCAGCAGCGTCGGGGCGCAGGCGCTGCTCTTCCACTTCCTGCGAGGCTTGCCAGAAGAAAAGATAGGGGCTGATGGTGGTGCCCAGCACGGCCACCATCATGGCGGCATAGTCGCTCAACGAAGCGTGAGCGGGCATGAAACGCCAAGGCTGTAGTGACTCTAGCGTCATTTGCTTGAGCGGCACATGCACCACCATCACCACGGCGAAATAGGCGAGCAGCGACAGCGTCAGCCATTTAAGAAGCCGCACCGAGCGCTCGTACGAGAAAAAAACCTGAGCCAGCAGGCACACTGCGCCAAACAGCAAGCTGAACAGCACGGGTGAGCCTCCGACGATCAGGCGTGCCGCCTCGGCCATGGCGCCAATGTCAGCCGCAATATTGATGGTGTTGGCAACCACCAGCAGCGCAATCAGGCTGCGAGTGAGCCAGCGTGGGCACAGTGTCACCATATTGGCAGCCAGCCCACGGCCGGTGGCCCAGCCGATGCGGGCAGACAGCATCTGAATGCCAATCATCAACGGCGTGGTCAGCAACAGCATCCACACCAGACCAAAGCGCCATTGAGCGCCAGCTTGCGAGTAGGTGGCAATGCCACTTGGATCATCGTCGGCAGCGCCGGTAATCAGGCCTGGACCCAGGCGGCGGGCAGCAGCCATGCTGCGAGGGATGAGCAGAAATCCGTGAGGAAATTTCCGGGCGAAGAAGTGCTTCATGGGCGACTCCCGGCAGCCTTGCGCAAGGCATGGCCGCATCAGTGACGGGCGGGGAGCGGCATGCGCCTTGGGTGCGCAGCAGTCTCTCCGGGTGGAGGATGGGCCCCTCTCTCCCGGACTCTGCTGCAAGGCCTGTGGCCCTGACTTCAGCGCTGGGGTGAGATGGACCCGTGACTTCGGTCAGGGTTCATGGTCGTAAAGAAATAGCGGTGAAAACAGGGCGGATCTTGAACCTGGGGCTAGTGAATGACAAGCCCTTGTTCAAGCTGTTTTTCCTCTTTTTGTAACGCTTATTTTTGCTATTGAGAATTATTCGCATATACTGCATTCCGTTCAGCCAGCAAATGAGTGCCAGCTACAGGTCATAAAACTTCAATCGTTTCAACCTGTGGCGGTCAGTGCACCTATCAGAAGCCAGCTCTTGTCCATTTCAATGAATAAAGAGGGTTTCTGGTATGGCTTCCGCCACTGTTTCGCACGCCCACGCCGCGTTGGCGCCGCGCTCCGACATTCGTCCCCTGGTTCTGGCCTGTGCCCTGGCATGCGCTGCCATTTCTGCTCAGGCTCAGCAGCAGTCTTCTGAAACGGTTCAAGTCGCAGCGGCCCGCGCCGACCGTTCCACGCCCGTGCTGCGCGATGTGGTCATCAGTGCCTCGCGCGACGAGCAGGATGCCGACAGCCTGCCCATGACCGTCGACGTCATCGACGCCAAGCAGATGGAAGAGGAGCAGATCGGAGATATCCGCGAGCTTGCCGCCAAACTGCCCAATGTGGAGGTCCCGCGTAGTCCCGCGCGTTTTTCGCTGGCAGGAACGTCCACGGGGCGTGACCAGAACAGCGGCTTCAATATTCGCGGGCTGGATGGCAATCGCGTACTGATGCTGGTGGACGGCGTGCGCCTGCCGCGCAGCTATGTCTTCAGTGCCAATGCCTTTGGCCGTGACTCTTTGGATCTGGGCCTGGTGCAGCGCGTGGAAATTCTGCGCGGTGCCGTGCCCGCGCTCTATGGCTCGGACGGCATGGGCGGTCTGGTCAACTTCATCACCATGCAGCCCGATGATTTGCTCAAGGACGGTAAAACCATTGCGGGCCGTGCTTCGATCAGCTATGACGGTGCGGACAACGGCAAGCGCGTGGGTGCGACGATTGCCGGGCGTGTCAACCCCGAGTGGAGCTGGTTGCTCTCCGCCGGCATTGGTCGCTCCAGTGCTCTGGAAAACATGGGCACCAATGATGTGGTGGGAGCCAATCGCACCACGCCAAACCCTGAAAAAGACAAGAGCCATTCGCTGTTCGGCAAGCTGGTCTACACGCCATCGGCCGTGCAAAAGCATGTCTTCACGCTGGAGAACGTGGACAAGCGCGCCAACTACGACCTGCTGAGTGCTCGCAGCGCCACTGTCAGCGATTCGCAGGCCGAGACCACCATGAAGCGCTGGCGCGCTACTTGGCAAGGTCAGTGGCAGCAGCTGGATACGGCACTGGCCGATGAGCTCAAGCTGATGGCTAGCTATCAACGCGCAGACTCGCGCGAATTTGTGACCGAAACTCGCATCGGCCTGCCTTATCGCGAGCGCGATGTGACTTATGACGAGGACACACTGCAATTGCATGCACAGGCTGGCAAGACATTGCGTTGGGGCAATGGCGTCAGCGGCAAGTTCACCTACGGCGTGGATTACACACGTGGCAAGGTGGTCAACGAGCAAAACGGCATTACGCCGCCAGCAGGCGAAAGCTTCCCGCTCAAGCGCTTCCCTGACACGACGGAAACCTCATCGGCGCTGTTTGCCCAGGCCGAGCTGCACTATGGCGCTTTCAGCCTGACGCCTGGCGTGCGTGCCGAGCACTACAGCCTCAAGCCCAAGCAGCAGGGTTTTGCCAGCCCCGTGGTCAGCAACTCGGACTCGGCCGTCTCGCCCAAGCTGGGTGCCATGTTCCAGATGAATGACGCATGGTCGGTCTATGGCAATTACGCCGCTGGCTTCCGTGCGCCCAATGCGGGTCAGGTCAACGCATTCTTTGAGAATCCGCTGGCGTCTTATCGCAGCATTCCCAACCCCAACCTCAAGCCCGAAAAGAGCAATACCTTCGAGCTGGGCTTGCGCGCACGCATGAACGCGTTGCGGCTGGACGCTGCTGCCTTCACCGGCAATTACAAGGACTTTATCCAGGACCAGGTACTGATCTCGGGTCAGTACGGTAACCGCGCCAACCCCGCCACTTTCCAGTCTGTGAATATGGACCGGGTGCGCATCAGCGGCTTTGAACTCAAGGCCGATTACGACTGGGGCAAGTTCGCCGGTGGCAACTGGCGCACCAATGCCGCCTACGGCTACACCGAGGGCAAGGATAGAAACACCGGCAAAGGGGTAGACACCATCTCGCCCCAGCAACTGGTGCTGGGTGTGCGCTATGACACCTCGAATGTGGGCGTGCAGCTCAGCGCATCGCACTGGGCGGGCAAAAAGGCCAAGGATGTCTCGGTGGCCAACGCCTGGCTCAGCCCCAGCGCCACGGTGCTGGATCTGAGTGCGCAGTGGCGTATCCGCCCCGGTACACGCCTGAACGTGGGCATCTACAACTTGACCGACAAGAAGCAATGGCGTTGGGCCGATGTGCGCAGCCTTACCAATGTCACGCAAATTGCCGATGCCTTTACCCAGCCGGGCCGCAATGTGCGCGTGTCCCTGGTTCAGGACTTCTGATTTGATAGCTGATGGCGCTTGCTTAGCAAGCGCTAGAGGCTTTTTTGACTCAAAAACTGCAGGAGTGTGCCATGTCTGTTTATGAGAGCACCGCGAATGCCCAGAGTGAATCTGGCAGCCGCGATGAGGAATATCTGCTGACCGAAGGCGAAGCCCAGCTGGCCACCGTGCTGGCGCTGATGACCGGCTTTAGCCAAGGCTGCTGTGCGGCGCACCGTGCGCCCATGGCGCAGCGTGTGTCGGACCAGCTGGCGCGCATGGCCGATGGGCTGGATGGCCACGCCCGCTCTGACGACATGCGCCATTTTCTGCAAAAGCTGGGGCATCGCTGGTCCACGGTGGCCCAGGTGCTGGCCCAGCCCGAGTCGGATCAGCAAACTGCTGAGCCCAGTTTCGACGACGAATTTAACCAACCACAAACGCACTGGCACCACAGCCCGGAGACCCTGCAATGAACGCCATCACATCCCCCGAAATGAACACCATGACAGCGGTACAGATTCGCGAAGAATTTGCCCAAAAGCGTCTGCAAGGTCTGCGTGCCAAAGACGCCGCCGAGGCGCTGAAACTGAGCGAAGGTGCCGTGATTGCCGCCCATGGCGGCGAGCATGAACGCAGCTTGAAAGCTGTGCCGCTGCGCGCTGAGTGGCTGGACATTCTCAAAGGCCTTGAGGCCTGCGGCACGGTGATGGCGCTGACGCGCAACGAATCTACCGTGCATGAAAAAGAAGGCATCTACCAGAACGTATCAGCCCAAGGTCCCGTCGGCCTGGCGCTGAGCCGCGAGATTGATCTGCGCCTGTTCTTTATGCAGTGGCATGCCGGTTTTGCGGTGACGGAAGCGGGGGCCAATGGCAACCGTCCAGCCATGCATAGCCTGCAGTTCTACGACGCAGCGGGCCGCGCCGTGCACAAGGTGTTTGCGCGTGAAGCGACCGATATGGCTGCATGGAATGCGCTGGTGGAGCGTTTTGCCGAGCCATCCGCTGGTTATGTATTCCGCGAACCCGCAGCCAAGCCCGCCATCAAGGCCGATGCCGAGATTGACGTGCCCGGGCTGACGCAGGCATGGACCGCGCTGAAGGACACGCACGAGTTCTTTGAGATGCTGCGCAAGTTTGGCGTCGAGCGCCAGCAGGCCTTCCGTCTGGTGCCGCAGTATTGCGAGCGCTTGAGCGCCGATGCCGTCACCCAGCTGCTGGGCAATGCCGCGGTGGATGGTGTTTCCATCATGGTGTTTGTGGGCAGCAGCGGCTGCATCCAGATTCACACCGGCCCGGTAAGCAATATTCAGCCCATGGATGGCAAGGACGGCGTGCGCTGGATCAATGTGCTGGACAAGGGCTTCAACCTGCACCTGCGCACCGACATGATTGCCAATGTGTGGGTGGTGCAAAAGCCCACTAGCGATGGCGTGGTGACATCGGTGGAAGTGTTTGATGCCGAAGGCAACAACATGGCCATGTTCTTTGGCGAGCGCAAGCCCGGCCAGCCCGAGCTGCAAAGCTGGCGCGATCTGGTGGCAGGCCTGCAGCGCCATGTGGCGGTAGCGGAGGCTGCATGAGCGACATATTGCTGTCACGGCGCGCCAGTCTGCAGTGGCTGGGCGGTGCGGCAATGGCGTCAGCCATGCCCGCATTTGCACAAAATTCTGCGCAACTGGCTGCGCCCGCGCGCCGCCTGGTCTCGCTCAGCGGAGCGTTGACCGAAGTGGTCTATCTGCTGAACGCGCAGAGCCTGCTGGTGGGCACGGACACCACCAGTCTGTTCCCTGAGGCTGCGCAGAAAACGACCAAGGTCGGTTATGTGCGCCAGCTCTCGGCCGAAGGCCTGCTGTCGCTTAAGCCCGATGCGGTGGTTGGTACCAGCGATGCCGGGCCGCCCGTGGTGCTCGATCAGATTCGACAGGCCGGCGTGCGTGTGGCTCTGGTCAAAGCTCAGCATAACTGGGCTGAGGTGCAGGAAAAGGTCAAGGTCGTGGGCCGCGAAACAGGCCGTGTCGCCGATGCCGAAAAGCTGCTGGCCCAGCTCGATACGCAGTGGAATGCGGTGCAGGCCCAGGTCGCCAAGGCCCATCGCAAGCCGCGCGTGCTGTTTGTGCTGGCGCACAGCGGCAGCCCGCAGGTGGCAGGGCGAGGCACGGCGGCCAATGCGCTGATTCAGTACGCAGGCTGTGTCAACGCCATCGACCAGTTCGATGGCTACAAGCCGCTGACGGCAGAAGCCATGGCCAGCGCCGCGCCAGAGGTCATCATCAACACCACGCAGGGCATTGAAGCGCTGGGTGGTGAGCAGGCCTTCTGGAAGCGGCCCGAATTGGCCCTGACCCCGGCCTTTGCCAAGAAAGCGCTGGTAACGCTGGAGGCCAGCCACCTGCTGGGCTTTGGCCCGCGCCTGCCTACGGCGGTGCAGGCGCTGCATATGCGCAGCCTGCAGTGGGTGGCGTGAGATGAGTGCCGTGCTCACCAAGCCGGGTAAGCCGGTCGCATCGGTGCTTTGCGCGCCCATGGCTGCATCGCGCTGGCGCACGCCAGCCGGGCGGCTCAGCCGCAGCGCAGCGCTGCTGCTGGGCGCGGTGCTGGTGCTGCTGGCCATGGTCTGGGGGGCGGCCAGCGGTGCCTATGCGATTGCGCCCGCGCAGCTGCCGGGCATTGTCTGGGATGGTCTGCGCGGCCTGCTGGGCGGTGCGGTGCAGCAGGGGCCAGAGCACCTGGTCTTTCTCAATATTCGACTGCCGCGCCTGTTGATGGGCGTGGCCGCTGGCGCAGGTCTGGGGCTGGCCGGTGCGCTGATGCAGGGCCTGTTTCGCAACCCGCTGGCAGACCCCGGCCTGATTGGCGTGAGCAGCGGCGCTGCCTTGGCTGCGGGCATCACCATTGTTCTGGGCGGCATGTATCTGCCGTGGCTGCCGCGTCATCTGGGCAGCTGGGCGCTGGTGGTCATGGCGTTTGGCGGCGGTCTGGCCGTCACGGCCGTGGTCTATGTGCTGGGCCAGGTTCAGGGCACCACCCGCATCGGCCTGATGCTGCTGGCTGGCATTGCGATTAATGCGCTGGCCGGTGCCGGTCTGGGCTTTTTGAGCTTTATTTCGACCGACGAGCAGCTGCGCAATTTGCAGATGTGGCTGCTGGGCAGTCTGGGCGCATCGCGCTGGAGTGCGGTGGGTTTGGTCGGTTCTGCTGTCGCTTTAAGCACGCTGGCCGCGCTGGCGCTGGCAAGGCCTTTGAATGCGATTGCGCTGGGCGAGGCCCAGGCCAATCTGCTGGGCGTGGCGGTTGAAAAAACCAAGCGCCGCACCGTTCTGGTGGCGGCGCTTGCCGTGGGCGCGGTGACGGCGACCACCGGCATCATCGGCTTTATCGGCCTCGTCGCGCCGCACTGGGTGCGACTGATTGCCGGGCCAGATCACCGTGTGGTTCTACCGGGTTCGGCCTTGCTGGGCGCGGCGCTGGTGGTGAGTGCCGATGCCGTGGCGCGCACCATCGTCAAACCGGCGGAGCTGCCGCTGGGTGTGCTCACTGCCTTTATTGGCGTGCCGCTATTTCTGGCCATGCTGCGCCAGTTCAGGAGCAAGGTATGAGTGCCGCGTCACAGATGGGTTCACAGATCGAATGCCGCAATCTGGGCGTAGGCGTAGCCAAAGGCCCGCGTCTGGCCACGGTCGATGTGCAGATTCAGGCCGGGCGCTTTACCGCCATCCTCGGGCCCAATGGCGCGGGCAAATCCACGCTGATGTCCATGCTGGTGGGCGAGCGTGCTCCGCAGGCCGGGCAGGTGCTGCTGGATGAGGTAGAGCTGGCGAGCCACCCGGTTGAGACGCTGGCCCGTCGCCGCTCCGTCATGCCGCAGGATTGCAGCGTGGCGTTTGACTTTACGGCGCAGGAAGTGGTGGAGCTGGGGCGTTACCCGCACCGCAACCAGCCCGGCGCGGAAGAAGCGCAAATTCCGGGCGAGGCCATGGCGCTGACGGGTGTTGACCATCTGGCCCAGCGCAGCATCAATACATTGTCTGGCGGTGAGCGGGCTCGCGCCCATCTGGCAAGGGCATTGGCGCAAATCTGGCAGGCACCTGCCGATGGTGCTGCCCGCTGGTTACTGCTGGATGAACCCACGGCTGCGCTTGATCTGGCCCACCAGCACCACGCCATGCGCCTGCTGCGCGACTGGGCGAGCCAGCGCGGTGTGGGCGTAGTAGCGGTCTTGCACGACTTGAACCTGGCCCTGCGCTATGCAGACGATGTGCTGGTGCTGGGCGGAGCCGCTGGCGTGAGCTGGGGCGCAACGCAAGAGGTGCTGCAGCCTGAGCTGATTCAACGCGTGTGGGACATGCAGTGCGACCCGGTGCGCAGCAGCGACGGCGCGCTGCAATATCTTTTTGTAGCGGGTAGCGCAATGGCTGGCTGAGTTTCATAAGGTAATTCATCGAAATCTGAGGTTGGCCATACGCAGGCCACTTCAGATTCGATAGCGACTCTTTAGTCCTTCAATCGCCCCTCAATGAGAGTGCACGGTGAGCTCCACCAGCCTCAGCACCAGGGGCCGCACCAGCACCACGCAGCAAAACGCCACGGGCATGGCCAAGGCATAGGCGCTGAGTACGCGCTGCAGAAAGCCGCTGCCCAGACCGCTGTTGGCCGCCACGATGGTGCAGGACATCAGAAAAGCCATGATGCCCGCCATGTAGAAGGCGAAGACATAAGGGGTATAGCGCTTGTGCAGCTTAGGGCCTGCCGGCTTGGAGAGGGAAGAGGTCATGGTGTTGGCAATAGCAATGTTTTTGCGCCCGCTTGCATCGCTGTTGGAGATGACGGCACAAGGGCCGACTGCCGGGCGTCTATGTTTTCAAAGTACCCGGACTCTAAGCCCGACTCCTGAATGGCGGTAGAGGGTGCCAGCTTGCTGCACTCATAAGTCAAACTTCAGAATGCTTTGGCGATACATTGGTACTTATGCCGAATCTGCGAGCCATAGAAACCTTTGTCAAAGCGCTGGAGGGCGGCTCCATCGCTTCGGCCGCGCGCCAGCTGGGCATTTCGCCGGCCGCTGCCAGCCAGAACATTGCGCGACTGGAGCGTGATCTGGGCACGCGGCTGATCACGCGAACCACCCGATCCATGGCGCTGACCGAGGCCGGCGAGCGCTATCTGGCAAGCGTGGCACCCGTGCTTGAGGCGCTGGAAAAAGCACAGTCCGACCTCTCGCTCCTGCACGGCCAGCTGCAAGGCCGGCTGCGCATTGCCTGCATGTCGGCTTTTGGTCGCCATGTGCTGGCACCACTGCTGCCAGCTTTTACCGCTCGCCACCCGCAGCTGGAGATCGAGCTTTTGATTGCCGATCGCTATGTGGACGTGCTCAAGGAGGATGTGGATGTCAGCCTGTGCTACCGCGATGTGCTGGAGCCCGGCATGTCAGTGCGGTTGCTGGCTTCGGTGCCGCGCATTCTGTGCGCCTCACCCCAGTATCTACAGCAGCATGGAAGCCCGCAGACAGCGCAGGACCTACTAGAGCATGCCTGTTTGCTCTACCGGCGCGAGCGCGATGGTCGGCTAATGCGCTGGCCTTTTGTGCGTGACGGTCAGCGCAGCGATCCTCCGCAGCGCATTGCGGTCATTGGCAACGACATCAATGCCCTGGTGGAGTTTGCGGCCGCTGGCGGCGGCATTGTCTGGGCCGGCAGCTTCATCGTGCACGAGTTGGTGCGCCAGGGCCGGCTGCAGCCGCTGGACTTGAAGCCAGCGCGCAAGGGGCAGCTGCAGTTCGAGCATGCGCCGCTGGATTTTTTTGCCTGTTTCAGAGACCGGCAATATGTGCCGGCCAAGGTGTGCGCCCTGGTGGACTATCTGCTGGAGCAGTTGCCCGCTCAGGCGAAGCTGCGCTGGCCCGTGCTGGACCAAAACGACTGAGCGCGACTGAGTACCGCGCTCTACATCAAGGTTTCAATGCCCCAGGTGCTGAGGCAGCACTTCCTGCAGGATGGTCGTTGCGATTTCTTCAATCGACTTGGTGGTGCTGGATAGCCACTCAATGCCACTGCGGCGCATCATGGATTCGGCCTCGGCCACTTCATAGCGGCAGTTCTGCAGGCTGGCGTACTTGGAGTCAGGGCGGCGCTCGTTGCGGATGCTGGACAGGCGCTCGGGCTGAATCGTCAGGCCAAACAGCTTTTTGCGGAAAGGCTCCAACGCGGGCGGCAACTGCTTGCGTTCAAAATCTTCGGGGATCAGAGGGTAGTTGGCGACCTTCAGGCCAAACTGCATGGCCAGATACAGGCTGGTTGGGGTCTTGCCTGAGCGGCTCACGCCCACCAGAATCACATCCGCACCGGTCAGGTCGGTATGGGTCTGACCGTCATCGTGGGCCAGTGTGTAGTTGATGGCCTCCATGCGCTCCAGATATTCCTTGCTTTCGCTGATATCGGCAAAGCGGCCCACGCGGTGCAGCGACTTCTGGCCCAGCTCCACCTCCAACGGGCGCACAAAGGTGCCAAACATGTCAAACAGCTTGCCCTTGCTGTTGGCCTCCAGAAACTCCAGCATCTCCTGATTGACCAGCGTGGTGAAGATGATGGGCTTCTTGTTTTCCACATCCGCTACATGATTGATCTGGCGAACGGCCTGATGAATCTTGTCCATCGAGTCCACAAAAGGGATGCGAATCAGCCGTGGCTTGCTGTCGAACTGGGCCATGATGGCTGTGCCAAAGGTCTCAGCCGTGATGCCTGTGCCGTCAGAAATGACAAAAATCGTATGGGTATGCATGGTGCGCGCAGTGATTAGGTGGGGCGGGGCTGGCAATGCCATTCCCTGAGCGGAGAAACAGGTTTGTGCCACGCGAGATGTTATGGCTAGGCCTACAATTGCGCCCATTATTCCCAAATTCCACCCATGCTCGTTGACGGTCAACATCCAGAACAGCAAAGCACTGCCTTGATGCAGCGTGGGTTCGCGTCGCCTGGCCATTCAGCCCAGTCGTCGCAAGCGTGCCGGTTTTTTACCTTTGGAGCTTTCCCATGTCTCAACTGTTCGAAGCGACCGCATTAGTCGTTCCGTTTGAAAAACTGAGAATGACCGACGTTGAGTCGGTCGGCGGCAAAAACGCCTCGCTGGGCGAAATGATCTCGCAACTGCCCCAGGGCGTGCGCGTTCCTACCGGCTTTGCCACGACGGCTCACGCCTTCCGCGAATTCCTGGCCTTTGAAGGTCTGGCCGGCAAAATTTCCGCCAAGCTGGCAGCGCTGGATGTGGAAGATGTGCGCGCTTTGGCCGCTGTGGGCGCTGAAATCCGCGCCATGGTGGAAAGCCAGCCTTTCCCCGCCGATCTGGAAGCCGCCATTCGCGCTGACTTCATCACGCTGCAAGCGGGCCACCCTGCCGCTTCGTTCGCTGTGCGTTCTTCCGCGACGGCAGAAGACTTGCCCGACGCATCGTTTGCCGGTCAGCAAGAAACCTTCCTGAACGTGGTGGGCATTGAAG
>ERZ724504.823-NODE-823-length-17536-cov-4.818775_pt1 | contig 17536 bp, 15 predicted proteins | sample MGYA00376037_ERZ724504 | MGnify/ENA primary metagenome ERZ724504 (study PRJEB28724, sample SAMN07190888) | wastewater metagenome | isolation source: influent of sewage treatment plant in Hong Hong | place: USA: Christiansburg, Virginia | collected 2016-03-01 ... | reverse complement strand
GTTGTCGTCGGTGATGAAGATGTTGGCGGGCTTGATGTCCAAGTGCAGCATCTTGTGCTGGTGCACGATGCGCAAGCCGCGCAAAATTTCGTCAAACAGCGAGCGGATGGTGGACTCGCGAAAGACTTTGGGTTTTTTGATTTCGCGTGCGGTGATGATGAAGTCCTGCAAGGTCGCGCCTTCCAGGTAGTTCATCACCATGTAAACGGTTTCGTTTTCGCGGAAGAAGTTCAGCACACTCACCACCGAGGGGTGGGAGATTTGCGCCAGCGCCCGACCCTCTTCAAAGAAGCTTTTCAAGCCCAAACGGTAGAGCGAGAGTTTTTCAGGGGGGACTTGCGGCAGTAACTCGCCGGGAGCGCGATTGGCCAGCGACGAAGGCAAGTATTCTTTGACCGCGACTTGCTGACCTTCGCTGTCTACTGCGAGGTAGACAACACCAAAGCCCCCCGCCGACAGACGGCGCACCACGCGGTATCCGCCGATGACCGTGTCAGGTGGAAGCGGTGCAGGTTTGACCTTTGACATAATTTGGGACGGGTTGACCACAGGCAGAGGCTTTAATTTTGGATTTCGATCCAGCGAATCTCCTGGTACCGCCCTATCACAGCACAGGAAAACAGGAACCTCAATGTCAGTTTACAGCATGACCGGCTATGCCTGCCTCCAGCACAGCAGCACTGACAACAACTCGCTTGTCACCGAAGCGCGAAGCACCGCCAGCGCCCGCTTGGGCCTTGAAATTCGCTCGGTCAACAGCCGATTTTTGGACTTGAGCTTCAAGCTCAGCGACGAGTTGCGCCAACACGAACCCGCCTTGCGCGAGTTGCTCACCCAGCGCCTTAAGCGCGGCAAAGTCGAGGTGCGCGCCGGGTTGGACAACACCGGTGCTGGCACGCTGACCGAGCCCTCGCCGCGCATGTTGCAGCGCCTGAACGCGGCGCAAGACAACGTCCGCGCCTGGTTGCCCCAAGCCGCGCCATTGAGCGTGGCCGAAGTGCTGCGCCTCTCGGCTGGCGAGCAAAATCACTCGACAGATCTCGGCGCTGAGCTGCTGCCGCTGACGCAGCGCGCCTTGGCTGCGCTGCTGGAATCGCGCGAACGCGAAGGCGCACGCTTGGCCACCATGCTGCAAGACCGCATCGAACAATTGCGCCAACTGGCACGCCAAGCCGCACCGCTGATTCCGCAATTGGTCGAGCAGCAACGCAACCGCTTTTTAGAACGTTGGAAAGACGCGATGGCGCTGACTGACGGCAGCACCTTGCCCGAAGCCGCGCAAGACCGCGCCTTGACCGAAGCCACCGCCTTCGCCATCCGCATCGACGTGGCCGAGGAGCTGACCCGCCTCGATTCCCACCTCGATGAGCTCAGCCGCTTGATCCAAAAAGGCGGCGAAATCGGCAAACGACTGGACTTTTTGATTCAAGAGTTACACCGTGAAGCCAATACGATGGGCTCCAAGTCCGCCGCGCTGGAGCTGACACGCATCTCGGTCGACATGAAAGTGCTGATTGAGCAAATGCGCGAGCAAGTTCAAAACATCGAGTAGTCTCACGGCCCTTCTTCCCCCTCTCGCGGCTTGGTCAAACGTTGGCTGTGGCTGCTTTTTTTGCATGATCTGACATGGATTACCCCGGAAATTTATTTGTGGTGGCCGCCCCCAGCGGGGCTGGCAAGTCGAGCTTGGTCAAGGCTTTGCTGGAGCTGGACTCGCTGGTGCAGCCTTCGGTGTCGCACACCACCCGCCCGCCGCGCGGCCAAGAAAAACATGGCCGCGAGTACTTCTTCGCCTCCAACGCCGAGTTCGACGGCATGGTGCTGGGCGAGGCATTCTTGGAATGGGCGCACGTGCACGGCAACCGCTACGGCACCTCGAAAAAAGTCGTGGAAGAGCGGCTGATTGCAGGCTCCGATGTGATCTTGGAAATCGACTTTCAAGGTGCCATCCAAATCAAGAAAATCTTCCCCAATGCAGTGTTGATTTTCATCCTGCCGCCGAGCTGGGAAGAGCTGCGCTCGCGCCTGGAACGCCGAGGCGAAGATGCCGACGATGTGATCGCCTTGCGCCTGCGCAACGCCCGCATTGAGCTGGCACAGACCAAAGAATTCGACTTCGTTATAATCAATGAGTTATTCGAGCGGGCTTTGTTCGACCTCAAAGCGGTCATCCACGCCCAGCGACTCAAGTACACGGCGCAACGCCGTGCCCGCGCCGATACCTTCCGCGCCCTCAATATCGACTAGCTCCTAGGAAACCGCCATGGCCCGCATCACCGTTGAAGACTGCCTGCAACAAATCCCGAACCGCTTCCAACTGGTCTTGGCTGCCACGTACCGCGCCCGCATGTTGAGCCAAGGTCACGCACCCAAAATCGAAAGCCGCAACAAGCCTTGCGTTACCGCTCTGCGTGAAATCGCAGCAGGCAAAGTCGGTCTGGAAATGCTGAAAAAAGTGCCGGGCTAAAGCCTCGCGACTCACACTGCGTCAGGGCTGCTCATGCGGCCACTGTCGTCATCCTAAGCACCGTTCAGCGGTGCTTTTTTTCGTCTGAGCGAGGGATAGTGTGTCCACGCTACATTTAAGGCATGAGCACGGATACCCCAAAACCTCCCATGCCCGGCAGCATGCCCAAACCATCGTCCCTGCCCGCTTCGCCTCCCGCCGCGATGGCCAATGCGGCTGCGGCCAGCTTTGCAGCGCTGACTGCGCGCCTAGATTACTTGGACGCGCGCGACATCGAGAAAGTGCGCCAAGCCTATCGCTTTGCCGATCAAGCCCACTTGGGCCAAATGCGCAAGAGCGGCGAGCCCTACATCACACACCCCATTGCCGTCGCCGGCCAGTGCGCCGAGTGGAAGCTAGACGCCGAAGCCCTGATGGCCGCCTTGCTGCACGATGCGATGGAAGACTGCGGCATCACCAAAATCGACCTGATCGAGCGCTTTGGTGCGCCCGTCGCCGAGCTGGTTGATGGCCTGACCAAGCTCGACAAGCTGGAATTCAACACCCGCGAAGAAAACCAAGCCGAGTCGTTTCGCAAGATGCTGTTGGCTATGGCACGCGACCCGCGTGTGATCTTGATCAAGCTGGCCGACCGCACCCACAACATGCGCACGATGGGCGACATGCCGCGCTCCAAGTGGGCTCGCATCGCCAATGAGACGCTGGACATTTACGTGCCCATCGCGCACCGCTTGGGGCTGAACCAGACCTACCGCGAGCTGCAAGATTTGGCCTTTCAGCACCTGCGGCCTTGGCGCTATGCAGTGCTGAAAAAAGCCGTGACCCGCGCCCGCAACCGACGACGGGACTTGATGCAAAAAGTGCAGCGCGATGTCGAAGCCGCTTTTGCCGAAACGGGCATGACAGTGCGCACCACAGGCCGCGAGAAATCGCTGTTTTCCATTTACCAAAAGATGGCGCAAAAGCACTTGAGTTTTGCGCAAGTCACCGACATTTACGGCCTGCGCGTCATCGTGCCCAGCACCACCGACTGCTACACCGGCTTGGGGCTGCTGCACCAGCTCTACAAGCCCGTGCCCGGCAAGTTCAAAGACTACATCGCTATTCCGAAGCTCAATGGCTACCAGTCGCTGCACACCACGCTGGTCGGGCCGTCGAACATGAATGTGGAATTTCAGCTGCGCACCGAGGCCATGCACGTGGTGGCGGAATCCGGCGTGGCGGCGCACTGGCTGTACAAGGCCACTGACCCGAACAGTCCGACGGCCCACCGACTCAGCGCCAAGTGGATGCAATCGCTGCTTGATATCCAAGATGAAACCCGTGATGCGACCGAGTTTTGGGATCACGTCAAGGTGGACTTGTTTCCCGATGCGGTGTACGTCTTCACGCCCAAGGGACAAATCATGGCGTTGCCGCGTGGAGCCACGGTGATTGATTTCGCCTACGCCATTCACAGCAAGGTGGGCAACCAAGCCGCCACCGCCAAAATCAACCACGAATCGGTGCCGCTGCGCACCGAACTGCGCAGCGGTGATGTGGTCGAGGTGGCCACCGACCCAGAAATCACGCCCAACCCCGCATGGCTGGGCTTTGCCCGCACCGGACGCGCGCGCTCCAAGATTCGCCATTACCTGAAAACGCTGGCGCAAACCGAATCCATGTCGCTGGGCGAGAAGCTGCTCACCCAATCCTTGCGCGCCGAAGGCATGGAAAAGTTGCCGGAAGAAAACCCCGCCAACCAGTACATCTGGGACAAACTGCTGCGCTTCACCGGCAACCGCAGCCGGACTGATTTGCTGACAGACATTGGATTAGGCAAACTCATTGCCACCATCGTCGCCAAGCGCCTGACCAGCCTCATGACCGAACACGGCGAAAAACCCGATGCGCTCCTGATGACGCGCGAACGCTTCACCGCGCACGAAAGCATTTCGCAAGGCGCAGTGGCGCTGGACGGCACCGAGAACGCTTCCGTGCAATACGGCCAATGCTGCCGCCCAGTACCCGGCGACCCCATCGTGGGTTATTTGGGCCGAGGCGAAGGGCTGGTCGTTCACCACCAAGATTGCGGCGTGGTCAAGCGGCTGCTGCACAAAGATGCTGAACGATTTTTACGTGTGGAATGGGCTGACGAGCCAGTGCGCATGTTTGAGACTGGCGTGCTGATCACCGTTTCCAATCACAAAGGCGTGCTGGCCAAGGTGGCCGCTGCGGTGTCGTCCACTGATGCCGACATCGTCCACATCGACATGGACGAAGAAACTACTAAGCACGACTCGCCTGACCTGCGCTTTTTGATCAGCGTGCACGACTTGGCCCACTTGGACAATGTGCTGCGCATTCTCAAGCGCACGCCGTCGGTGCTGCAAGTCAGTCGGATTCGATCAGTTGCCTGATGGCGGACGGCTCACGCAGCGGGCGGCGACAGGGCTGCGGGGTAATGCACCTCTAGCACCTCGATTTCGCGCACACCACCCGGCGTGGGCAGCTTGAGCACATCACCCACCCGCGATTTGAGCAAGATGCGGGCAATCGGTGCCACCCAGCTGACTTGGCCGTGCGCGGTGTCGGCCTCGTCGATGCCCATGATAGTGATGGTGCGCTCGTCACCCAAGTCATCAACGTAAGTCACCGTGGCACCGAAAAATACCTGATCGTTGCCGTGATGCAGCGCCGGGTCGGCCACTTCAGCCAGCTCTAGTCGCTTGGTCAAAAAGCGGATGCGGCGGTCAATCTCGCGCAAGCGCTTTTTGCCGTAGATGTAATCGCCGTTTTCTGAGCGGTCGCCGTTGCTGGCCGCCCAATGCACGATGTCTACGACTTTGGGCCGCTCGGTGTCGATCAAGTCGAGCAATTCGGCACGCAAACGCGCATAGCCTGCCGGTGTCATGTAGTTGCGCGTGCCGGGCGGCAGCGAGGGCAAACCCACTTCGTCATCGTCGTCGGCATCGGTTTCGCGGGTGAACGCTTTGCTCATGGCGGAGTTTCGATCTGCAATCAGGAAATTTTTCTAGGCGAATCTCAGATCATCATGCATGATTGAGGCGCCCAAAACGAAAAAGTCCTAGAACTTTTTAGTTCTAGGACTATCGTTTGGTGCGGCTGGCAGGAATCGAACCCACGACCCCTTGGTTCGTAGCCAAGTACTCTATCCAGCTGAGCTACAGCCGCGTTATGGATGTATTGTAGCACGGAAAAATCGTGCTTTTCACATCGATGCACCGATTGGTAGGGCGTGAGGGACTTGAACCCGCGACCAAAGGATTATGAGTCCTCTGCTCTAACCAACTGAGCTAACGCCCCACAGTGCAATTTCTGGCACAGCCTTCGATTGTAAGAGCTTGCGAGGCACCACAACTCACTTGTGATGACTCAACGCATTGCTGACCAGCTTGGAGGTGATGTCCACGATCTGGATCATGCGGTCGTAGGGCATGCGTGTAGGGCCAATCACGCCCAGCGTGCCGACCACCATGCCATCCACCTCGTAAGGCGAGCTGACAATCGACAGCTCCTCAAACGGCACGATCTGGCTTTCGCCGCCGATGAAGATGCGCACGCCCTCGGCTTGGCTGGACACATCCAACAGGCGCATCAACTGCGTTTTTTGCTCGAACAAATCAAACGCACGCCGCAAGTGGCCCATATCGCCTGAGAAATCACTCACCGACAGCAGATTGCGCTCGCCGGAGATCACCACATCGTCTTGCGCTTGGGTCATGGCATCGGAGCCCACTTGCACGGCGGCTTGCATCAAGGTGGCGATTTCGCCGCGCAGCGACTCGACTTCAGTTTGCAGACGCTCACGCACTTGCTCCATCGCCATACCGGAATAGTTGGCATTGAGGTAGTTGGCCGCCTCGGTCAACTGGGATGAGGTGTAGTCGGCTTGGGTCAAGATGACGCGGTTTTGCACATCCCCTTCGGGCGAGACGATGATGACCAGCAACCTCCGCTCCGACAAACGCAAAAATTCAATGTGCCGAAACACCGACGTGCGCCGAGGTGCCATCACCACGCCCACAAACTGCGACAGGCTAGACAGCAAGTGCGCCGCATTGGCGATGACTTTCTGGGGCTGATCTGGGGCCAAGCTGGGGGCGTTCAGACGCTGGCGCTGCACGGTGAGCATGGTGTCCACAAACAAGCGGTAGCCACGCGCCGTGGGTATGCGACCGGCAGAGGTGTGCGGGCTGGCGATCAGCCCCAACTCCTCTAGGTCAGACATGACATTGCGGATGGTGGCTGGCGACAAATCCAGCCCCGAGGCTTTCGAGAGCGTGCGGGAGCCAACGGGTTGCCCGTCAGCGATGTAGCGCTCTACGAGCGCTTTGAGTAACAACTTGGCGCGGTCATCCAGCATGAAATGATTTTAATGATGTAATTTGCGGATGAAATCTATATTCCGCCATGTGGCGTTGATCGGAAAGTACCACGCCAACGTATCGCGTGACCAATCCGGTTTGCTGCGTCGGGTGGTTGAAGACATCTCCCACTTCTTGAGCGACCAAGGCTGCGAGGTGGTCATCGAGAAGGAAACCGCCGACAACGCCAGCCTGAATGGCTACAACGTGATGGATGTGCCGACTATCGGCAAGCATTGTGATTTGGGCTTGGTGGTCGGCGGCGACGGCACCATGCTGGGCATAGGCCGCCAATTGGCACCGTTTGGCGTGCCGCTGATCGGCATCAACCAAGGGCGACTGGGCTTCATCACCGACATCCCGTTCGACCATTACCGCACCGCCCTCACGCCAATGTTGCGTGGCGAATACGAAGAAGACGTGCGCAGCCTGATGCACGCCCGCGTGATGCGCGACGGCCACTGCGTGTTCGACGCGCTGGCCATGAACGATGTGGTGGTAAACCGAGGCGCGATTTCTGGCATGGTGGAATTGCGCGTCGAGGTCGATGGCCGCTTCGTGGCCAATCAGCGCGCCGATGGTTTGATCATTTCCACACCGACCGGGGCCACGGCGTACTCGCTGTCGGCGGGCGGGCCGCTGCTGCACCCGTCAATTCCAGGCTGGATTTTGGTGCCGATTGCGCCGCACACGCTGTCCAACCGCCCCATCGTGCTGTCGGATCAAACCGAGGTGGCGATAGAAATCGTGGCCGGGCGTGATGCCAGCGCCAACTTTGACATGCAGTCGCTGGCATCGCTGCTGCATGGCGACCGCATCAGCGTGCGGCGCTCCAAGCACAGCGTGCGTTTTTTGCACCCCAAAGGCTGGAGCTACTTTGATACGCTGCGCAAGAAACTGCATTGGAATGAAGGAGGCTCCTGAAAGTGGCTCTCAAAAGCATCAGCCTGCGTGATTTTGTGATCGTGCGCGAGTTGGCGCTGGATCTTGCAGACGGCTTTACCGTCTTGACCGGCGAAACCGGTGCGGGCAAGTCGATCTTGATCGATGCGCTCCAATTGGCCTTGGGTTCCCGAGCCGATGTGGGCGTGATTCGTGAAGGAGCCACGCGCACCGAAGTCAGCGTCGAATTTGACTGCCCGGCCCTGTGTCACCCTTGGTTGCACGAGGCCGGGTTTGACGTGGCCGACACCCTCTTGCTGCGCCGCACGCTCGACAGCAATGGCAAAAGCCGCGCTTGGATCAACGCCAGCGCCGCCACGGCCACGCAACTGCGCGAGATCGGCGCGCTGCTGCTGGACATTCACGGCCAGCACGCCTGGCAAAGCCTGACCCGGCCCGACTCCGTGCGCGAGCTGCTTGACGGCTACGCCAGCATCGACACCAGCGCCCTCACCTTGCTCTGGCAAGACTGGCGCGCCGCCGACAAAGCGCTGGCTCAAGCGCAAACCGCGCAAGACCAACTCGCGCAAGAGCACGAGCGCCTGAGCTGGCAAATTGGCGAGCTCGACAAACTCGCGCCCGGCGCAGACGAATGGGATGAACTGAACGCCCATCACGCCCGCCTGTCGCACGCCCAAGCTTTGATGGATGCCGTCCACACCGCATTGGCCGCGCTAGAAGGCGATGACAACGGAGGCGCAGTCGCTGGCTTGGCGCGCGCGCAATCGACGCTCGAAACGCAAAGCCAAATCGAGCCTGAGTTCCAGCCGTTGATTGATGTGATCAGCGCCAGCTTGGCTCAGGCCAGCGATGCGGCTTACACGCTGCACGCCTACCTGCGCAAAACCAGCCTCGACCCCGAGCGCCTGGCCGAGCTGGACGAACGCATGGCGCTGTGGGTGTCGTTGGCGCGGCGCTACCGTCGCCCGCCTGAAGAGTTGCCCGCGCTGCTCACTGGCTGGAAGCAAGAATTGACCGCCCTTCACGCCGCCAGCAACTTGGAAGCCCTGACCGCCGCCGCCCAAACCTGCCAGCGCGCTTACATGAACGCGGCGCGCCAACTGTCTACGCGCCGCCACAAAGCCGCACCACAACTGGCCGCCGCCGTGACCCGCGCCATGCAAGGCTTGGGGATGCAAGGCGGGCGCTTTGAAGTCGCACTGCAAACCACCGACGCGCCCAGCGCCCACGGGCTGGAAGAGATCAGCTTTTTGGTCGCAGGCCATCCCGGCAGCACGCCGCGTCCGGTCGGCAAAGTGGCGTCGGGCGGCGAGCTGTCGCGCATTGCGCTGGCAATTGCCGTCACCACCAGCCAATTGGGCAGCGCGCAAACATTGATTTTTGACGAGGTCGATTCCGGCGTGGGCGGCGCAGTCGCTGAAACCGTGGGCCGCCTGATGCAGCAACTCGGGCATGACCGCCAAGTGCTGGCTGTCACCCATTTGCCGCAAGTGGCCGCTTGCGCCGATCACCACTTGGTGGTCGCCAAGCAGTTGGAAGCGGGCAGCACCGTCAGTTCGGTCACACTCAGAACGGGACCAGCGCGCATCACCGAAATTGCCCGCATGTTGGGCGGCGAGCGCTTGTCTGACACCACTTTGGCCCACGCCCGCGAGCTGCTGGACAGCAACCGCCCACCCAAGCAGGACGCTTCATGCACTTTGAACTTGTTTTGATCACCGGCATGTCCGGCTCCGGCAAATCGGTGGCGCTGCACGCGCTGGAAGATGCCGGTTATTTCTGTGTCGACAACCTGCCGCCCGCGCTGCTGCACCCGTTTGTGGAGCTGGAACAAAACCGCCGCTCCAGCAAAGTCGCCATTGCCGTCGATGTGCGCAGCGCCGATGCCTTGCCGCTGGTGCCTGCACAACTGCAAGCCCTGCGCCAGCAAGGCGTGGAAGTAACCACGCTGTTCTTGAACGCCACCACCGACACACTGGTGCGCCGCTACTCTGAAACTCGTCGCCGCCACCCCTTATCACGCGACGACGACACCGACCAGCGCCACGCCTTGATGGAGGCCATTGAGCTGGAGCGCGAACTGCTGTCGGTGCTGCGCGAGAACACCCACGTCATCGACACCAGCACCATCCGGGCGGCGCAACTGCAAAGCTACGTCAAAGCCTTGGTCTACGCGCCGAGCAGCCAACTGACGCTGGTGTTTGAGTCCTTTGCCTTCAAACGCGGCATTCCGGTCGATGCCGACTATGTGTTTGACGTGCGCATGTTGCCCAACCCGCACTACGAAAGCGGCCTGCGCGAGTTGACCGGGCGCGATGAGCCTGTCGCCGCCTACCTGCGCGAGCACGAAGCCGTGGCGCGCATGGAGTCGCAGCTGACCGAATTTCTCAAGAGCTGGCTGGGTGTGCTGGCGCAAGACCACCGCAGCTATGTGACCGTCGCCATCGGCTGCACTGGCGGGCAACACCGCTCGGTGTACTTGGTCGAGCAGTTGGCGCGCGCCTTCAGCTCAGAGTGGACGACCCTCAAACGCCATCGGGAGCTGGACGGGCGCTGATGCCGCCACTGCTTGTTCCAGCAGCTTGCGAATCGGCGCGGGCAAGCCCAAGCGCGGCCAGTCTGCCGGGCCAAACCAATCACCCGCATCTGTAGGCTGGCCGGTAGCGCGCTCCATCGCCCGCGAGGCCGTCTGCGGCACTTGCAAACGAACGGGGTGCAAGTACAAATCTTTGTGCGTCAAAACGTGCAGCAGCACGGGCTGCTGCTCAACACCGTGGCCGTGCAACGCATGTACAGCGGCTTGCAGTTGCGCCTCAGACTCGAACACCGGCAAGCAAAACAAGCCCGCCCACACGCCAGGCGTAGGCCGCCGCGCCAACCAGATTTGGCCCTGAGCATTGCTGGCCCACAGCAGCCACCACGCCTCAGCGCTGCGTTTGAGCTTGCGGGTTTTGACGGGATAAGCCTGCGGTTGCCCCTCGCGCCGGGCCGCGCACAAGGTCGCCAACGGACAGACGGGGCAGTCAGGGTTGCGCGTCTGGCAGACCGTAGCCCCCAAATCCATCAAGCCTTGGGTGTAACGCGAGATGGCATCGCGCTCGCCCACCGCCACACCTTCGGGCGATGCGGTGGCGGGCAAACCGTGCGGCAGCAGTTCGGTGGCCAGCGCCCACAAGGTGCGCTCGTTGGCGGCAACGGACAAGTCTTCGCCAAAGCCCAAGGCCCGCGTCAGCACGCGTTTGACGTTGCCGTCCAAAATCGCCACCCGCTCGCCAAAGCAAAAGGCGGCGACGGCGGCTGAGGTTGAGCGGCCTATGCCCGGCAGCGTTTGCAATTCAGCAGCGGTGCGGGGAAATTGCCCGGCAAAGCGGTCGCGCACATCTTGGGCGCAGCGGTGCAGATTGCGAGCGCGGCTGTAGTAGCCCAAGCCGCTCCACAGCGCGAGCACATCGTCCAGCGGCGCTTGGGCCAAGCTGAGCACGTCAGGGAAGTGTTGCAAAAATCGCTCGTAGTAGCCCAGCACGGTGGCAACTTGCGTCTGCTGCAACATGATTTCAGACAGCCAGACCCGGTACGGATCACGGCTTTGCTGCCACGGCAGGCTGTGGCGGCCACACTGCTGCTGCCACTGCACCACGCGCAGGGCCAAATCAGCGGGCAACGCCGTCATGCAGTAGCAACGAAGTCGGGCGCGGGCTTGCGAATGAACTGCGACACCAACTCTTGCAGGCGAGTGTCCAGTTGAAGCAAGGTGTCTTCTTGAAGCTTGATTTCATCAATGCGATCGTCCAAACCGCCTGCGGCTTGCTGGATGCGCTCAATGGCTTCAATACGGCGGTCAAAGTTACGACGACGCTCGCGCAACTGCACGTCCAACTGCGCCATCGCGGTTTTGTTCCACATTTCGATGTCGGTTTGCAGGGCTTCAAACACCGAGCGAACCCGCGTGGCCAGCGCTCGCACCAGCCGCTCAGAAAACTCTGCTTGGGCCAGTTTGATGGCATTCCCCACGGCCAGATACTGCACATGATTGCGCTCAGTACCTTCCAAATCAACCAAGGGGCGGGTCATTTCCGGGGCTTTGGGCACTTGCAACGAGAAGCCAAATTCGGTGTTCAACTCAGTGAAGGTACCGCGCAGCATGGCGTCAATCTCACTGCTCAGACCTTGTACTTTTTGCAAAATCGCACGCAAGCTGTCAAAGGTCTGGCTGTAGGCTTTTTTGACCCCAAATTTGATGCCGGACTGACGCAGTGTCGTGTTCAGCAAGGCAAATTCATTTTTCAGGGTACTGACGCTCAGCAGCTCAAACACTTCTTGCAGCAGCTTGTTGTGGATGGAGCGCACGGCATGAATGCGTGCGCCGCTGCGGGAAAACTCAGACTGTTCTTACTCAATGCGCAAGCGCATTTGCCGAATCACGGTGGCATTTTTGCCATGCAAGCCTTTGAGCTCTTGCATTTGCTCGGTCAAATCGCGGCGGCGGGAGTTCATCACGCGCTCAGCCTCGGCGCGCAGCTCGCTCACGCCAGCCATGACGGCGGTTTGCAAGATGTGCTGACGGTGGCCCAGCAGACCATCGGCCAAGGCTTGCTCCAACTCGGGCAGGCGGCTGGCTTGCAGCAGCTCAGCATCGCCAGTGACTTTGGCCAACAAGCCTTTTTGCGCCGACACCGGGATCACCTGCGACTGCGGCAGTCCCAAAATTTCGGCAGAGGTGGCACGCTGACGGTCAATTTGCGCCTGCACTTGCGCCGGGGTGCTCAAGGCATCCCACATGGTGTCGATTTTGTTGAGCACCACCAAGCGCGCAGAAGAAGCTTCTTTTTGGGTGGCGAGGTGCTCTTGCCAGATCATCAAATCTGACTTGGTCACACCCGTGTCAGCCGACAAAATGAACACGGCGGCCTGGGCTTCGGGAATCAAGTTCACCGTCAACTCAGGCTCAGCGCCGATGGCGTTCAGCCCTGGGGTGTCGAGCACCACCAAACCTTGTTTGAGCAGCGGGTGCGCCATGTTGATCAGGGCGTGGCGCCACTTGGGCACTTCGACCATGCCGCTGGCATCCAGCGGCGGATTGTCGGCAGGAGTGTCTTCGTGCCAAAAACCCAGCGCTTTGGCTTGGTCTTGCGAGACGCGCAGCGTTTCAGAAACTTTTTCCAGTGCGCCGGCCAGTTGCTCGGCATTGTTCACATCCAGATCGATGCGCGTCCACTTTTCGGGCACCATGCGCCATTCCATCAGGGACTGGGGCTGCAAGCGGCTTTCAATGGGCAGCAAGCGCAGGCACGGCGGCACGCTGGCGTCGTAGCCCAACTCGGTCGGGCACATGGTGGTGCGGCCTGCGCTGGCAGGCATGATGCGTCGGCCATAACCGGCGAAGAAGATGGAGTTGATCAGCTCAGATTTGCCGCGTGAGAACTCAGCCACAAAAGCCACCATCACCTTGTCAGCGCGCACTTGCACCTCTAGGCAATGCAGCCGCTCTTCAAGGGCGGCATCAAGCAATTCGTTGTCCCGCATCCAATCGCCCAGCAACTTCAGGCGCAGGGTAAATTCCCGGCGCCAAGCACCATGCTGATCAAACTGCTGATTGAATGAAGTAGCCACCGTTCCTCCAAGGATGAATCAATATAACACTGGCCCAAGCCGCATCACGCGCTTGTGCTGTCGCACTCAAACTGCTTGGCACACCGCGCAGTAGTAGCTCGATCTTTGCCCCTGCCGCAGAAGCTCAATCGGGGTGCCACATTGCACACAAGGCTGCCCGGCGCGGCCATAAACTTTGGCTTCCAACTGGAAATGCCCGGCCTGCCCATCAGCACTGGCGAAATCACGCAAAGTGCTGCCACCCTTGGAGATGGCCCGAGTCAACACGTCCCGCACCGCCCGATGCAACCGCCCCGCTTGCGCCAAGCTGAGATCTGAGGCTCGCACCACGGGGTTAATCCCCGCTATGTAAAGCGCTTCAGAAGCGTAGATGTTACCAACACCCACCACGATATCCCCGGCCAACAAGACTTGTTTGATGGCCACGCGACGCCGTTGTAACCGGTCGTAAAAATCAAGGGCGGTAAAGCTGTCAGACAACGGCTCCACCCCCAATTTCCCGAGCAATTTGATGGCTTGCGGCGAAGTTTCGCCCTCGGTGAGCACCGCCGCACCAAAGCGACGCGGGTCGTGCAAGCGCAGACTGCCTTGGCTGGTACACAAATCAAAGTGGTCGTGCGGCCCCGCTGCGTTGGGGTGCCGAGTCTGCGGGGTGTAGATCAGGCTGCCAGACATGCCCAGGTGCAGCAGCAGCAAACGTCCATCACTCAAGTCCAGCAACAGGTACTTACCGCGCCGCCGCACGGCTTGCAGCGTCAACCCCAGCAGCCCGTTGGGATCGGCACCCAGCGGCCAACGCAGCGGCTTGCCTAAGCGCACAGATTCAATCCAGCCCCCGGCAATACGCTCGGCAAAACTGCGGCGTGTGACTTCAACTTCGGGTAATTCAGGCATGAGGAGGCAACCAAGGAGTGAGGTGAACGGGCTTGGATTATTATGAGCCGATGAAGCTCGCACTCTGCCTTGCCGCCTTGCTGGCCCTGCCTTTGGCGGGATTGGCACAAACACCGTCCACGCCCGCGACGGACACTCCATCAGCCACGGTCACACCAGAAGCACCAACCGAACTGGTCAACTCAGCCTTGGACGCACCGCTGTTTTATGAACTGCTGCTGAGCGAACTCAGCCTGCAAAACGGCGATCCCGCCACCGGCTACGGCCTGCTGCTGGACGCAGCGCGCAAAACCAACGACGCGGGGCTGTACCAACGCGCTGTCGATTTAGCCCTGCAAACCCGTGCGGGTGATGCCGCTTTGCAAGCCGCACGCGCTTGGCGGCAAGCTCAACCGACCTCGCGCCCGGCCATCCAAATCACGCTGCAAATTTTGATCGCGCTCAACCGCGTCGGCGAAATTGGCGACTTGCTGGCCTCTGAACTGGCCGCCACCCCGGCTGCCGAACGCGCCAATGCCATCACCGGCATTCCGTTTGGACTGACGCGGGTGTCAGACAAAGTGCTGGCCGACCAAGTGGTGGAGCGCGTGCTCGCCCCTTACTTGACCGACACCACCACCGCCGCCGCCGCTTGGACAACTGTGGGCCGGATGCGCCTGATGGCCAATCAGCCCCAAAGCACATTGGAAGCCATAGAACGCGCGCAAAGCTTCAGCCCGCGCACCGCAGGCCCGGTGCTGCTGGCGCTGGAATTGATGCGCCCCGAGCAACCGCAGGCCGAAGCGATAGTGCTTCGCTACCTGGCCCAAGCCGATGCAGAACCTGATGTCAGCATGGCCTACGCCCGCACCTTGCTGGAAACACGCCGCTTGGCCGATGCGCAGGCGCACTTGCAGCAATTGACTCGCACACAGCCCGACTACGCTCCCGGTTGGCTGATCTACGGCCTGTCGCTGATGCAGACCAACCAGCCCCAAACGGCCACGGTTGCCCTGCAACGCTACTTGGCACTGAACGCCAACACGACCAGCGAAACACACCGCCGTGGCAAAAATCAAGCCTTGTTGACGCTGTCACAAATCGCCGAAAAGAACGGCAACTTGGCCGAAGCCAGCCGCTTGCTCGATCAAGTTGAAGCCACCGACGACAGTTTGGGCTTGCTCAGCCGCCGCGCCACGCTGCTGGCCAAGCAAGGAAAAATGGAACAAGCCCAAGCCTTGATTCAGTCCTACCCAGAACAAACCCCGGCTGATGCGCGCCTGAAATTGCTGGCCGAAGCGCAATTGCTGCGTGAACAGCAGCAGTACCGCGCCGCCTTTGACCTGCTGAGCACGTGGCTGTCACGCGAACCTAACGACACCGACATGCTGTACGAGCAGGCGCTGCTGGCTGAAAAGCTTGATCAAGTCGCCACGATGGAGCGCTTGCTGCGCCAAGTCATTGCGCTCAAGCCGGACTACTACCACGCCTACAACGCGCTGGGTTACTCGCTGGCCGATCGCAATCTGCGCTTGGACGAAGCACGGCAATTGGTCGAAAAAGCACTGAAGCAAGCCCCGCAAGACCCCATGATTCAAGACAGCATGGGCTGGGTTGAGTTTCGCAGCGGCAATTACGCCGAAGCCGTGCGCCTGCTGCGCTCCGCCTTCCAAGCGCAGCCTGATCCTGAAATCGCCGCGCACTTGGGCGAAGCCCTGTGGCAAATGAACCAGCGCGACAGTGCGCAAGAAATCTGGAAAGCCAGCCTGCGCCTTGACCCCAACAACGCTGTGCTGCGCGAAACTTTGAAGCGGCTGCACGTCAAGCTGTGAAACGACGTGCTTGGTTGGTGGTCAGCAGCCTCGGCGTGGGCGGCTGGTTGAGCGGCTGCGCCACGCGGCCACCGCGCTCCACCACCAGCACCCGTTGGGCTGGCCGCCTGAGCCTGACGGTGGTCAGCGAACCCGCGCAGTCTTTCAGCGCTGAATTTGACTTGCAAGGCAACGCCAGCGCGGGTGAATTGATGCTCTACGGCCCGCTGGGTGGCACTTTGGCACGCATCACATGGAACCCATCACACGCCGAACTGCACAGCGGCAGCGTCCAAACCTTTGCGTCGCTGGATGCGCTCACCCAAACCCTGACGGGCACCGCCCTCCCCGTGGCCGCTTTGTTTGATTGGCTGCAAGGACAAGCAACCCCGGCAGCAGGCTGGCAAGCCGACCTGTCGCGCCTGCCCGAAGGTCGCCTCAGCGCCCAACGCCACAACCCAGCACCCAGCGCCGATTTGCGGTTGATTTTGGAACGCTAAACCGGCACGCGCTGCCGCTCCCGCCGACGAGATACGGATAATCGCGCCCATGAAGTCTCTGTACGACGTGCCCGCTCCGGCCAAACTCAATTTGTTTTTGCACATCACAGGCCGCCGCGCCGATGGCTACCACCTGCTGCAATCGGCCTTCATGCTGATCGACTGGTGTGACACGCTGCACTTTGAATGCCGCAGTGACGGCCAAATCACTCGCACCGACCTGACCCACGCTTTGCCCGCTGATGATTTGATCACCCGCGCTGCACGTGCCCTGCAAAGCGCTACAGCGTGCCCGCTGGGCGCGCACATCAGCGTGGAAAAGCGCATTCCCGCCCAAGCGGGCATGGGTGGCGGCTCGTCAGATGCTGCAAGTTGTCTGTTGGCACTGAACCGTTTGTGGAATTTGAAACTCAGCGTGCAGCAACTGTCACGTATCGGCTTGCAATTGGGCGCAGATGTACCCTTCTTCCTGTTTGGCCGCAACGCTTGGGTCGAAGGCATCGGCGAACAAATGACCGCTTTGGATTTGCCCTCCGCACGGTTCTTGGTGATCAAACCCGAAGCTGGCCTCGACACCAAAACAATTTTTTCAACGCCAGATTTGAAACGCGACACAAATACCGCTACAATTGCAGACTTTGCAGCGTACCCATACAGCTTCGGCTGTAACGACTTGCAGCCCGTCGCGATGAGGCAATGCCCTCAAGTCGATCAAGCACTCAAGTGGCTAGATTCGGCTGACCTTACAGGTCGAATGACAGGTTCAGGCAGTGCGGTGTTCGCGCCTCTGGTAAATGAGGTTAGAATCAGCGACGCGCCAAAAGCGTGGTTAATTCAAGAATGCAAAAATTTGATTGTTCACCCTTTGCAGGGCTGGGCAATCAGCGACAGTTAAGGGTTGGCAGCTTACGGCTGTTGACCGGTGTAGGGGAGTCGCCAAGTTGGTTAAGGCATCGGATTTTGATTCCGACATGCGAAGGTTCGAATCCTTCTTCCCCTGCCAAA
>ERZ724504.816-NODE-816-length-17618-cov-8.418949_pt1 | contig 17618 bp, 14 predicted proteins | sample MGYA00376037_ERZ724504 | MGnify/ENA primary metagenome ERZ724504 (study PRJEB28724, sample SAMN07190888) | wastewater metagenome | isolation source: influent of sewage treatment plant in Hong Hong | place: USA: Christiansburg, Virginia | collected 2016-03-01 ... | reverse complement strand
AACAGCCCCTTAACCTCAGGCATCACGACCCTTTACCTTTTCAATCACGTTCACCACACCCACATGACTTTGTTCAAACACCGCCTATTCGCAGCATTCGCAGCCCTTGCACTGATTGGCTTTGAAGCACCTTCACACGCCGCAGATTACTTCGCCAATGGCCAAGAAGTGGATCAAGTGGCCACACCCGGACGAGTCCAATCCACAGGACAGGTTGAAGCGGTTGAATTCTTCTGGTACGGCTGCCCACATTGCGCCCGCTTTGAACCTTTGCTCGAAGACTGGGTTCAGCAATTGCCTGACAACGTGGCTTTTATCCGCCTACCCGCCAGTTGGAACGACAGCATGACAGTACAGCAACGCCTGTACTTTACATTGGCTAAACTGAACCGTTTGGATTTACACCCAGCGGTCTTTAAGGCCATTCACGAGCGGCACCAACCCTTAAACACACCCATTCAAATTGAAAAATGGGCCGCAGATCAAAAAATCAATCGCATCCAATGGCGCAGCGCTTTCAACAGCGCGCAAGTCACCCAGCAAGTCAATGGTGCTCAAGCGGCATTTCAGCGTTTTGAATTATCAGGTGTACCCGCCATGGTCATCAATGGCAAATATGTCATCAACTTCGTACCCAATGTTTTAGTTCGCGCAGACGAACTGGTGCAGCAAGAGTTAAAAGCCTTGCCCGCACCGAAATAAACACAGCAGTGAACCCCTGTGATGGCAATCATCACCCCGTTGTCCTTTTTTCCCATTACGAACTTGGAATTCTCAGCATGATCATTCATTTTAAAAAAGCCATCTGGCTGTCATCCATCGCCGCCGCTCTGGTGCTCACCGCATGCGGTAAAACAGACACAAAACCCGTCGCTGCACCCACAGCACCCGCTGCCACACAGCCTGCCGCTACCGCACCCGCGGCCGCCCCCACAACTTACAGTGCAGCAGATTTCAAAACCGATGGCGTCACATTGACTGAAGGTCAAAACTACAAAAAAGTGACCACACCGCAACCCGTGCAAACCGCGGGTAAAATCGAAGTCCTCGAGTTCTTTTGGTACGGCTGCCCGCATTGCAATGCCATTGAACCCATGGTTCAAGCATGGAAAAAAACCCTTGGCAACGACGTGAACTTCATCCGCATCCCTGCTTTCTGGGGCAAACCAATGGACGAGCACCAAAAGATTTTTTACGCACTCGCCAGTTTAAAGAAAAACGATGAGATGGATGGCAAAGTATTCCACGCCTTGCATGAAGAGGGCTTGGGCTTGGCAAAACCAGATTTAATCAGTGAGTTCATGGTTAAAAATGGCATTGACAAAGCCACATGGGACACCGCCTACAACTCATTTGGCGTCAACACCGAAGTCACCAAAGCAAACAGCCTGTTCAAAGCATACGGCTTAGATGGTGTGCCCAGCTTTGTGGTCGATGGCAAATACGTTGCAGGAACAGCCATGACAGGTGAAACACCCACCACTTTAAAAGTGGTCAACAAACTGATTGAACAAGAGCGTGGTGCGAAGAAGTGAGTCCTCTCTAAGCGGCCTTCACTCCACCTGACAAAAAAGCGTGCAATGCACGCTTTTTTGTTGTATTTTGTGACACATCACGCGAGACCGCTCGACCTCATCGCCCAACACATCACTCAAAGGACCACAACAACATGGGACAAAAAGTATTCATCACAGGCGCATCCAGTGGCTTGGGCTTGGCCATGGCACAGCAATTTGCACAAAATGGTGCAACATTGGCGCTGATTGGCCGTCGTGCCGATGCGCTCGAACGTGTGCGTGCAGGCTTGGTGGGTACACACGAAGTGTATGCACTGGATGTGTGTGACGAAGCCGCCTTGCATGCAGCAGCACGTGACTTTATGGACAAGCACGGCGTGCCTGATGTGGTCGTTGCAGCGGCAGGGATTTCGGTGGGCACGTTATCGGAGCATTATGAGGATTTAGAACAAATTCGCCGCGTGATTCAAACCAATGTGTTCGCGCTCACCAGCACGTTCCACCCATTCATCTCGCCCATGAAAACAGCAGGCAAAGGCACATTGGTGGGCATCGCCAGCGTGGCTGCGATTCGAGGCTTGCCTGGCGCAGGGGCATACTGCGCGTCTAAAGCCGCGGTGGTGCAGTACTGTGAAAGTTTGCGCGTTGAACTGCATGGCACAGGGGTTAAAGTCACCACCATTTTGCCGGGTTACATTGACACCCCAATGACGCGCGAAAACCCATACACGATGCCATTCTTGATGCAAGCCTCGGATTTTGCTTCACGCGCGGTGGCTACGATTGACAAACAAAAATCATACACCGTCATTCCATGGCAAATGGGTGTGGTCGCCAAACTGCTGCGCATTTTACCCAACTGGCTGTACGACAGCGTGTTCTCAGGGCGCGAACGTAAGCCACGCGTAGGCGAGTGATGTTTTAATTCTTTGCATCAAAAAGAAATCCGAATGAGTCAAAAACACCGAATGAGTCTGTTTTTCCTCAGCGGCATCATTATTGCATCACTTGAGCCGCATCATCATCGAGCGAAGCTGGCCGTACTTCGCATTTTTTTCACACCCCAACTGGGTCAACACCATGCCAGAACAAAACGCACAATCACTCGCCTCACAAATCCTCAATGGCTTTAATCGCCATTACGCCCGCTTTCGTGAATGTGCTCGTGCTGCCAAAATTGCTTTTGAAGAAGCCGATTGGCCTCAAATTCAACGCCTGTCCGCAGAGCGGATCGCTTTTTACGATGAACGGGTGCGCGAAACAGCCCTCTCGGTCAAGCAAGCCCATGATGTGTCGCAAGAAGCAGAGGATTTTTGGCAATCGGTTAAAACAGAGTATGTGGAACTGCTGATGGATCACCATCAGCCCGAATGTGCAGAAACTTTTTTCAACTCGGTGTCCACCAAAGTGCTGGATCGTGAGTATTTCAACAATGACATGCTGTTTGTTCGCCCCGTCATTTCAACTGAATACATTGACTCAGAATCCGCAACGTATAACAGCTATTACCCCAACCGCGATGGCTGGCCGGCAGCGGTGATGGCGATGTTCAATGATTTGGGCTTGCGCCGCCCGTTCACCGATCTTGCGCGTGACGTGGGTGCAATCATCCAGCGCTTGAACGAAGCCACCGAACACATGTTTGATGCCAAGCCCAACTTGCAAATTCAAGCGGTGCGCTCATTGTTTTATCGCAACAAAGGCGGGTATTTACTGGGCAAAATCATCAACGGCCATTATGAATACCCTTTTGCAACTCCTATTTTGCACGATGCCGAAGGCGGTTTGTGCGCCGACACCATATTGCTCGATGGCCGGCATTTGGGTTCATTGTTCTCATTTAACCGCGCTTATTTTATGATCGACTGTGAAGTCCCGAGCGCATTGGTGCAATTTTTACAAACGGTTTTGCCACAAAAACCAAAAGCAGAGTTGTACAGCATGATTGGGCTGCAAAAACATGGGAAAGCCTTGTTTTACCGTGACTTCAAGCAGCATCAAAAACACTCCACCGATGATTTCATCCTCGCCCCAGGGATTAAGGGCTTGGTCATGTTGGTATTCACCTTACCGTCTTACCCTTATGTGTTCAAACTCATCAAGGACGTGATTTCACCGCCCAAAGAAGTGGACAAAGAATTGGTTGAAAAGAAATACCAATTGGTCAAACGACATGACCGCGTCGGTCGCATGGCCGACACACTGGAGTTTTCCAACGTCGCCTTTCCACGTGCGCGCTTCACCCAAGATTTGATCGACGAAATTGCCAAACTTGCCCCCACAGAGCTGGCTTACGAAGGCGACAACATCATCATTAAACACGTGTACATTGAACGCCGCATGATGCCTTTGAACATGTACCTGCACGACGCCTCGGTTCGCCAGGATCAGCAGCGCAAAGAGAACGCAGTCATTGAGTATGGCAATGCCATCAAAGACATGGTGGCCGCCAATATTTTCCCTGGCGACATGCTGTTTAAGAACTTCGGTGTGACCCGTGGCGGGCGCGTGGTGTTCTACGATTATGATGAAATTGAATACCTCACCGATTGTAAATTCCGCCCCATCCCCAAATCCCGCTATGACGATGACGACATGCTCGGTGAGGTGTGGTATTCCGTGGACAAATACGATGTTTTCCCAGAAGAGTTCGAGAAATTTTTATTGACCGACCCAGAGATCAAAGCCGTCTTTATGCGTTATCATGCTGACTTACTCGATTGGAAATACTGGCAAAGCCATCAAGAGCGCATCCGCGCGGGACACATCGAGGATTTTTACCCGTATCCACATCACTTGCGCTTCGTTGAGCGTGGCTATGGGGCTGGTCATACTACGACGGAAACCACTTCATGAACTCGACTTTAAAAAAAACCGCTTTGGCTTTACTGATGACAACAGCGTTCTCAGGTTGCGCCACAGCTCAAAACAGCAATGGCAGCAACAAAGCCACCACCACCGCGACCGCACCTGAATTGAAAGGCGTCAATAACTACGCTGCTCGCAGCGAGGTCAAGGCCTTTGTCAAAATGATGAACGAGAAGTATGGCTACTCTCAAGATGAACTGCTCAAATCATTTGCCAATGCCGAAAAAATGGACACGGTTCTGAACCAACTTGAGCGCGACAAACCCAATCCAAACTTCAAGAAAAACTGGGAAGCGTATCGCAAGCGTTACATTGAACCGGTGCGCATCAAAGCAGGTGTGAACTTCTGGAACAAAAACGCCAGCATCTTGGCTCGTGCCGCTCAACAATATGGCGTTCCGGAGCACATCTTGGTCGGCATCATCGGCGTTGAAACCATTTATGGTCAATACATGGGCGACACCAATGTATTTGACGTGCTGACCACGGTTGCATTTGACTACCCACGTCGCAGCGATGAATACAAAAAATTCCTTGAAGAATACATTGTTCTGACCAAAACGAACAAAATGCCTTTGCGCTCAGTGGCAGGCTCTTATGCGGGGGCAATTGGCATCCCACAATTCATGCCCGACTCATGGCGCGACTACGGTGTGGATTTTGATGGTGATGGCAAAGTAGACTTGCGCAACAGCACCGCCGACGCCATCGGCTCTGTCGCCAATTTCCTCAAGCAAAAAGGCGGCTGGGTGCCCAATCAAGACGTGGTGTATGCGGTTAAATTTGACAGCGATGAGCCCAAAATCAAAGAGTTGCTTGCAAAACCAATTGAACCCAGCTTGACCTATCGACAAATCAAAGATTTTGGCGTCAGCTCTCCCGAAAACATCCGCTCAGACATCAAGCTGTCATTGATTGATTTGCCCAATGGCGACAAAGCCACGTCATACGTGCTTGGCTCACGCAATTTTTATGCGATCACCCGCTATAACAAAAGTTATATGTATGCGATGTCTGTATACGACTTGGGTTCTGCCGTGGCAAAAGCGCGGCTCAAATAAACGCCATTGCCAGCAAGACGTCGCAAGCGACGTCTTTTTTATTCCCTCAAAAATGCAACGCCTTTCCTGTGTTTTTTGCTAAAAACTGAATTTCCCCGAGACAAATTCGATTTTTTTGTCGAGAACTACGTTGACAATGTCAACCTCATGTTAAAATAATGTACTCAATTGTTATAAATACAGATGCATTCTTGCATAAAGACATAAACCATAGACACCTTAATTGTGCGTAACCTAAAATGACTAAAAAACTTAATATTGGCATATCCATTTTTGCAGTCAAAGATGTGAGCATCTGGGGCAATGGGCTGAACATGAACTTGGCTTTTTTGGTTCAACTGTTCCGTCAAAGCCCAGATGTGGGTCAAGTGTATTTGCTCAATGGCGGCGACCAGGACATCCTTGCCACAGGCTTGGAGTTTGACGACATTGACGCGCAACTGGTGCGCCCACAGGATGTCACGCACAATTTGGATGTTGTCATTGAGATGGGTGCTCAATTGCCCGTTGAGTGGTTGCAGCGCGTGCATGCCCTGGGCGTCAAACTCGTGAGCTTCTTGGTGGGTCATGCTTACTGTGGCAATGCCGAAGCCACCATTTTTGATCGCCCCTCAGGGCAAATGTTCAATGACATCCCATGGGATGAGGTGTGGACTTTGCCACAATACATGAAAAGCTGCGCCCCCATGTTGCGCACCATCACCCGCGCGCCCGTGTTGGCCATGCCGCACATTTGGTCACCCATGTTTTTGGATAAACGCATTAAAACATTTGCCGATCAAGGCAAGGCCTTTGGTTTCAAACCACACGAAGACCTCAACACCCCACGGGTATGGCGTGCTGCTATTTTTGAACCCAACATTTCTGTGGCAAAAAACTGCGTCATTGCCATGTTGGCATGCGAGGCCGCTTATCGACTGAACAAGCAATCATTGGCATTGATGATGGTCATGAACTCATACCACATGAAAGAACATCAAACCTTCAACCGCTTCGCCCTGAACTTGGACCTGACCCGTGAAAACAAAGCCAGCTACGAGCCTCGCATGGGGTTTGTAGACGGCATGATCAATCATCACATTGACGTGGTGGTGTCGCACCAATGGGAAAATGCACAAAATTACCTGTATTACGATGCCTTATATGGCGGCTTTCCACTGGTGCACAACTCACCGTTCCTGCACAAGGACAACCTTGGCTTCTACTATCCAGAATTTGATGCCCGCATTGGGGGTGAGCAGTTGGTCAATGCATGGCAACAAGATACCGCTTTTTGGAACGACTACCGCAGCCGTTCCAATGCATTCTTAAAAACATTGTTGCCCACAGACAAAAACAATGTCAAAGCATTTATGCACAGGGTCAAACATTTAACAGGAGCGAGTGCATGAGCTCAACCTCAAAAAAACCTCAACGTAAACTCCGGGTTGGTGTCACCATTCATGTGCGCGATGGCTTCCAATCGGTTTGGGAAAATGGTATTTTCCAAAACTGCGCTTTTTTAGTCCAAATTTTAAATTTGTCACCTGAAGTTGAGCAAGCCTATTTGGTCAATCCCGCAGGCATCCGTCCGAATGACGCCATGATGCTGGATGACCTCGGCTTACCCATCATCAGCCTGGATCAATCGATGGAGCTGCTTGATGTGATCATCGAAATGAGCGCAATGTTGGATGACAACTGGGTGCGCGCCTTCAAGGAAAAAGGCGGCAAATATGCGTGGATGCGCGTCGGCAACGATTATGTGATTGATATTGAGCGTGCCATGTTTGACAAACCACCAGCCGCATTGTGCAACGACAAGCCCTACGATGCCGTATGGACGATTCCCGAATATGAAGTCAGTTGCAAAGATTATTTCGGCTTGACCACCCGTGCACCGGTGAAATTTATGCCGCATTTATGGACGCCCTTGTTCTTTGAAAAAGGCATCGCCACACTGCCCGCCGACAAGCATTATGGCTATGAGCCGGGCAAGTCACGCTGGCGCATATGTGCTTTCGAACCCAATGTGTGCATGGTTAAAACCTCATACATCCCCATGTTGAGCATTGAAGAGGCTTATCGAGAAAAACCAGAGTTTTTAGAATACGTGCGTTTACTGAACACCTTACACATGAAAGACAATGGCAAATTCATCGGCATGGCGCGCCGCTTGAACATGGTCAATCATGGTTTGTGCAGTTTTGAAGGGCGCTTTGCCGTGTATGAATACATGGCTCACTTTGGTGACTGCATCTTCTCACACCATTGGGAAAATGGTCAAAACTACCTCTATTATGAAGCGCTGTACGGCGGCTATCCGCTGATCCACAACTCGACCTTCATCAAAGATTATGGTTATTACTACCCTGAGTTTGACACTCAGGCAGGCGGCAAAGCCCTGTTGGAGGCGCACGCAACCCATGATTTGCGCCTCGAGGATTACAAACGCGATGCGAAGAAAATGCTGTACACATTGGATGTGAACAACCCTGAGAACATCGCCATTTACACCCAAGAACTACTCAATTTATACGCACATTAATTTTTGGAACATCACATGACCAAAGTCATCAGTTTTTTTGAGCGCATGGACGAAGATGTACTGCGCAACCATCAGCACTATTGTCGCCTCATGGGTTACACCCACGAATGGGTGGAATCTGCCTTTCTATCACACGAAAAACTGCGCACCGCTTACAAATACAATGTTTTACTCGACCAACTCAAGTCAAGCAAAGAGAATGAATTGGTTCTGATGTTGGATGCGCACGGCGCCATCATGTATCCACTGGTGCTTGAGCAGCTCATGACAGGGATGGACAGCTTGGTCATCAGCGGCCCCACTGAAGTCAATAAGCCAGAAATCGTGTACAACAACATGATCATTGTGCGCAATACGGCAGCCATTCGACAAACACTGTTTGAAATGCTCATGGCATTGCATGGTCGATTGGCTGGGCAAGATGAACACGGTGCCGAAGAAGAGCTTTTGCTAAAAAAACTCAACGTCATGGGCTCCAACACCATATTTGGTGACGTCCACCTTAACTTGAGCTGGCGCATCACCACATGGGCACAAAGCAAAATTTTTGTCGTCTATTTAGGATCACCCGCCTCATTTGACGACAACGGTCACATCACCCGCAATGCCTTGCATCAACTCATTCATGATGCCAATTTGGAACGCCTGCTGGTCAAACAAATCAATGGTCACTTCATTGAAGGCAAACCTTTATTAGAAACGCCGAATTACCCCGCCATTTCTGAGGATGCGGTCAGCCACTTCAATCCAAACAGTAAAATTGCTTTAGTCACGCTCTACACGCACCACATCAACACATACGCCCGTGTGTCCGAGCACAACGTCAAACGCTACTGCGATCGACACGGTTATGCGTATCATGTGTATCGCGGCATCCCCAGTGAGCTTGACCCCGCCCTCAACGGCACATGGGTTAAAAGCTGGCTATTGAAAAAGCACATCAGTGACCACGAGTGGATCATTTGGGTGGATGCCGATGTGATGTTCCGCAACCAAACCATCGCACTGGAAAGCATCCTTGAAGGGCGTGACCTCCTGTTCGCCAAAGACCTGTGCGCATGGCCAATCAATGCTGGAATCATGGGCTTTAGAAACACCCCTGAAAACATTGAGCTGGTCGCACGCATTTGGCAGCGCATGCTTGAAGTGAACGATAAATCAACCGTGTACAGTGATCAAGGTGACCAACATCACACCATCAAAGAACTGTACGAGTCGAACCTCATCAATGAAACCAACATCACCAATTGCTTGACCATCAACACCTCACCGCCCATGTCAAGTCCAGACTCATTATTGACCCATTATGTGGGCTGGGGCGAGCCCTACCGCTCCATTTATATGGCGCACCATGATGTGGAGTCTCAACGTCGAGGTTAAAGGCATCCGCCCACACCACACGCAAGCCGATCAATCACACGCAATCGCCGTTTTTTGGAGAAAACATGAGCTTCCCACGCAATTTACAAATCGGTGCAGGCACCAAGTTTAAAGAAGACTTTTTCAACATCGACATCAACAAGTCGCGCAAAGTCGACATGATCATGGACATCGCCGCACCATTGCCGTTGGACACACCGATCATGACCGAGCGTTTTGGTGAGATTCAGCTGTCGCATGGCTGCTTCGACTATATATTGTCCGAACATGTGTTTGAACACGTGCCCAACCTCGTTGCGGCCATGACCAACTGCTTGCACTTGTTGTCTGATGGTGGTGTCATTGAAATTGAAGTGCCATATGATTTGTCGTTTGGTGCTTGGATGGACCCCACGCATGTGCGCGCTTTCAATGAGCTGTCATGGTTTTACTACTGCGAAGAAGCGTGGTATTTGAATTGGCGCACACACCGCTTTGACATGATTTACCACGAGTTTTTTGTCGACTCTGAGTATGGCAAGGGCATTTTAGCCCAGCACAATGGTGACATCAATGCCGTGCGCCCAATGCCCCGCGTGGTCGAACGCATCCGTGTTAAACTCAAAAAACGCCCCTATACGCCTGAAGAATTGATTGCCAATCAGGCCAAAGCCATTGATTAAGAAACCGTTCACATGTCTTCTGTAGCCCCCCGCTCTCTGCGCATTGGCGTGACCATTGGTTTGCGTGAAGCCAATGAATCCTTGTGGAACAATGGCATCAAACAAAATGCCGTGTTTTTGACTGAGGCATTGAAACATTGCCCCAGTGTGCAATCGGTGTGTTTGGTCAATACAACGGACGTGGCCATCACTTCTGATTTGCCTTGGGATTTAAACCGTTGGCCCACCAAAAGTTTTGAGCAAGCCAAAGATGAACTGGACATTTTGATTGAACTCGGTGGGCAAATCAGCGCGGATCAGACCGAATACATCAAGTTACGCGGCACGCGTTTGATTTCGTACTGCTGCACGGTCGAGTACGTCTTGGCGATGGAATCGGTGCTGTTTGGTCGCCCGTTGTGGGGCAGCAACCTGTTCATCAATAAACGCTATGATGCGGTGTGGATGATTCCGCAAGTCGCCGACATCAGCAAATCCTATTTCTCCACCCTCCGCCGCTGTGAGGCCAGTGTGGTGCCTTTTGTATGGGATCCCGTGTTTGTGCAAAGCCGCAGTGCGTCGTTCAAACACAAAGGCGAGTACCGCCCGCGTGGAACCAAAGGTCGCCGTTTGTCCATCATGGAGCCCAACTATGATGTGGTCAAATATTGTTTCTATCCCGTGTTGATTGCTGAAGAGGCTTACCGACTGCGCCCAGATGATATTGAGATCATGCATGTCACCAATGCCGATCACTTGGCGCACAACAGCAAAGAGTTTGTCGCCCTGATGTTGCAACTGGACATTGTTCAAAACAACAAAGCCGTGTTTCTGGGGCGTTACGAAACCCCGTTGTTTCTCGCAGAGATGACCGATGTGGTGATTTCGCATCAATGGGGTAACCCATTGAATTATTTCTATTTTGATGTGTGTTGGCAAGGTTATCCGCTGGTGCACAATGCCGAGCAATGCGCCGACTTGGGCTATTTTTATCAAGGCAATGACGCCACGCTGGGCGCGCAAGCCTTGATGAAGGTTTTTGACGAGCATGATGCCGATTGGCAGGCTTATCTGCACAAGCAACGCCAAATCCTCAGCCGCTACATGCCAGGCAATGCAGACATCACGGCGCAATACGATGCTTTATTGACCGCGATCATGGCTCAGGCCATCGTCTGATCAGGGTCACCTTTTGCAGAGCCTCAGCGCAGGCCCATTCATTTCACATCAAGGATTGATCGCCCATGACCGCACCCAAGTTTCACGTCACGGCCACTTTCAATGGCATTTACAGCTTTTATGAATGCCTGTTGTTCATCGTCAACGGCATCCATTCGCTTGGCTATGACGTGACGTATGCGGACAATCGACTCGATCCGGACCGCATCAATGTGGTGTTGGGTTCATATTCGGAACTGAGCCATCTCAACAGTTGGAAACGGCTGTCGCAAGAAGCCGAGCACATCATCATTTACAACTGGGAGCAGGTTGCAATTGATGTGCCTTGGTTCACCCAACGCTATTTCCGGCAAATGACCCATGCGCATGTGTGGGACTACAACTTGAACAACATTGCCGCACTCAAACATGCGGGCATTCACGACATTCATCATGTGCCGATGTCGTTTGTGCCCGAAATGTGCCTCGTACCCACCGTCGAAGAGCAAGACATTGATGTGCTGTTTTATGGCGTGACCAATCCACGTCGCGTGGCGGCACTGGATGCCATTCGCGCCAAGGGTTTAAATGTGGTGTCAACAGCCGATCGCGGCTGGATGGCAGGCAAAGAGCGCGATGAATTGCTGGCGCGCTCGAAAGTTGTATTGAACATGCATTTTTTTGATGTCGCTCGTGTGTTTGAAATCGCCCGTGTGTCGTATTTGCTCGCCAACAGCAAAGCGGTGGTGTCTGAAATCGCACCGATGACCGACATTGATGACGACATTCGTGCCTCGGTGCTGGGTGGCTCTATCGATCAACTGCCACAGCTGTGCTGGGAGCTCGTCAACGACGATGCGCGCCGGCACGCGATCGAACGCAAAGGCTTTGAGTTGTTCTCTCAACGCAATGCGGCTGCCGTGATGAAGCCTGCGATTGATCGCTACTTGGCCCAACTCGCCAGCCAACCGCCTCGTTTGGGCAATCCCGCGTCTCACAGCATTGAGCTGCCCAAAGTCTTGCACATTGGTGCGGGTACCGCATGGAATTTCACATATTGCAACATCGATGCGAACGCCCAATTCGCACCTGATTTACCCATCGACATCAGTCAACCGATCCCGTTTGATCAAGACTTGCATTCTTGGCGGTTTGGCCACACGGCTTTGAAACGAGGTCACTTTGAGAAAATCATTGCAAAACATGTTTTCCAACACGTATCCAACCTCAAACAAGCCTTGACCAATTGCCTCGATTTGCTCGCCGATGGTGGTACGGTTGAGATCGTTGTGCCACTGGACATGTCGTTGGATAGCTGGTCAGGCATCGACGATCGTCGTGCCTTCAATGAAAAAACATGGGGTCGCCTCATCGACGATTGGTGGCAATATGGTTGGCTCACCCACCGGTTTGAAATCTCCGAAACAGGTTTTGGCCTGCACAATGAACATGGCATGCATGTGCTGAACGACAATGGGCACGATTGGGAAGCCGCCATGCGCTCACCACGCGCCATTGACAGCATGACGGTCGTTCTGCGCAAGCGCGCGCTGACTGTGGAAGAATCAGCACAATTGCCTCAAGTGCGTTTTTTAGATTAAAACGATTAAAAATTTAGATTAAAACCAAAGGATTTCCACACACATTCATGCACACACGACCAAAAATTTTCCTCACCACCATCACGGCGCACGATGCCTTCACCGATTGCATCCTGACCTGTCGGCAAGGCCTGAGCGCGCTCGGCTATGAGGTGCATTACCAGCAAGGAATGCTATTTCAAGGTGATTTGAATATTTTGTTCTGCTCGCAACTGTTGACGTGGAACACCATCAGCCAAGCCACCAGCCAATCCATCATTTACAACTGGGAACCCGCATCTGCGGACATCGGCCGTTTCGTCCCCGGGTATTTACGCCAAATGATGCACAGTCACGTGTGGGATTACAATGAAGGCAATGTGCGACAGCTCAAAGCGGCAGGCGTGCAAGACATCCATCATGTGCCGATGGGCTATGTCGATGACATGCGCCGTGTGCCCGTCGTGGACATCCAAGACATTGATGTGCTGTTTTATGGTGAAATCAATTGGCGCCGCCAAACCATCATTGATGCGATTCGCGCCAAAGGCTTGCATGTGGTCACTTCAAATGACACGGGCCGCATGACAGGTGAGCAACGCGATCAGTACATTGCGCGCACCAAAGTGGTGCTCAACATCCATTTGCTGGATGAAATTAAAGTCTTTGAAATCGCACGCGTTGGCTATTTGTTGGCCAATCAAAAAGCAGTGGTGTCAGAGCTGTCGGAGCTGACCGAGATTGAAAGCGACATCCGCGATGCCGTGGCACATGGCCATGTCGATGACTTGCCACAGTTGTGCTGGGACTTGGTGCACGACCATGATCGCCGCCATGCTTTGGAACAAAAAGGCTTCGATATTTTTTCAAAGCGCCAAGCACGAGACATCCTCAAGCCCGCGATTGAACGTTATTTCGCGCAACACAATCAAACGCCACGGCGGATTGGTAATCAACCGAACGTCAACACCCCTGTTCCCAAAACGCTGTTGATCAGCCCTGGTATGTTTTGGAAATTCACGTGCTGTAACATCGACGCCCGTGCCAATTTTGCGCCTGACCTGCCTTTGGACATTTCAAAACCTTTGCCTTTGGGTGAAACACTGCATTCGTGGCGTTTTGGGCACGTGCGATGCGAAGCCAACTATTTCACCACCATCGTGGCCGACAACGTGTTTCAGCGCGTGGATGACTTTGAGCTCACACTCACGAACTGCTTGACCTTGCTTGAAGACGGCGGTACGCTTAAAATCAGCATTCCCCTCGATTTGTCACGTGGTGCGTGGACACACATGGACGACAAGCGTGCATTCAATGAACACACTTGGATACGCATCATCGACAAATGGTGGTGCTATGGTTGGCAAACGCATCGGTTTGAACTGGTTGAAACGGCGGTCAGTTTCCACAATGCCGAAGCCGGTGCATTCATTGCCGAACACAACAACGACTGGAGCATCGCCCTGCGCACGCCGCGCATGATGGATTTGCAAAACATCACCCTGCGCAAACGCGTACTGACCGCGGAAGAAATGAACATGTTGCCTCAAGCACGTTTTTTGGATTAACACCATGATGATCGCCCCACCCGTCCACATCACCGCCTTCGCAAACGGCGATGACTCTTTTTTTGAACGCATCTCGTTCCTCACCCACGGCATCCGCACCTTGGGTTACGACGTGACGTCCGCCCATGCACAGCTCAACCCAAATGCCATCAACATTGTGCTCGGCTCGCACACACCCGCCAGCCCGTTGAGCAGTTGGACCCGCCTCTCTCAACAGGCCTCAGACATCATCATTTACAACTGGGAACAGGTCGCCAATGAGGCCACATGTTTCAACCAACGCTACATACGGCAAATGATTCACACCCATGTGTGGGATGCCCATCTGAGCAATGTGCATGCACTCATGCATGCGGGGGTGCGTGACATTCATCATGTGCCGATGTCTTATGTGACGGACATGCACCGTGAGTCAAGCGTTGCAGAGCAAGACATCGATGTGCTGCTCTACGGCATCACGCGCCCACGCCACCAAGCCACGCTTGATGCCCTGCGAGCAAAGGGTTTGAATGTTCAGGTCGCCGCCCAACCCAAGGGGTTGACCGATGAAGGATGTAGTGCGCTCATCGCCCGCAGCAAAATCATATTGAACATGCATCGTTTTGATGCGGCCAAGGCCATTGAAACAGCCTATATCGCTTGCCCATTGGCCAATCACAAAGCGGTTGTTGTCGAAGCATCACCAGAAACAGAAACAGAAACAGACAACGATGATGACATGCACTCCGCCATTCTGTGCGGCCACACGGAACAACTGCCGCAGTTGTGCTGGGACTTGGTGCACGACGATGCGCGCCGCCATGACATGGAGCGCAACGGTTTTGAGCTGTTCTCACAACGCAATGCTGCACGCACCCTAAAACCCGCCATTGAACGCTACTTGGCTCAATCCAAGCTCACGCCGCCCGAAATCGGTAACTTGATCGACCACAGCGTCGCGTTGCCCACCACATTGCAACTGGGTGCGGGCGAAGCATGGCATTACAGTTACTGCAACATGGATGCTTGTGCCGATTTTGCGCCTGACTTACCGATCGACATCAGCGCCCCATTGCCTTTTGGACAACCATTGAGTTCATGGCGGTTTGGCCAAACCATGCTTGAACCTGCTTATTTTGATAAAATCATCGCCAAAGATGTCTTTCAACGCGTCAAAAATTTCAAGCAAAGTTTAAAAAACTGCTTGGATTTGCTCAAAGAGGGAGGCACGCTGCACATCAGTGTACCGCTTGATTTATCGTATGATGCTTGGTCTCACATCGATGATCGTCGTGCATTCAATGACACCACATGGGAACACATCGTCAATGATTTCTGGCTTTATGAATTCAACAGCCACCGTTTTGAGATCATCGAAACCGGATACGGTGTCAACAATGCTTACGGTGTGGCGGTGTTAACCGACAATGGCGGTGACTGGGTGGCTGGGCGACGCACCCCGCGCGTGGTGGATCGCCAAAACCTCGTGCTGCGCAAACGGGCACTGAATGACGAAGATCGAGGATTTTTACTACAACCACGCTTCATGGATTGAACGCTGGATTGGACGCTGAACTGAACGCGATCACCACCCCCCCACAAAGAACAAAGGATTTCCAATGACTGAAAAATTTTCTTTATTTAATGCCAGCATCATCATGTCATACCGCGGCAACACCCCTGAACGCGAAGACAATTTGTACGCAGTGCTCCGCCATTTTGACCTGACCTATACGGACTACACCCTGTTCGTCATGGAGGCCGATGCCACACCTAAATTTGACTGGAAGCGATTGTCCGATGACAAAGTTCGTCATGTGTTTTTCCCTAATGCGGGGCCTTTTCCAAAAGCCATGCTGTACAACACGGGCGCCAAGTTGAGCCAAAGTGATATTTTGGTGTTCAACGATGTGGATTGCATCGCCGAGCCCAAAGCCGTGAGCGACTGTGTGCGTGAGCTGATTCATTTTCAAGCGCACGATGTGCTGTGCCCTTTTTGGGAAATGATTAATGTCACGGGCGCACTCAAACAACAGTTTTTATCTGAGCCGCGCTATGAGATGTTCAACGGCATCACGAAAGATGCGTTGGTGCCCGACACCAGCATTTTGTACGAGCGCAATGCAGGTGGAATCTTTATTTTCCGCCGCAAAGATTTCGTTCGCGTGGGCGGTTTAAACATGGCCTTCAAAGGTTGGGGCGGCGAAGACAGTGAGCTGTTGCACCGCGCCACCCGTTTGGGCTTGAAATGGTCATCCCTTGGCACACCGCTGTTTCACATGAACCACGACAGCGTGAACCGCGATGGTTGGCGCGAGCAAGCCATGCCCAATGTCGAATTGGGCAACCAAAGTGAAAACATGCCCATGGAACAGCTACAGGCCTTGGCCGAAGAACTGCGCCAATTTTTTGTCGCCTAAGCGCTCATCCCCACTCGCTCATCCCCCACTGGCTTTGCATGAACCCCCTTTCGCCATCATGAACACCATTTCTTTACACAACGTCGACATCATCATGTCATACCGCGGCAACACCAGTGAGCGCGAAGAGAACCTGTACGCCGTGCTGCGCTATTTTGACCTCGCCCACAGCGATTACACCATCTGGCTGATGGAAGCCGATGTGGTGCCCAAATTTGACTGGCATCGGCTCAGTAACCCACGCATTCGACACGTGTTTACTTACCATGATGGGCTCTTTCCAAAAGCGTACTTATACAATCTGGGGGCAAAAATCAGTCAAAGCGAAGCGTTGTTTTTCATCGACATTGATTGTGTGCCCAACCCTCACGTCTTGAGCAGCTGCATCTACAACATCATGACCGCACCCGATAACGATGTGATTTGCCCGTATCACGGCGCGATCAATGTGACGGGTGCAACCAAACGACGCTTCTTGCAAAATCCGAGTTTCGACCATTTCAACGGCATCCATAAAGCGGCACTGACCGATGACACTTCGGTTTTGTATGAGGGCAGCATGGGCGGCGCATTTATTTTTCGCCGCAGCGCATTCCTTCGCATCGGTGGTTTAGACACTTCGTTTATCGGCTGGGGCGGTGAAGACAACGAACTGTTTTTTCGATCACAACGCTTGGGAATCAAATGGGTGTCGATGGACACCCCCTTGTTCCACCTGCACCATGACAGCACCAACCGAGATGAATGGGTGGTCAAGGCCGAAGCCAACGCGCGGCGTGCTTACCTCAGTCAAACCATGCCAATGGCCGATCTAGAAGCCGCCACAGAAAAGCTCAAACAGTTTTTTGCATAACGCCTTTTCACAAAAAAAGCCTTGGTTAAACAGCGGTTCAACCAAGGCTTTTCTATTTTCTATCGA
>ERZ724504.810-NODE-810-length-17641-cov-7.215512_pt1 | contig 17641 bp, 12 predicted proteins | sample MGYA00376037_ERZ724504 | MGnify/ENA primary metagenome ERZ724504 (study PRJEB28724, sample SAMN07190888) | wastewater metagenome | isolation source: influent of sewage treatment plant in Hong Hong | place: USA: Christiansburg, Virginia | collected 2016-03-01 ... | reverse complement strand
CCTGGCGAGTATCGAGAGATTTTGTCTGCGAATTTCTAACTCAGGACACTAGCGGAGGCAGCAATGCTGGCTCGGACTCCTCATCTGTGAACAATCCAGCAGAGATTATTCCCCCTGCCAAAGAGGAGCCCCCCTCGGTCGCTCCTACCCCGATGCAAGTACTGGTGCCAGCTTATTTCAATCCAGCCCCAGGCTGGGATGCGATGACCAGTAGTGCAAAAACTCACCCGGATGTGAAGATCACAGCCATCCTGAATCCACAAAACGGAAAATTTACCAATGTGAACGCCGCGTTCACCAATGCCATCGCTTCCTTCAAATTGGCGGGCGGCAATGTTGTCGGCTATGTCAGCACCAACTATGCAAAGCGCTCGCTTGCGGAAGTCAAAGCCAATATCGATAACTACCTGCTGCATTACCCAGAGGTCAGCGGTTTCTTTCTCGATGAAATGGAAGCCAAAGGCAAACAGCTGGATTTTTACAGTGATGTAGCCAACTACATCAGAGGCAAAGGCCTCAATCTTCAGATCATCGGCAATCCGGGCACCCTGCCTGTCGAAGCCTATGCATCGGTCAGCGATACGCTGGTGACCTTTGAGGGCAAAGAGCTGGATTACCGGAGCTTCAACCCGGCCACCTTGCACAACTGGGTCTATGACAAACCCAGCACGATACAGTCTGCGCTGGTGCACAACGCCGATAACTGCAAGCTGATGCAGCAGACACTGACCACGGCGGCACTGCCGCGTACCCACACCAGCCTGATCTATGTGACGGAGCTTGAGTTCGACTACAGCACCGGGATTGGCAACCCTTGGAAAAGCCTGCCCAAGTACTGGACCCAGTTGCTGGACAGCGTGGATGCCATCAACAAGCAGCAGCCACTTCCCGCCTGTTAAGCAGCCCTTTTAAGCAAGCACGAACGCAAGGTCAACGCCCCTGCGGCAACGTATTGAACGGCAATGGCAGGGGCCGCATATCGCGCCCATAGATACGGCGTATGCGTTCAGGCACTGTGGGGTGCGACTCCAGCCAGTCTTCAAGGCGGCTGGCGTGCGGGGTTTCCGCCAGCAGCATGTGTTGCACGATGCGGTGGTCCAGCCCAGCGTGGCTGCGCGCATCGGCCTGCCAGCTGCCGTATTGCTGCTGCGCCAGCGCACGCTGGGTCAGCACCTTGCGCAGCACACCACCCAGGCCGTCTTTGCTGCGCGTCCATTGCACGGCGCGGGCATCGGCCAGATATTCACGCTGGCGCGATACTGCTGCTTTGAGTAGCTGGCCGCACAGCCAGCCGACAAAGCCCGAGGCCTGAATGAACATGCCAAACCACTGCGTAAAAATGCTGTCGCGTTCACGCAGGCTTTGGCCAAAGTTGTGAATCAGCTCTAGCCCGTAAACCATGCCCGCCAGTTGCATGTTTAGCCGCGTATCGCCTTCACGCAGATGAGACAGCTCATGCGCCACCAGCCCCTGCATTTCTTCACGATTAAGCTGCTCCAGCGCTCCTTGCGTAACGGCGATGATGGCATCCTCTGCATCCCAGCCAGCCGCAAAAGCGTTGATAGCTTCGGTGCGCGCCAGCACCGTGACCTGTGGCGCAGGCCAGTGCGCAGCAATGCACATTTCATCGACGATATTGCACAGTTGCTGCTCGGCCAGCGATCCGCCGGGCCGGGCTTCTCGCGCCCCCACACGAACGGCCAGCTTGCGCCCGCCGTGGCGCAACTGATCAAGCTCAATCCAGCTGCCGCCCAGCACCAGCAGCAAGGTCACACCGATATTCACGGCGGCAAATCCCGTAGGGTAGTCCCAGCCGCCAAAAAGCATGGTGCCCAGCCACCAGGCCAGCATCAGCCCCAGATGCACCGACGCTACGACGGCCAGCACGCACAGCCCAAACACCAGCAGCAGCCAGCGCGTGCTGCGCCGGGCCTCGCGCTGTCTCTCCCAGAAACGCATGGTTTAGAACTTGACTTGAGGGACTGCGCGCTCTTGCTCGTTCTGGGTGGATTGCAGCATTTCCATATGCGCAAAACCTGCCAGACGCGCCACGATCAGATCAGGGAACTGACCGGCTTCATTGTTGAAATCCAGCACCTGATCGTTATAGGCCTGCCGCGCAAAGCCAATGCGGTTTTCAGTGCTGGTGATCTCTTCGCTGAGCTGCTGCATGCGTGCATCCGCCTTGAGTGTGGGATAGGCCTCGGCCAGCGCCATCAGTCGCCCCATCTGACCACCCAGCGCTTGCTCGGCCACCATCAGTGCGCCCATGGCCTGCGCCTGCCCGGGTGACTGGCGCGCCTTGTCAGCAGCGCTGACGGCGGTGCTGCGGGCGCGAATCACCGCCTCCAGCGTTTGCGCCTCGTGCTGCATATAGCCGCGCGCCACTTCCACCAGATTAGGGATCAGGTCATGGCGACGCTTAAGCTGCACATCGATCTGCGCAAAGGCGTTTTCCACCTGATTTTTGTGCGTGCGCAGACGGTTATAGATGGCCACCGCCCAGATAACGATCACCACAACTACAGCCAAGGCGATATATGCCGTCATATCCTCTTCTCCCTGAATAATTTGTCGCATCATAGCCAGACATCAAAAAGCCGCCGTGGTCATTGCTGCCACGGCGGCCTGGGTTAAGTCCGAAATTTATTTGGACAGGTCGAGTTGATACTTGCTCGTGTCCTTGCCCGATCCATCATCGGCCATCAACACCGTCACCCCGCTCAGACCGGCTGCCTGGGCAACGCTCAGCGCGCCGATACCCGAGCTGAACACCACCGGGCCGGCCGTCGTCACCTTGGTAAAGCGCCAGCTCTTGGCAGCGCCGTTGACCGCTCTGGTGATCTGCGGATTCTTGCGCACATACTCAATCACCACATCGCGGTTCGCATCAGGCGAGGCCCAGATAGTGGACGAACCGTCGAGTTTGGGAATAAAGCTGGCACCGCTGGTGGCGCGGTAGTTGTTGGTGGCGATCACAAACTCCTGCGCCGTATCGATGGGCTTGCCCAGATAGTTCAGGTTCTTGATACGACTGCCCACGGGCTGAGTTACGTCGATCTCGTACTGCACATCGGCCGTGGTGAACATGTCGAAGTTGTAGCCCGGGAAGCTGCTGATCAGCGGCTGCTCAGCCGTCTTGTTCACATCAATCTGGTTGAAGCGCTTGGCCGCCGCCTCCAGCCAGCTCTTGATGTCCGCCCCATTGACCTTTACCGCATAGACGGTGTTGGGATAGAGATACAGGTCGGCAGCGTTGTAAATAGCCAATGGTCCAGTGGCCACATCGGTGAAATCCTTGCCACCCTGAAAGCCCGATTTGAACGGCGCGCTCACCGATAGCACAGGCAGGCTGGCGTATTGCGGCAGATTGGCCTTGATGTAGTTGCCCACATAGGCCTGCTGCGCCTGGTTGACGATCTGTATCGCACCGGGGTCGCCCACATCGGCAAACAGCGTACTCATGCGGAAGTCCGTGCTGCCAATAGGCGTCTTCACATAGCTGATAGCCGCCTGGTGCTGAGTCTCGATCAACGGTGCGATCGCAGGGTCAGCATCGACAAACACCGCGCTGCCTGCCGCATCCTTGTTCTGGATATTGCGCAGCTCGCTCTTACTGCCGGCCTTTGCCACACTCCATTTCTTGCCATCCCACTGCAACGGCAGCTGAATCACGCCCAGCGCCTTGCCCCAGGAATTAGCCATGACAGCAGGCACACCGTTGATGGTGCCCGCCTTGTTGTCCACGCCGCTCTGACTGAAAGCAGGCTTGGCCGACAGATCGGGGAAGACGCTGTGCTGGTGACCCATGACCATGGCATCAATGCCAGCCACCTTGGACAGATAGAGACCCGGGTTTTCCATGGAGGCTGCATAGGCCGATCCATCCAGCCCGCCATGCAGCAGAGCCACCACCACATCCGCACCCTTGGCGCGCAGCTCGGGCACATATTTGCTGGCTGCTTCCACCGCGCCCTCGGTGTAGACCTTGCCTTCCAGATAGCGCTTGTCCCAGTTCATGATGCCCGGCGTGGTGAAACCGATCACACCAATCTTGATGGGCAGCTTGATTTCCTTGCCGTCGCTGCCTTTGGCCACCATGGTGCGCTCCAGCACGGCATAGGGCTGAACCAGCGGCTTTTTGGTCTTGCTGCTGTAAACATTGGCCAGCACGGCCGGATAGCCATTGCCAACGCATTTCTGGCTGGCGTTCACGCCTTCCACATCCAGACCACCGCCCAGTACCTGATTCAGGAAAGGCAGGCCGTAGTTGAATTCGTGATTGCCCAGCGTGCCCGCATCAAAGCTCAACGCGCTCATGGCCTTGTACATGGACAGCTGCTGGGTGCAGGAGATGGGCTTGATCTCAGCCTCGTAGTCAGCCAGGGCCGTTCCCTGAATAGTGTCACCGTTGTCCACCAGCAGCGTATTGGCGAACTCCTTGCGCGCCTGACGAATCAGCGTAGCTGTGCGCTCAAAGCCATAGCTCTTGTCTTCGGCCAGCTTGAAATAGTCATAGCTGCGCACATTAAAGTGCAGATCCGTGGTCTCCAGCACGGCCAGCGTGGCGGTAGCGGGCTGGGAGGCGACGGGCGTGCTGCTGTCATCGCTGCCGCCACAGGCGGCCAGCAATACGGCACAGCCCACGGCCGTCAGCACATGGCGGTGATGCCTCAATGTCGAAAAGAAACCGTCTGCGCACAGCTTTGCGCCAGACAAATCGAAATCCTGCATGGTTGACCCTGCTTGTTGAAGTGCAAGCAGTGTCGGCAGCTCTTTTTACAGCGTCATGAAGGTAATTTGACGTTTTGAAACCAGCGGCAAAAACTAGGCACCGCGGTTGCGCATCCAGTCGGCGGTATTCATGAAGCTGGCTTTAAGGCGGGTGCGCAGGGCTTCAGGTACACCGGTCTCGCCCATGGCCTGATCCATGCAGGCCACCCACTGGTCGCGCTCCTGAATACCGATGGAAAACGGCATATGGCGCATGCGCAGACGCGGGTGACCAAAGCGCTCCTGGTAATAGTCGGGGCCGCCCAGCCAGCCGCTGAGAAACCAGAACAGTTTTTGGCGAGCATCGTCCAGCGTGCTGCCATGCGCCGCGCGCAGTTCCTTGTAGCCCGGCTCCAGGTCCATCAGGTCATAAAAGCGGGCGGCCAGTTGCTGGACTTTGTCTTCTCCACCAATCCATTCATAGGGCGTATCAAACGGTGGCTTTTCTTCAATCTGCATGGTGTGAGTCGGTTGCGGCGTAATGACTCAATTGTCCTTGGCGCAGCTTCACCTGCGCTGATGCAAGGCAATTCCTCGAATCAAAAGGCATCAAGCCCAATCAGTACAAGCGCAAGCAGCTATCAATTTTGAAAAACCTCATTCTTGCGCCTGCCGCAGCGTCTGCATCACCGGGCGGTTCACCACCTCGCGCAGCGCCCACCAGCCGGCCAGCCAGGCCAGCACCGCTCCGGCCACAGCACCCACCAGCGGCACCCACCACAGCACGCTCCATTCAAAGTCAAACACCCAGCGTGCCAGCGCCCAGCCCACAGCCAGCGCCACGCAGCTGGCCAGAAAGCCGGCCATCAGCCCCACACCCGCCAGCTCTGCGCTTTGCACCTGCTGCAGCAGCCCGGACCTTGCGCCTACGGCGCGCATGATGGCGTATTCACGCGCCCGCTCCTCGCGCGTGCCGGTCACAGATGCAAACAGCACCACCAGCCCGGCCACCAAGGTGAAGCCAAACAAAAACTCCACCGCGCGGATAACCTGATCCATCACCTTCTGCACCTGGGCCAGCGTGCTGCTCAAGTCGACATTGGTGATGTTGGGAAACTGATTGACCAGCGCATTGTCAAAGCCCTGCACCGCAGGCGCACGGTAGGCGGCCAGATAGGTGACGGCCACGTTGCCCAGATGCTGCACCGGGTAGATGACAAAGAAGTTAGCGCGCATGGAACTCCAGTCCACCTTGCGCAGACTGGTAATGCGGGCCTCGTTTTCTTCGCCGCCCACGTCAAAGCGCAGCGTGTCGCCCAGCTTCAAGCCCAGCGTCTTGGCAATGCCTTCTTCTATGCTGATGGTGCCCTGCTCGCCCGCAGTCCAGCGGCCGCCTGTAATCTGGTTGTGCTCGGGCATGGCTTCAGCGGTGGAGATGTTGAACTCTCTGTCCACCATCCGCTTGGCTCGGTCTTCGGCGTAGTCATCGGGGCGCACTTCCTTGCCGTTGACGGCAATCAGGCGGCCGCGAATCATGGGGTACCAGTCATAGCTTTGAACGCCCGCTTTTTTAAGTGCGGCCTGAAAGGCCTGTGCCTGATCGGGCTGCACGTTGATGACAAAACGATCGGGCGCATTGACCGGCGTTGCCTTGCGCCAGCTGGCGATCAAGTCAGTGCGCAGCAAGACCAGCAGCACCAGCGCCAGCAAGCCCACCGCCAGAGAACTGACCTGCACCACGGCATATACCGGTTTGGCAGATATCTGGCGCGTTGCCATCACCATCCAGCGCGGTGCCGTGGCTTCATTAACCACGCGGCGCAATAGCTTGACCGCAAGCCAGGCCAGTCCCGCAAACAGCAGCGCGGCAGCCGCAAAGCCGCCCACAGCGATCAGCCCCAGCTTGATGTCGCGACTGGCCGCCAGCAGCAAAGCCGCAAAGCCAGCCATACCGACAGCCAGCACCAGCCATGAAGCAGGCTTGAGTGCCCCCAGATCACGCCGCATTACGCGCAGCGGCGGCACCTGCGCCAGTTGCAACACGGGCGGCAGACCAAAGGCCAGCAGCAAGGTCAAACCCATGCCCATGCCCAGCAAGGCCGGCCAGATGCTGGCGGCGGGCAAGGCCGCATCCACCAGCCCGGCCAGCAGCCAGACAAAGACATGGTGCACGCCCCAGCCCAGCAACACTCCCGCAAGGCTGGAGGCCAGACCGACACAGACAAACTCCACCACATAGGCCAGTGCAATGCGGCGCTGGCTCTGGCCCAGCACACGCAGCATGGCTGATGCATCGAGATGACTGTTGGCAAACGCACGCGCAGCCAGCGCCACGGCCACGGCAGACAGCAATGCAGACAGCAGCGCCACCAGGCTCAGAAATTTTTCGGCCCGATCCAGAGTCTGCCGCATCTCGGGTCGACCACTTTCCAGCGACTCAATACGCACGCCATGTTCGGTCTTGGCCTGCTCCTGCGCCCAGGTCAGATAGCGCTGCGCGGTTTGCTCACCGCTGCGCCCCGCATCGCTGGCTCCAGCGACCGCCAGGCGATAAGTAATGCGGCTTGCAGGCTGCACCAGTCTTGTAGCCGGCAGGTCAGCGCTATTGATCATCACGCGCGGCGCAAAACTCATAAAGCCTGCACCACGGTCTGGCTCAACCACAATGATGTGAGAGATGAGAAAGCTCGAATCACCCAGCAGCAGCGCATCGCCCAGCTTCAAGCCCAGCGCCTCCAGCAACGGCGCATCGACCCAAACACTACCGCTCTCAGGAATCGCCCTCACCTCCTGCCCAGGCTGGCCAGCGCCTTGATTGAGTTGAATCACGCCGCGCAGCGGATAGCCGGGCTCTACGCTTTTCAACGCCACCAGGCGGCTAGCACCACCCTGTGCCTGATCGGCGCGCGCCATAGTCGGAAAGCTGGCCGTGGCCACTGTCTGCAAACCCTGCTGCTGCGCCTGATCGACAAAAGCCGCAGGCGTGGGGTTGTCGCTGACCACCACCACATCGCCGCCCAGCAACTGGCGTGCATCGCGCTGCAAACCGGCCTGCAGACGATCCGCAAAAAAACCCACCGAAGTCAATGCTGCCACCGCCAGCAGCACAGCCACAATAATCAGGCGCAACTCTCCCGCGCGCAGATCGCGCCAGAGGTTGCGCAGCCCCAGAATCCAGACAGATGATGCTTGCATGGTCAGAACAATAGCGCAGCTGCCAAAGGCACAACAAAAACATCCAGACAAGACCCGCGCAAACCACTTGAGCACAGGGATGATGGCAAATCACTACCATCTGCGCCATGAATGCCGCGCCGACCGCCCCTACCCCTGAACTGACCGCCTTTTCCCACGCCATCCCCAAGATGGAGCTGCACTGTCACCTGCTGGGCACCGTTCGAAAAAACACGTTTATCGAGCTGACACAGCGCTCCAAAGCACCGCTGACGCTGGAAGAGATCGAAGCCTTCTACACCCGCGGCGAAAAGCCCGTGGGCGTGCTGCGTGTGCTGCGCGCCCTTGACCAGTGGCTGCTGCAGACGCCCGCCGATCTGGAGCGCATCACCTACGAATACCTGCAAGATGCCGCCGCGCACAACGTGCGCTACGCCGAGTTTTTTTGGAACCCCACAGGCACCGTTGAGTGCTCTGGCATGAGCTATGCCACAGCCCAGCAAGCGATTCTTGCAGGCGCTGCGGCAGCGAAAAAAGACTGCGGCATACGTGGGCGACTGGTTCCATCGATTGACCGCGAAGCCCCGTCCGAAGCCGCCGTGCAGATGGTGCAATGGATGCTGGAGAACCGCCACGATGACGTACCCGGCATCGGCATCGATTACCGTGAAAATGAACGCCCGCCCGAGCTGTTTCTGGAGGCCTATGCGCTGGCCCGTAAAAACGGACTCAAGACCACGGCCCATGCCAGCGAGTTTGGCCTGCCCTGGAACAATCTGCAGACCGCTGTGGAGCTGCTCAAGGTAGACCGCGTGGACCACGGCTACACCGTCATCGACAACCCCGAGCTGGCCCAGCGCTGCGCCGATCTGGGCATTGTGTTCACCGTTGTTCCCAGCAACTCCTACTACCTGCGCACACTTGCGCCAGAGCGCTGGGCGCTGGACCACCCCATCCGCAAGATGCCCGCCATGGGCCTTCGCGTGCACCCCAACACCGACGACCCCACGCTGCACCATATCGACCCCACGGGTGCGTGGACCAAGATGGTCAGCGACTTTGGGTTTTCCATCGCAGATCTCAAAGGATTCATGCTTAACGGCATTGATGCAGCATGGATTGATGAAAGCGAAAAGCGTGCGCTGCGCCAGCAGTGGAGCGCAGAGTTTGATGTGCTGAGCAGTTCAAGCAATATTTAAGTCAAAAGTGGCTATAGCGCTTACGCATCAAGCGCTTACAGCTATCAATTTCAATCACAAAAGCTCAGCGCTTGCGTGATCTCTCATTCTTAGTTTCTGCCTTATGCCCTCAGAACAGCCCGCCAGCCTTGAAGAAATTCGGGCATCTATCGCCAAGCTCAAAATCACAGAGCAGCAGCTCGAAGCCACCACTGAAAAGTACGCCAAGAAGATGCAAAGCTCCAGAAAGTGGAACTACTTTGCCATCGCCATGGCCGTGGTGGTCTGCGTCGTTTCGTGGGTCAATCATGCTTCGGGCTGGCTGCGCTGGGGCGTACTGCCCAGCGTGCTCTTCATGGCGCTGTTTTTTGAAGCCATGCGCCGCCTGCTGGGCGTGACCATGCAAAGCAGCATGCGTCAGCTCAAAATTCAGATCAGCGGGCTGGAAGCCAAGCTGGCAGAACATCAAGCGGCATCGAAAGATTCATAAAAAAAGGCAAGGGGCTGAATCGCCCCGCTTTATTCGCCACCAAGCCAGCCATTGAGCCCCAAACAAACAAGCCACCCGATGAGGTGGCTTGTTTGCTTTGACTTAGCGGAAGGCGACTGGCTGAGAGCCGGTCTCAGCGTCTGCCGTGCCCTCGCCCACCATGGTCCTTATGACCCCCGCCATGCCCTCCGGGTCGATGACCCTGGTGCTTGTGCCCGTGTTGATGACCATGGCCTTGCCCGTAATACCCACCGCTGTAATAACCACCATGAGGACGATGGCCGTGACCATGGTGTGCATAGCATCCTGACAGGAATAGCGCGAAGACAGAAACTCCAAGTATCTTTTTCATAGCAATAAGTCTAATTTATTCAAATACTTACTGGTATTCAATGTGTAAGCAAGAGAATCGACTTATTTCCAGACCAACAGCACAGAGGCTTCCAAAAAACATGTGAATCACAGCCCTGCAACGCTCATTGGCTCGCTGACGCCTTGTGGCGCTGCACGCTCTCTTCAAAGGTCGATCCGTCCGGCAATACGCAGATACTGCGATCAACTTCCGCAGTCTTTTCTATGCGCAATTTGCCGCCAAACTTGCTGCATTGAGCTGCCGCAGGACTCCCCATACTGATGGAGACCGACTGAGCGCAGCCGCTGACAATGATTGCGACTGCCATGACAGCCCCAGCGATACCTAGTGCATGTTTCATGGGCCCAATGTATCAAAACACCAGCCCGCTGCTGTGGAATTTTCAGGGCTGAAGGCATGCCCCTGCCCTCAGGCTCGCATGACACGAACCCAGAGCGCCAAGAGCGTGTTGACGATCTCTAGGCAACCACCTGCCTGCGCCCCCAGTTCATCACGGCCGTGCCTGCAATCGCCATGGCACCGCCCAGCAGCATGGAGCCATCCACACTCTCACCCAGCAACAGGGCTGACAGCATAACGCCGATCACCGGCACCAGTGTGATGTAGCCCGATGCGGCTCCCGCCCCCAGTGCCTTGACGCCCGCAAAGTACCAGGCGTAAGCAATAGCGGTGGAGCCATAGGCCATGAAGATCATGGCCACCCACGCCTGATTGCTGGCATGAAAGGCGGAGACCAGAGCTTGCGGCCCTTCAACCAACAGACTGGTGGCCAGCAGCAGAACGGCACCAAAGATGGCGGTGACCGTAGTGGCGGCCAATGCATCCACCCCTGCCAGCATGGCACGCCCGATGAGCGTGTAGCAAACCCAGCAGGCGACGCAGCCCAGAATCAGCATTTCACCAATGCCTAACGTGCCATTGAGCAGCTCCAGCGGTTTGCCGTGCGAGATCACTACCACCGCGCCGCAGGCCGCCAATGCCATGCCCAGGGCAATCACGCCGTTGATGCGTTCCTTGAACAGCCACACAGCCAGCAGCAAGGTCGCAACAGGGTTGAGCGTAATTACCAGCGCCGCCTTTCCCGCAGGCAGATGCTGCAACCCGCTCAGGAAAAATGCGGCGTAGCCAAAGACGCCGGTGGCACCAGCCGCAAACATGCCCAGCCAGGTCTTGATTGGCCATTTTTTGATCGCCGGAAAACCACCAGACCAGTAAAGCCATGGCAGCAGCAAACTCGCGGCCAGCACAAAGCGCAAACCAGATGCCGCCAGCGGCGACATATTGAGCGCCAGAATGCGCCCCGCAGGCCATGAAGCCCCCCAGAGCAGGGCCATGCCCAGCAGACGTAAGTGCGAGCCCATCTGGGCATTAGCGGGAGTTTTGGAAGTCATGCGAGACCGTAAGAACACAAAAGCCGCAGCACTGGGCAGAGCCAGTCAGCGGCTTTGAAAAGAGGGATAGCGGGCAATATACCTGCAGCGATCTGCCCGGACAGGCACCCGCGTGACTACGGTTTTGGCCGCAGTTGCTGGTCGTGCAGCTGCAAGGACTCTCGGACCAAGGGCAACAACTGCTGCGCCTGCTGCTCATCGCTCAGCGCATCCAGAAGGTGCAGCCGCATGCGCGGGTCCCAGAACTTCTGGATATGCAGTGCAATGCCCTCCAGTGCCTCGTCACGATCAGGGATGGAGGCAAAAAATTCGCCAATACGGTTCGCCATGCGGATCAGGTTGCTCACATCCATTACAGCGCTCCTGCCTCGATCTGAGCGGCCGCCAAATGGCCCAACTGCGCATCATTGAACTGCGCATAGCTACGCTGCCAGCTCGATGGCTGAGCCACCGGCAGAACCTGCACCGCCGTCACCTTGTACTCGGGGCAGTTGGTGGCCCAGTCAGAGCTGTCGGTGGTGATCACGTTGGCACCCGATTCAGGGAAGTGGAAGGTGGTGTAGACCACTCCGGGCTGAATGCGCTCAGTCACTGTGGCGCGCAGCACCGTATGACCAGCACGGCTTTCGATACCCACCCAGTCGCCGTCGCGCACGCCGCGATCCTCGGCATCATGCGGATGAATCTCCAGCCTGTCTTCGCTATGCCACTGGCTGTTGGCCGTGCGCCGCGTCTGCGCGCCCACGTTGTACTGCGAGAGGATGCGCCCCGTGGTCAGCAGCAGCGGAAAGCGCTGAGTGACCTTCTCTTCCGTCGCCACATACTGGGTGATGATGAAGCGGCCTTTGCCACGCACAAATTGATCCTTGTGCATGATGTCCGTACCGGCCTCTTCAGTGGCCTCGTTGCACGGCCATTGCACGCTGCCCAGCCGCTCTATCTTTTCATAGCTCACGCCTGCAAACGTGGGCGTGAGTGCGGCAATCTCGGCCATGATTTCTTGGGGGTGGCCGTAGTGCATGGGGTAGCCCAGCGCATTCGATAGCAGCTGCGTCACTTCCCAGTCGGCATAGCCGGCCAGCGGTTGCATGAGTTGGGTCACGCGCGAAATGCGGCGCTCTGCATTGGTAAAGGTGCCGTCTTTTTCCATGAAGGACGAGCCGGGCAAAAACACATGGGCGTACTTGGCGGTTTCGTTGAGGAAAATGTCCTGCACCACCACGCATTCCATGGCAGCCAGCGCGGCCGTCACATGCTGGGTGTTGGGGTCGGACTGAACAATATCCTCGCCCTCGCAGTACAGGCCCAGAAAGCTGCCACCCAGCGCCGCTTCAAACATATTGGGTATGCGCAGACCGGGCTCAGGGTTCAGCTGCACACCCCATGCGGCTTCAAACTCGGCGCGCGTTGTGCTGTCCGAGATATGACGGTAGCCGGGCAGCTCATGCGGAAAGCTGCCCATATCGCAGGAACCCTGCACATTGTTCTGGCCGCGCAGCGGGTTCACGCCCACACCCTCGCGGCCCACATTGCCGGTGGCCATGGCCAGATTGGCAATGCCCATGACCATGGTCGAGCCCTGTGCATGCTCGGTCACGCCCAGGCCGTAGTAGATGGCAGAGTTGACTGGCTTACCTGCTGGATGGTCATGCGCGCCCAGCGCATACAGGCGGGCCGCGCCGCGCACCAGATCGGGGGCGACGCCGGTAATTTCTGCCGTGGCTTCTGGGGAGTTTTCGGGCCTGGCCACAAACTCTTTCCACTGCGCGAATGACTTGGCATCGCAACGCTCGCCAATGTATGAATCAGCCAACAGTCCCTCGATCACGATCACATGGGCCAGCGCGGTAATCATGGCCACATTGGTGCCGGGCCTGAGCTGCAGGTGATAGTCGGCCTTGATGTGCGGCGAGCTGACCAGGTCAATCTCGCGTGGATCGATCACGATGAGTTTGGCACCTGCGCGCAGGCGCTTTTTCATGCGTGAACCAAACACCGGGTGCGCCGCCGTGGGGTTGGCGCCTATGACCATGATCACATCGGACTGCTCCACCGACTTGAAGGTCTGCGTGCCCGCCGAGGTGCCATAGGTCTGACCCAGGCCATAACCCGTGGGCGAGTGACAGACGCGCGCGCAGGTATCGACGTTGTTGTTGCCGAAGGCCGCACGGATCAGCTTTTGCACCAGATAGGTTTCTTCATTGGTGCAGCGCGATGAGGTAATACCGCCAATCGAATCCTTGCCATGCTTGGCCTGTATGCGGCGGAACTCGCTGGCCGCATGACCAATGGCCTCTTCCCAGCTCACTTCACGCCACGGATCGCTGATCTTGGCGCGGATCATGGGCTTGGTGATGCGGTCCTTGTGCGTGGCATAGCCCCAGGCAAAGCGACCCTTGACGCAGGCATGACCCTCGTTGGCCTTGCCGTCCTTCCACGGCACCATGCGAACGACCTGATCGCCCTTCATCTCGGCCTTGAAGCCGCAGCCCACGCCGCAATAGGCACAGGTGGTGATCTCGCTGTGCTCGGACTGGCCCAGCTCCACCACGGTTTTTTCCTGCAGCGTGGCCGTGGGGCAGGCCTGCACGCAGGCACCGCAGCTCACGCAGTCGCTGGCCATGAAACCATCGCCCTGGCCTGCCGTAATGCGCGACTCAAAGCCGCGGCCCGTAATCGTCAGCGCAAACGTGCCCTGCGTCTCTTCGCAGGCGCGCACGCAGCGGTTACAGACAATGCATTTGCTGGGGTCGTAATTGAAATAGGGGTTGGAGGTATCGACCTCGGCCTTGGCTTCGCCCTTGAAGTGATTGGCACCGTCCATGCCATAGCGCACCTCGCGCAGACCGACCACACCGGCCATGTCCTGCAGCTCGCAGTCGCCGTTGGACGAGCAGGTCAGGCAATCCAGCGGGTGATCGGAGATGTACAGCTCCATCACGCCCTTGCGCAACTCCTGCAGCTGCGGACTTTGCGTTTTCACCTTCATGCCAGACTCTGCTGGCGTGGTGCAGGAAGCCGGATAGCCTTTGCGCCCCTCAATCTGCACCAGACACAGACGACAGGAGCCAAAGGGCTCCAGCGAATCTGTGGCGCAGAGCTTGGGCACTTTGATGCCGCCATCCACGGCGGCACGCATCAGCGACGTGCCCTTGGGCACGGTGACTTCGCGCCCGTCAATCTGCAGCGTGACCAGCTCTTCGGACAGGCTGGCAGGAGTTCCAAAATCGGTGTGCTTCAAATGTTCCAACATGGTGTTCTCTCCTCAGACGGGCATAGCTGCGGCTGCGGACTCGATGCCGAAGTCCTGCGGATAGTGGGTGAGCGCCGAGCGCACCGGATAAGGCGTCATCCCACCCATGGCACACATGCTGCCGCCCTCCATGGTGTCGCACAGGCTTTCCAGCAAGGCCACATTGGCGGCATGCACGGCGCCGGTGTTGGCGGTGATGCGATCGATCACCTCCACACCACGTGTGGAGCCTATGCGGCAAGGCGTGCATTTTCCGCAGGATTCGATAGCGCAAAACTCCATGGCATAGCGCGCCAGCCGGGCCATATTGGCCGCGTCGTCATGCACCACCAGGCCGCCATGGCCCACCACATTGCCTTTGGCGGCATAGGCTTCGTAGTCCAGCGGATCGTCCCAGTCGCCGGGTGCCACATAGCTGCCCAGCGGCCCACCCACCTGTATCGCCTTGATGGGCCGGCCTGTGGCCGTGCCACCGCCAAAGTCCTCGACCAGCTCGCGCAAGCTCAGGCCAAAGGCTTTTTCCACCAGTCCGCCGCGAGCAATATTGCCCGCGATCTGAAACGGCAAGGTGCCGCGCGAGCGGCCCATGCCATAGCCCTGATAAAAGGCAGCGCCCTTGGCCAAAATGACAGGCACGGTCGCCAGCGTGATCACGTTGTTGATCACCGTGGGTTGGCCAAACAGACCTTCGATGGCCGGCAGCGGCGGCTTGGCCCGCACAATGCCGCGTTTGCCTTCGATGCTCTCCAGCATCGCGGTTTCTTCACCGCAGACATAGCTGCCCGCACCTTTGCGAACCTGCAGGTAAAACGCCCGGCCGCTACCAGCCACATTGCCGCCCAGCCAGCCCGCCGCGCTGGCGCGGGCAATGGCTTCTTTCAATGTGGCAATCGCATGCGGATACTCGCTGCGCACATAGATATAGCCTTGGGTGGCACCCACGGCCAGCGCCGCAATCGCCATGCCTTCGATCAGGCAGAACGGGTCGCCTTCCATCAGCAGGCGGTCGGCGAACGTGCCCGAATCTCCTTCATCGGCATTGCAAGCAATGTATTTTTGCGTACCTGCCGCAGCCGCCACCGTCTTCCACTTGATGCCGGCCGGAAACGCCGCGCCACCGCGCCCACGCAGGCCCGAGTCCAGCACCTGCTGCACCACGGCTTCGGGCCCTATGACCGCTGCGGCCTTCAGACCTTGCCAGCCACCATGGGCGGCATAGTCTGCCAAGCTCAGCGGATCAATCACTCCCACGCGGGCAAAAGTGAGGCGTTCCTGCTTTGCCAGATAGGGGATTTGATCGGTCAAGCCATGGTATAGCGCGTGCGCACCGCCTTGCAGCAGGCCGGCATCCAGCAAGCCGGGCACGTCGGCCCCGCTGACCGGGCCATAGGCCACGCGGCCTTGCGCGGTCTCGACTTCGACCAGAGTCTCCAGCCACAACAGACCGCGCGAGCCATTGCGTACCAGCTCGACAGGCAGGTCGCGCGCCGCGCATTCCTCGGCCAGCACGCGGGCTACCTCGTCAGCGCCCACGGCCAGCGCAGCGGCATCGCGTGGCACATAGATGCGTACGGTGTCCGCTCCTGATTCCATAGCTTCCTGCGCTTTATCCATAAGCGCTATAACCGGTTTTGACTTCAAATCCTGCAGCAATGCATCCAGCTTGAACGGCGTGAGGTGGGCATGGACCTCCACCTCGTTGACCATGAGCGCGGGCGACTGGGCGCACAGTCCCAGGCAGTACACGGGCTCAAGCGTTACGCAGCCATCAGCGGTGGTTTCATGAGCCTTGCAGCCCAGCACTTGCTCAGCATGGGCCAGCAGCGCATCAGCGCCGCGTGACTGGCAGGATTCGGCGCGGCAGATCTGAATCAGGGTCTGACCATGAGGCTGCTCACGCAGATGGGGGTAGTAGCTAATGACGCCATGCACCTCGGCCCGCGAGAGTTTGAAGGCGTCGGCAATCGGCGGTACGGCGGCGCGCGGAATAAAGCCCAGCGAGTGCTGCACGACATGCAGCAGTGGCAGCAGGCCACCGGGTTCGCTGGCAAAACGCGCCAGCGCGTGGTTCAGAGCTTCAACTTGTTGGGTGCTTAGCTTTTGCGGCGCAAGCTGGGCCAGCGGCACGGTTTTTTCATGGGGCATGGGGTGGCCTTTTTATGCAGGCGCTGCAGCGCCTTTGTCTCTGCCCCTATTTCAGCCCCCAGCGCTTACCCCGTCAAATTCATTAGCGCTATGCGCTGATTCATTCTGTGAATCAAACTCGGTCCCGCACAGCCCCGGCAAAGCGCGTGCATTGCTCACGCCACTGTGTGGTTTCCATCAAGGCCATGGCCGCCAACAGGGCGCGGGTGGCGGTTTCTTTGGGCTGCGTCAAAAAGGCAATCGCCGTCTGCGCCTGGGGCGTAATCAGCGGGCGCACGTTCAGCGCGGCAGCTTCTGGCAAGGTGGCGACCAGCGCGCCGGGCAGTACGCTGTGCAGGCCGCCATCGCTGACGGCCATCATCAGGCTGAGCACGGAATTGGTTTCCATGGCAGCGCTGACCTCGCAGCCTGCCGCCTTGAAACTCTGGTCCACGATCAGGCGGTTGTGCATATCAGGCGTCAAAAGGCATAGCGGCAGCTTGGCGGCCTGCGCCCACTTGACGGCTTTTTGGCTTGATTTTTCAGTCGCAGGACTGAGCAGAAAGTAATGCTCCTGATACTGCGGCCAGACGGTGATTCGGGCACTCTCCCGCGCAAGCAAGCGGTCGCTGTATCCCAGCGCCAGATCCAGCGACAGGTCTTCCAGCCCGGCTTCAATTTCCAGCGAGCTCATGGACAGCACCATGGGCGTGATGCCCGGATGCCGTGCACGCAACAGCGCGGCAAAGCGCGTGAGCATGGGCATGGCCGTGGGCACGGCGGCCATGCGCAGCTTACCTTTGAGCTGACCGGCCCCCACACTCAAGTCCTGGCGCAAGGCTTCTTCGGCCTTGAGCATGGACAGCGCCGTGGCCAGCACCTGCTCGCCTTCGGGCGTCAGCCCGCCAAACACACGGCCACGTCGCACAATGACCGCGCCAAACT
>ERZ724504.804-NODE-804-length-17709-cov-5.384049_pt1 | contig 17709 bp, 20 predicted proteins | sample MGYA00376037_ERZ724504 | MGnify/ENA primary metagenome ERZ724504 (study PRJEB28724, sample SAMN07190888) | wastewater metagenome | isolation source: influent of sewage treatment plant in Hong Hong | place: USA: Christiansburg, Virginia | collected 2016-03-01 ... | reverse complement strand
AGTGGCTGCACGCCCGCGTGATTTGGTAAGTCATGCCCGACGAATCCTTCTGGCGCGGCGACAAAATGATGCCGAGGCGACGTTTGCTGCTTTGTTTGATTTGTTTGTCGCAGCCTGGGCAAGCGGATTAAGTCTGCGACAGCGCTTGCTGAATCGTTGTATCCCCATTCTTGATTCAAAAAGTGTGATTTTTTTACAGTCCGGCCTTGCCAATGGTTTGCCCGCAAATATTGCCTGGCCCTGCGCCGAAAGCATGTTGGCGAGTGGCGCAATCAGTCATCGAAAAGCAGTCACCCGCATGGGAAATAGTTAAAGATGACCAACATCACTGTGCCTAACAAGCTCTCAGACCTGCCGGTGCTGAAGTTATGCACCAAAGGCTTGAGCGAGCGGACAACTCGGACAATGGCTGTCTTTATTGAACGGCAGTTGGCGGGTGTTTGTGAATTGGTGCCTGGTGATCTCGCAGATGCGGTACTGATCGACCTCGATGCACAAGGTGCCAAGCAATTGATGGCGGAGCAACTCGAGATTGCACCCAATCAGCCCATGCTGCTGCTTTCGTTGAGCACGCTAGATCAACTGCCGCCAAATGCCATCCTGTTGCAAAAGCCGATCAAGGTCGATGTCTTTTTCAAGATTTTGTGTGATCTTCGCTCGCAGGTGTTCAAACCTCGTCAGGAATGCCATTTTTCTGCGGCCAATGAGCAAGTGCTGCAGTCTCGCCTGGGGCGGGCAGGCGATACGGGGAGCGCAACGAAAACCCTGGTCGAAGCAACGGATCATGCAGCAAAACATTTGAATTCGAGAGAAAGTCACTTCTATATTGGCTCGATGCCGGATGTTGATCTTAGTCAGACGGGTGAGCGGGCGAAGGTCTTTTATGATCCTCGTGAATTTCTCCTTGGCTTTGTCCAGAAAGCTGTTGCGCAGGGTCTTGAGGCAGCCTCGGTAGTGCGACTTTCCAGTTTTGCTTTTGGGGATATTGAAATCTACCCCTTTGCCCGTAAGGTGGTTTCACACACGCCTGCTTCAGCACTGTATGCAGCGGGGCGGCTGCCGCTCAGGGAGGGCGATGTGCGAATAGCGTTTGATCGGGCTGCCCCGCAATTCCCGACGAGCGAACGGCAGGAATCGCTGGACGAATTTCTCTGGAAGCTTGCCTTGTGGGCTTCGCGAGGGCGGCTCCCTGTGGGCACCGATCCGGATCTGCCGGTTGTCCTCAAGCGCTGGCCAAATCTGACCCGCCTGCTTGTCTCGCCGCATGCAACAAGAATTGCCGGGCTTTGGGCGAGGGAGCCGCTGGTTTTATCCAATAGTGCGACTGTTTTGTGCATTCCGCAGCGCTATGTGTTCGCATTCTATTCAGCCTGTGTGGCGTTGGAACTAGTTACGCCAGCCAAGCGAGCCCTTGATCCATTGCTTGTTGTTGAAACGGTTCGGCCACATGAAAAACGAGGCATCTTCCGGATGCTGCTGAGCAAACTGGTAGGAAACCGCGAAGAGTGAGTCAGGCAAATAAAAATGGCCGTATATAAAATCATCTTTACCGGCCCTGTGGGGGCAGGAAAAACGACTGCGATCAGTAGTTTGAGCGATATCCCGCCAGTCAAAACGGATCGTCTTGCGTCTGACATGACCCGTGAACGCAAGCCGGAAACAACGGTAGCGATGGACTATGGCCTGGTTAACCTGGCCGACGGTGTTGCCATCCATTTGTATGGAACGCCCGGGCAAGAGCGTTTTGATTTCATGTGGGAAATTCTGGTTGAAGGTGGGATTGGCCTTGTCTTGTTGATTGATAACACCCGGCCAGACCCTTTTGTCGATCTGCGGTTTTTCGTCAAGGCCTTTCGCAAGTTTATCGATCAGACCGGGGTGGTGATCGGCGTAACCCGAACGGATATTCGAGCGCAGCCAGCAATCGAAGATTATTACCGTGAGCTTGCGCCGCTAGGTTTGGCTTCAATCCCCGTTTTTGAGGTTGATGCCCGCAAGCGCAAGGACGTCAGCTTGCTTGTCGAGGCCTTGCTGTGTTCGCTTGATCCACTGGCTGCTGCTTGATTAGACGATGCCATTAGTGCTCGATTCCTCTCTCTATTTAATGCCAACGCCAGCCGGGGCATTTAATGCGGCTTCCGACCCGGCCGACAATCGCTTGCGTCGATTTATCAACGCCTTGTTGCAACAGCCGGTGACGCCCGCCGCGTCGGAATCCGGGATTGTCCAGTGGAGCGGCATTGATAACACGGCGGATGCGCTGGAGTTTTTCTGGAGAATTCAGGAATTGGGCTGGGTTCAGGCACTCGAGTCCCCACGCGCTGCACCAGAGGGAAAAATTGAATCCGAACTCGCCCGTTTGCTTCCTTGCCTGACGCGTGGTGGCAAGGTGTTGCTGGCTGATGCGCATGGGTTTTATTTGTGCAGCGCCGGTTTTTCGCACGAAGTGGCAGAGGAGCTTTCCGCTCTGTCTGCGGACTTGGCGAGTTTGCACCAACGCCGCAGGAGTTCGCTAAATGCCAACCTCGGCTTGAGCGGGGGTGCCTGGGGCATGCTGGATGCCTCGGGACAGAGCCAACTGGGATTTTGGCCGATGTATGCCGGACGAGAGCGCTTCGTGCTGGCTGTTTCCGGAATGCCTACTTTTAATCGACCTGAAATGGTCGAGCTTGTTTGGGTGCTGCATCAGCGCTATGCACAGCAAGCAGCCCAATAAAACTTTTAATTAATCCAAGGAGAAACACCATGCTAGCTGACATGCTTAAATCTGTTTTAAACGAACTCAATGGCAGTTCTGCTGAAATTGAAGCCTCGGCCATTATTTCCATCGATGGCTTGATGATGGCTTCATTGATGCCGCAAGGTATTGACGAAGACCGCATGGGCGCCATGAGTGCAGCCATGCTGTCACTCGGTGATCGTACTGCGCAAGAACTGTCGCGCGGGACGCTCGAACAGGTCTTGATCAAGGGTGCCAACGGTTATGTCTTGATGACTGGGGCCGGCAAGGAATCTGTTCTTACCGTTCTGGCCAAGTCCAACGCCAAGCTCGGATTGATCTTTCTTGATGTCAAGCGCGCGGCTGAAAGCATTGCCAAGATGATCTGAGTTCGTTTCGTCAGGTGCCAGTAGATACGGGATAGCCGTACAACCGGGAGGTCGTGCCATGAGTGCATTTTTCTTTCAACGTATCAATGATCACATCCAATATCTTCGCCGTCTCGAAAAAAGGCTGAAGGGCGATGGCGATTTTCAGGGGAGCGACTATCACGACTGCCAGTTGGGGAAGTGGCTCTACGGTCCTGGTCAGGAAGAGGTAATCGCTTTTGGTGAGGATGCCAAAAGATGCTTTGAGAAGCTGCTCGAGCCGCATCGGCAATTTCACGAGGCTGGAGCGCTAGCTTTGGTTGCAGCTCAGGAAGGGCGGGCTGCCGAGGTAAAAGCAGCAATTACGGAGATGCTCAAACTCTCCAATACGCTGGTCAATGGGATGATGGATCTGGATCGTTTGTCGCGTTCTTGATTTCTCGTTTGACCAGACCACACTTATGTAGTCTCTATCATATGGAGCCCGTATGAACGACATGGATCCGAGTCAGGTTGCCGGTCAAGCGACCGCGCACCAACTCGCCTATTTCAACGGAAATCAGCGCACGGTGCTGGTGACCGATATTGAAACCGCTTATCCCGAAGGGAAGCTGATTGTTTCCCGGACTGACACTCTAGGTGTTGTTACTCAGTGCAATCAGGCTTTCATAGAAATGTCCGGTTACACGGAGAGCGAAATTCTCGGGCAACCCCACTGCATCCTGCGTCATCCAGATATGCCTAAAGCTGCTTATGCCGATCTTTGGGCTACCGTTGGTGCGGGCAAGAAGTGGCACGGCTACGTCAAAAACTTGCGTAAGGATGGTGGTTATTACTGGGTCCATGCCGTTGTGGTGCCGAACGTTCGGGACGGGCAGATTGTGGGTTATACCTCAGTGCGCCGAAAACCATCGCGCAGCAAGGTAAATGAAGCAATTGCCCTTTATGTTGAGATGAAAGCCAAGGAGTCAGCATGACATTGAATCTGACGATCAGTCCGGATTTCAGTCCCGATAAATTTTCAGGCTGGTATATCTTCAATACTTGGCTACAACGCAAGCTGGATGTGGCGATTCATCTCGCTTTGTATGACAGCTTTGCCCAGCAGCGTCAGGCGATTGCTGAAGACAGGATTGACCTGATTTATGCCAACCCCTACGACGCGGCCATGCTGGTGCGTGAAAAGGGATTCATGGCGCTGGCTCACCCATCCGGACTGGCGGATGAAGCCGTTGTTGCCGTAAATGCCGGTTCTGCCTATCAGCGGACAGAGGATTTGCAAGCGGGAATTCGCGTTGCTTCTACCGCTGACCCCGATGTGAACATGATGGGCATGATCATGCTTGAGCCGGCAGATCTCTCTCCGGAGAATGTCAAAAGCGAGATTTGCAGCAGTTACATTCTGGTTGCCAAGCAAGTCATGAACGGGAATGCCGATGTGGGAATCTTCCCGGCACGTGCATTTGATGGTTTTTCTTCAATGATTCGCGGTTCATTGCGCCCGCTGGTGCGAAGTGAGATCAGCGTCGTTCGCCACATGTTGCTGGCGGGGCCGAAAGCGCTCAGCATACTGCCTGCCTTGCGGGAAGCGCTCCTGAGCATGCCAAGCGATGAGAAAGCCCTGCCTATTCTCAAGGATCTTGGTTTTTCGCATTGGGAAGTCAGCTCGCAAGAGGATGTCGAGTTCATGATTGACTTGGTCGATACTCTAGTGAGTTGATCAGGTAAGTAATGTAAAACCCTGGATTGTTACAGCCTGTCATCCGGTTGTAACAATCCAGGGTTAACCTGCACATTGTTGTCTAACTAACTATGTGCAGGAGTTCCCCATGTTCAAGCAATCCAAGCTCGTTTCAGCCCTGGCTGTTGCTGGTGTCGCCCTGTTCGGCGCCCAGGCTGCTCAGGCTCAGGTCATCAAGATTGATGGCTCTTCGACGGTTTATCCGATCACCGAAGCAGTTGCTGAAGAATTCCAGAAGGCCAAAAAGAACGTCATTAAAGTTACCGTGGGTATTTCCGGTACGGGTGGTGGTTTCAAGAAGTTCTGCCGTGACGAAATCGATATTTCCGATGCCTCACGTCCGATCACCGCGAAAGAAATGGCTGACTGTAAGGCTGCTGGCGTCGAGTACATCGAAATGCCGGTCGCTTTTGATGCGCTGACCGTCGTTGTCAACCCGAAAAACACCTTCCTCAAGCAGGCCACCGTCGAAGAGATGAAAACTCTTTGGGAGCCGGCTGCCCAAGGCAAGGTCATGAAGTGGAACCAGGTCAATCCGGCCTGGCCTGATGCGCCAGTTAAGTTGTTTGGCGCTGGTGCCGATTCCGGTACTTTTGAATACTTCACCGAAGCCATGGTTGGCAAGGCCAAGTCTTCGCGCGGCGACTACACCGCGTCGGAAGATGACAATGTGCTGGTGCAGGGGGTTTCCCGTGACGTCAATGCCATCGGCTATTTTGGTTATGCCTACTACGCTGAGAACACCGCCAAGCTGAAGGCGCTGCCGATCGTCAATCCGAAGACCGGCAAGGCGGTTGAACCGTCTGCTGCCAACGTCGAGAACGGTACCTACGCTCCGCTGTCACGTCCGATCTTCATCTACGTCAAGGCCAAGTCGCTTGAGAAGCCGGAAGTCAAGGAGTTCATTGAGTTCTACATGAAGAATGGTGCCCAACTGACCAAGGAAGTGAAATATGTACCGTTGCCGGCGAATGCTTACAAGGGCAACATCGATCACATGAACAAGAAGAAAATCGGCACGGTGTTTGGTGGTCATAACGAAATTGGTATCACCATCGAAGATCTGATGAAGCGCGAAGCGAAGATGTAATTTTCGCCTTGGCGAACACATCCGCCTGCTGTTGAAAGCCCGACCCCGTCCGGGGTCGGATTTTCTGTTTATGGAATTCTCAAAGTGAATTCACACGCTATGTCTGCAAATAACACTACGGATCTGTCTCAAGTCAGCAACCGTCTGGCGTACAACGCCATGCGCAACTGGAAGGAAAAGCTCATTGAAGCCATCCTGCTGGGTGCAGCAGCAATTTCGGTTCTGACAACAATCGGTATCGTTTACGTACTGGTTTCCGAGTCCGTCCATTTCTTTTCCAATGTCAGCATTGTCGATTTTCTGACTGATACGCAATGGACACCACTCTTCGATGATGCCCATTTCGGCATTATGGTGCTGATCTCCGGCACGCTCGTTTCCTCGGCTGTCGCACTGCTGGTCGCGGTGCCAATGGGGACGATCATCGCCATCTACCTTTCTGAATTCGCGGATTCCAGGGTGCGCGAGATTTCCAAGCCGATTCTCGAATTGCTTGGTGGTATCCCGACCATCGTTTTCGGGTACTTTGCCTTGCTCGTCGTGACGCCCATCCTGCAATACTTCTTTCCTACTTTGCCTGGCTTTTCCCTGCTCTCCGCCGGTTTGGTGATGGGCATCATGATCGTGCCCTACATTGCCTCGCTGTCCGAAGATGCCATGCGCGCCGTGCCAATGAGTATGCGTGAAGGCGCCTATGCGATGGGCTCAACCAAGCTTTATACCGCCATTCATGTCGTCGTGCCGGCCGCCATCTCCGGTCTGGCCGCTTCCTATATTCTGGCTATTTCACGTGCTGTCGGCGAAACAATGATTCTCGCTGTGGCTGCCGGTATGCAGCCAAATCTGACCTGGAACCCGGCAGAGCCCGCCGCAACCATCACCTCGTACATCGTGCAAGTTGCACTCGGCGATCTGCCGCACGGCTCGATCGGCTACCAGACCATCTTTGCCGCGGGTTTGACGCTGCTGCTGATTACCTTGGTCTTCAATATCCTCGGCCAGTGGTTGCGCGCCAAATATCGGGAGAACTATTAATGAAACCGCTTACCACCGAACAGATCCGCGCTGTTATTGCGCGCGGCAAGCTGAAGGACAATATCTTCAAGGTAATGGGCATCTTCTGCCTGTCGCTGGCTCTGGTCGTTATCGTCGCGCTGATCGCCGACATGGTGATCAAGGGCTCGGAGCGCTTCACGGTCGATTTCTTCCTCAACTTTGCTTCGCGGCATGCCAGCAAGGCCGGCATTCTCTCGGCCTGGGTCGGTTCGTTGCTGGTCATGTTTGTGACGGCGCTGGCGGCCGTACCACTCGGCGTTGCGGCTGGCCTGTACCTCGAGGAATATGCCAAGCGCAACTGGATTACCAACATCATCGAGATTAACATCAGCAATCTGGCTGCTGTGCCGTCGATTGTCTATGGTCTGCTGGCGCTTGGAATTTTCGTTTATCAGTTCGGCTTCGGGCAGAGCATTCTGTCGGCCGGCCTGACCCTGGCACTGCTGATCCTGCCGATCATCATCGTCTCGACTCGTGAAGCGATCCGCGCCATTCCGGCAATGATCCGCGAAGGCTCGATGGCAGTCGGTGCGACGCGCTGGCAAACCTGCCGCTACCACATCATTCCTTATGCCATGCCCGGCATCCTGACGGGTGTGATTATCGGCCTCGCGCGCGCCATTGGCGAAACCGCACCAATCATCACCATCGGCGCGCTGACTTTCATTGCTTTCCTGCCACCAGCCCCGTTCTCGGAACTCGGCGATGGCGGCACGGCTGGTCTGTTCGACTGGGTGATGGCGCCTTTCACCGTGATGCCGATCCAGATTTTCAACTGGACTTCACGCCCCGATCCAGCTTTTGAAATTAATGCCGCAGCAGCAGGCTTCGTGCTGATGGCCATGGTGCTTTCGATGAACGCCGTCGCGATCTACCTGCGCTACAAGATGCGCAAGAACATCAAGTGGTAATTGTTGCGGTCAACGCCCCCAAAACGCTGAAAAAATGAATACAAATAGGGAGTCTCAAATGCAGATTCAGGAAACCCCGGCACTCAAGGCCGAAGCGCGCAATCTCAACTTTTTCTATGGTGAGAACAAGGCGCTCAAGAACATCAACATGCCGATTTACGACAAGAAGGTGACCGCGCTGATCGGACCTTCCGGTTGCGGCAAATCGACTTATCTGCGCAGCTTTAACCGCATGCATGACCTTTATCCGGGGAACCGCTACGAAGGTGAAATTCGCTTCTTTCCAGATAACACCAATCTACTCAGCGCCGATGTTGATCCGATTGAAGTGCGCATGCGCATCGGCATGGTGTTCCAGAAACCTAACCCGTTCCCGAAATCGATTTTCGAAAACGTCGCCTACGGCTTGCGGGTGCGTGGCGAAAACAACCGCCGCGTGCTGGATGACAAGGTCGAGCATGCCCTGAAAGGCGCGGCAATCTGGGATGAAGTCAAGGATCGCCTCAGCGAGTTGGCATCCAATCTGTCCGGTGGTCAGCAGCAGCGTTTGTGTATTGCACGTGCCCTGGCCACAGACCCGGAACTGCTGCTGTTCGACGAGCCGACTTCTGCGCTTGACCCGATTGCCACAGGTGCCATCGAAGAGCTGGTGCATGAGTTGAAAAAACGCGTCACCATTCTGATTGTGACCCACAACATGCAGCAGGCAGCACGTGTCTCTGACTACACTGTCTATATGTTCCTCGGTGAAATGATCGAATTCGGCAAGACTGACGAGATTTTCATCAAGCCGCAGGACAAGCGTACTGAAGATTACATTACTGGCCGTATGGGCTGATAGGGACAAGAAAATGAACGAAAGCGTGCATCTTTCCAGCCAGTTCGACGAAGATCTTAGCCGTCTGCGCACCCACGTCCTGCAAATGGGTGGTTTGGTCGAGACCCAGGTTTCAGCAGCTATTGACGCCTACGCCACCGGTGAAATCGCCAGTGTCAAAAGCATTGTCGAGACTGATCGCCGGGTCAATGAGCTTGAAAAAGCCATTGATGACGACTGCGCCCACATCATCGCCAAACGTCAACCAACAGCTTCCGATCTTCGTTTGGTGCTTGGTATCAGCAAGATCGTTACGGATCTTGAACGCGCTGGTGACGAAGCCAAAAAAATTGCCAAGGGCGTGCGCCGCATTTATGAAGGTGGCCATATGCCTTCACAATACGGCGTAGGCATTCGACATTTGGCCGAGGCGGCGTTGTCGATGATTCGTCAGGCGCTCGACGCTTTTGCACGGCTTGATACCGAGCTGGCAAAAAGTGTTATCCGCGCCGATACGGACGTCGATACCGAGTTCAAATCGATCATTCGCCAGCTTATTACGCACATGATGGAAGACCCGCGCACTATTACCACGTCGATTGATATCATCACCATCGCCCGCGCCATTGAGCGGATTGGCGATCACGCCAAGAATGTTTCGGAGCAGGTCATCTACGTTGTTGACGGTCGTGATATCCGCCACATGGGCAAGGAGGCCGCGCAGTGACACCAACGATACTGGTTGTTGAAGACGAACCAGCGATTCAGGAACTCGTCGTCATCAACCTCAAGCATGCCGGATTTCTGGTCGTGCGGGCAGGGAGTGCAGAGGAAGCGGAGTCCACCATTCGGGCTGCACTGCCCGATCTGGTTATCCTTGACTGGATGTTGCCGGGGCAATCCGGTGTGGCCCTCGCCAAAAAAATCCGGGCAGATGAGCGGACTCGCGAGTTGCCCATCATCATGCTCACAGCGCGTGTCCATGAAGAAGACAAGGTGCAGGGCCTCGAGGCCGGCGCGGATGACTATGTAACCAAACCGTTTTCGCCCAAGGAACTGGTGGCGCGCGTACGTGCCGTGTTGCGCCGCCGTTCGCCACATCTGGCCGGTGAGGCGATAGAAATTGGCGATCTGGCGCTTAATCCAGCGACTCATCGCGTATTGGCCGGTAGCCAGCCAATCGAATTGGGGCCGACCGAGTTTCGTTTGCTTTTCTTCTTTATGACCCATGCCGAACGGGTCTATACCCGTGCCCAGTTGCTTGACGAAGTTTGGGGTGATCACGTGTTTATCGAAGAGCGTACGGTGGATGTGCACATCCGGCGTTTGCGCGCCGCACTGGAGTCGTCTGGACATCACGAACGGGTAGAAACGGTGCGTGGCACCGGTTACCGCTTTCGGGGAGCCTGAGCCACGTGTCATCTTCGCTGATTCGTGCGCTGCTGCTGGCTGTACTGGCAGCCGTTGTGGCGTATCCCATCGGGCATTTTGTCGTGCCCTGGGCTGGCTGGACTTTTTTTTGTGCCAGTTTGGGCCTGCAAATGGTCTTCCACTTCAAGAACTTTGCGCGCCTCGACCGCTGGTCGTACGCGCCGGTGGTGGACGATAGCCTGGAAGGTGAGGGGGCCTGGGATGGCATTTTCGGCCGACTCTATCGACACGAAAAAGATTTACGGGCGCAAATTGCTGCGCGTGATGAGGAAATCAGAATGCTGATCGCCGCTGGTCAGGCGCTGACCGATGGCGTGGTGCTGTTGGATGACCATAACCAGATTTTGTTCTGCAACACGACGGCAGAAGATCAGCTTGGGCTGGTGATTCGCACCGACCGTGGCCAACCGGTAGTCAATATGGTGCGCCAGCCGGAGTTTGTTGCATATCTTCAAGGCGAGGATTTTTCGCGACCCCTCACCCTGCGCTCCGAGCGTGGCGAGGATCGTGTTCTGTCGATCTACGTCATTCCCTATGCCGGCAATCGACGGCTGATGCAGGTCAAGGATGTTACGCAGACTGATCGACTGGACCGTATGCGCCGTGATTTCGTCGCCAATGTCTCGCACGAGCTGCGCACACCGCTTACCGTGTTGGCCGGCTTCCTGGAAACTTTGCAGGAAATCGACGTTGACCGTGACGAACAAAAACGTTTCCTTGAAATGATGTCAGAGCAGTCTCTGCGCATGCAGTCCATCGTTCAGGATCTGCTGACGCTGTCCTCCATCGAATCGGCACCGCCACCGGAGGCTGATGTCGTCGATATGGTCAATATCGTCGACAAACTTCGTCGTGATGCCGAAGCCCTGTCGGCTGGGCGGCATCAGATTGTGGTTGAGAGCGATGGTCAGGGCGATTTACGAGGTTCCGAGCCGGAACTGGTCAGCGCCTTCGGCAATCTGGTCGCGAATGCCGTGCGCTATACCCCGCCTGGCGGTACCGTCAGAATTCTTTGGCACGCAAGCAAGAATGGGGCAGAGTTTGCGGTCCAAGATACCGGGATAGGTATCGACGCCAAACACATTCCGCGTCTGACCGAGCGTTTTTACCGTATAGATCGTGGCCGTTCGCGTGATGCAGGCGGAACAGGCCTCGGTTTGGCCATCGTCAAACACTCACTGAACCGCCACCAGGCACAGCTTGAAATCAAGAGTACCCCCGGTGTTGGCAGCCGCTTTGCCGCCCGCTTTCCAGCCAGTCGGGTGGTTGGTGTCTAATCGAAAAATTTAATAAATTCAAATATTTATAAATAAAGATTGACCCGCCGCCCTGAATGCTGGATAGTGCGCACCTCTGACGGACGCGGGATGGAGCAGTTGGCAGCTCGTCGGGCTCATAACCCGAAGGTCGCAGGTTCAAGTCCTGCTCCCGCAACCAAAAGACTCAACGAAGGATCAACTGCTTTGCGGCGTTGGTCCTTTTTTGTTTCAAGCTGATGGTGTTTAACGGTATGCCGTACAAAAATTACAATCTAAATCGGTTTCAGGGTTACTTTGCGCAGCAAAAGCAATAAAATTGCGCCCTTTCAGCCCAGGCTTGTTTGCTGTCCTGCAACCGATTTCACCAAACCAAGGAAACAACATGAATAAATCCGAACTGATTGACGCCATCGCTGCCGAAGCTGGCCTGACCAAGGTTGACGCCGCCAAGGCTCTCGATGCCGTGACTGGCGCAATCGTTGCTGCAGTTGCCAGTGGCGACTCCGTCTCACTGATCGGTTTCGGCACCTTCAAGGCTTCTGCCCGTGCTGCCCGCGAAGGCAAGAACCCGAAGACTGGCGAAAAGCTCTCTATCGCTGCGACCACCGTGCCGAAGTTTTCTGCTGGCACCAATTTCAAGGCTGCTGTCGCCAAGAAGTAATCAGTTTCGTTCAGAGAAAGCCCCGGCGGTTTGTCTGCTGGGGCTTTTTGCTTTTTGATCTCACGCTTTTTTCAAGTATTCGGCCATGACCTTCAAAGACACTAAGTCTGATTTCAAAATTATCGACATTGCGTTGATCGAACCTGACCCGCAGCACCCACGGCTGAATATCGATGAGGGAAGTCTCAAGGGACTGGCCAACTCAATTCAGAAAATGGGTGTCATTCATCCGTTGCTGGTTCATCCGGCCAATGCCAGCGGTCGCTACATGATTATTGTCGGTGAGCGGCGCCGACAGGCGGCCATTCTGGCCGGCGAAAAGATGGTGCCGGTGATTGTTCGAAGCTGCGCCCCGGAGCAGACGCTTGAGGTTCAGGTGTTTGAGAACATTGGTCTGGGTGTGCGCTCTGCGTTGGAGCCACGTGACATGGCCAATGCCTTGCAGGCAATAGCAGAACGCTTTGAGTCGCCGGAAGCGGCCGCGCAGCACTTTGGCCGGGCGCCAACCTGGCTAGTTCAGGCGACGGCTGCTGCCAACCTCTCCGAGAAAGTGACTGCGCTCCTGGATGCCGGCAAGATTTCCAGTACGGGTGCCGCAGTACAGCTGGAAAAGCTGGCGAAAAAAGATGAAGCCAAGGCCGATGTACTGATCGACCAAATTGAGCAATTGCCCGAAGGTGAGAAAGTGTCGAAGAAGGTTGTCGATAACGCACTTGCCGAAGCCGTCGGGGGCCGGCAAAAGAAAGAGACGACAGTGGCTAATACGGCTCAGACTGCGCCGCAGCCGGTTTCTGCCTCGACATCTGGTCTTCCGCCCTGGGAGAATATGCCGGATGCGGAGGACGCAACTCCCGTTCGCAGCAAGCTGAGTCAGGACAAGGTCAAGCTTGTCGCTGAAATGCTGGGTCTCAGCGATGGGGATGAAGAGGCAGTGTTGATTCGACTGATTGATGAATTCCTCGCACTAAAGAATTCGTGAATCAGGCACTTGCTGGCCGGTGTGTTTGGCCAGCAAGTACAACGTGGCCAGATATGTAACTGGCCGCGCTTAAATTTACCGTACTTGGGCGAACTGGTCGCGCAGGTGTGCCAAAGTCTCAGCTTCGCCACGAACCCGGAAAAAGGCACCATCGCCATCGCCGCGTTCATCCAGTACTTGGCAATTGGCGTAGATTTCTCCACGTAGTTGCTGGGCTGACCAGGGGAGGAAGAGCTCTTCCTCGACCAGATCCTGCTGGAAAAAGGCGATGATCGTCTGGCGCAACTGCGCAACCTCATCCGGGCGACGAGCACTCATCACCACGCAGTCCGGGTAACGCGTGCGTAAATCCGCCGCACATTCAGCCTGTGCTGTTTCGTCGCCAACGTGGTCAATCTTGTTGAAAACGCGAATGCGCGGCACGACATCGGCACCGATTTCTTTCAGTACTTTGTCGGTTACTTCAAGCTGACGCTCAAAGCCGGGATCGCTGGCATCAATGACGTGGAGCAGCAACGAGGCATCCAGCGCTTCGTCGAGGGTTGATTTGAACGAGGCGACCAGGCCGTGCGGCAGGTTTTTGATGAAGCCGACCGTGTCGCAGACCAGCACGCGCGGCACGCTTTCTGGATGGAGTGCGCGGACGGTGGTGTCGAGCGTGGCAAACAGTTTGTTGGCGACCAGTACTTCGCTGCCGGTGAGCGCCCGCATCAGCGTCGATTTGCCGGCGTTGGTGTAGCCGACGAGCGCGACGGCGGCCAGGCCCTGGCGTTCCTGACGCCTTGCGCGCTGCGTCTGGCGTTCGGCATCCATGGCGATGATTTCCAGCTGCAATTCGGCAATCCGGTCACGAATCTTGCGTTTGTCGAGTTCGGTGTGCGATTCGCCAGCCCCCCGGCCGCCCACGCCGCTGCGTTGCCGACCTTGCGGGCCAGCCAGTTTGGCGGCTTCACGCAGGCGTGGTGCCATGTAGCCGAGACGGGCAATTTCCACTTGCGCCTTGGCCGCCCGTGAGCGGGCATTGCGGTGGAAAATTTCGAGGATGACCATGGTGCGGTCCAGCACTTCACAGCCGGTTTCCACTTCCAGATTGCGAGCCTGTGACGGCGAAATCTCGTGGTCAACCAAAATCGCTTCAATCTCGAAGCCATTCGGGTTGCTGGGGATTTCTTCGTACTCGCCGGGCTCGTTATTTACAAAACAACGTACCTCCTGCCGCTTGCCTATCCCCAGGTAGCCTGTTGTGTCGAAGCTGGAACGGTTCTGGATGAAGGTTTTGAGAACTTTGAACCCCAGTGTTTTTGCCAGCTCACGCAGTTCATTCAGCGAAGCTTCAAATTCGAGATCGGTCACGCTCGGGAGATGTACGGCGGCAATGACAGCGTACCTTGGGTCTTCTTTAACTTCGCTTTGCATTCGGTGAGGAGGTTTCTTGAGTGAGCAAGGGGCAGATAGTAACCGAGGGGCACAATATTTACTTGGTGTCGGAAATCCGATGGCTCTATGATGGGTGCTGTCGGGATTTCGGCGTTGTTGCCAAGGTTTGTTTGTTAAATGCAAATAAAATCAAAGGTTTGTATATTTTGAGGCGCTGCTCGACCCTGGCACGACCCCTGCATTAGTGTAGGTACAGAAACCAAGCGATGTTTTTTAAACACTGGAGACAACATGAAACGATTTGCCATTACTGCCGCACTTGCCACCGTTCTCGGCGCATCTGCCGTTTTGCCAGCCCAGGCGCAGGAGTCGCTGACGCTCAAGAAGATCAAGGAGACGGGCGCGATTACCCTTGGTCACCGTGAATCCTCCATTCCCTTCTCCTACTATGATGACAAGCAGCAAGTCATCGGCTATTCGCATGAACTCATGCTCAAGGTGGTCGACGACATCAAGGCTAACCTCAAGCTGGCCAAGCTTGACATCAAGCTGATGCCGGTTACCTCGGCCAATCGCATCACGCTGATTCAGAACGGAACGGTCGATATCGAATGCGGCTCCACCACCAATAATCTGGAACGCCAGAAGCAGGTTGGTTTCTCCACCACTATCTTTGTCATCGGCACCAAGTTGATGGCCAAGAAAGATGCCGGTATCAAGGACTTTGCTGATCTTGCCGGCAAGAATGTCGTAACCACCGCTGGTACCACCTCCGAGCGGCTGATCCGCAAGATGAACGAAGACAAGCAGATGAAGATGAACGTCATCTCCGCCAAAGACCATGGCGAAGCCTTCCTGACGCTGGAAACCGGCCGCGCTGTTGCCTTCATGATGGACGATGCGCTGCTTTACGGCGAAATTGCCAAGGCCAAGAAGCCGGGTGACTGGCTTGTGACCGGCACCGCGCAGTCCAAGGAAGCTTATGGCTGCATGTTGAAGAAGGATGATCCGGAGTTCAAGAAACTGGTTGATGCCTCGCTGACCAAGGCAATGACTTCGGGCGATGCCGAGAAGATTTACGCCAAATGGTTCATGAACCCGATTCCGCCTAAAGGTCTGAATTTGAACATGGTGTTGTCGGATGAAATGAAGGCTGCGTATAAAGCACCGAACGACAAGGCGTTTGAATAAAAGACGCCCTCTCTCCCGGCCCCTCTCCCGCGTAGCGGGGGAGGGGAGGTAAAACGATCCCTTGGAAAGGGGCAATCATGGGTTATCAATGGAATTGGGGTGTTTTTCTCTCGCCAAGTGCGAGCGGGGATGATACCTATTTGGGCTGGATGTTTGCCGGCTTCAAAATGACTATCGCGCTGTCGTTGACCGCATGGGTCTTGGCGCTGATTTTGGGGGCGCTGGTTGGCGTCTTGCGTACGGTGCCGAACAAGACCTTGGCGGGCATTGCGACGGCCTACGTTGAACTCTTCCGCAACGTGCCGCTCCTGGTGCAACTGTTCATCTGGTACTTCGTGCTGCCTGAGCTTTTGCCGACCTCGATTGGCGATGCCTACAAACAGTCGCATCCGGTGATGCAGCAGTTTCTTGCTTCGATGATCTGTCTCGGTTTGTTTACCAGTGCGCGGGTGGCCGAGCAGGTGCGGGCTGGTATTAATTCGCTGCCCAAAGGGCAAAAGAATGCCGGGCTGGCGCTGGGTTTTACCCTGCCGCAAACCTATCGCCACGTGATGTTGCCGATGGCTTTCCGCCTGGTGGTGCCGCCGCTGACTTCCGAGTTTCTCAATATCTTCAAGAATTCCGCTGTTTGCTCGACCATCGGTTTGCTGGAGCTGGCTGCTCAGGGCCGCCAGCTGGTCGATTACACGGCGCAGCCTTACGAGTCCTTCATCGCCGTGACTTTGTCTTACGTGTTGATCAACGTCACCGTGATGACCCTGATGCACAAATTCGAGCGTCGCATCGCGGTGCCCGGCTACATCGGAGGTAAGTAACATGTACGAATTCGATTGGTCCTCCATACCCGGCGCCTTGCCCTTCCTCTGGGACGGCATGAAGATTTCGCTGGTCATCACCCTGCAAGCAGTGGTTATCGGCATCGTCTGGGGCACGATACTGGCGATGATGCGGCTGTCGTCGATCAAGACGCTGTCGTGGTTTGCCGCTGGCTATGTCAATATGTTCCGTGCCATTCCGCTGGTTATGGTGCTGCTCTGGTTCTTCCTGATCGTGCCCCGCTTCGTCGAAACCTTGCTCGACTTCCCTCCGGGTTCCGACCTGCGCCTGAGTTCGGCAATGATGGGTTTCGCGCTGTTTGAGGCGGCCTATTACTCTGAAATCATCCGCGCCGGCATCCAGAGCGTTCCAAAAGGGCAAATTGCTGCTGCCTCAGCGCTCGGTATGAATTACGCCCAGGCGATGCGCCTCGTGGTCTTGCCGCAGGCTTTCCGCAACATGGTACCGCTGCTGCTGACCCAAGCCATCATCCTCTTTCAGGATACCTCGCTGGTTTATGTCTCGGCGCTGGCTGACTTCTTCGGTGCTTCCTACAAAGTGGGCGATCGTGACGGTCGACTCGTCGAAATGCTGCTTTTTGCCGGTGCCGTCTATTTCGTCATCTGCTTCTCCGCTTCGCAGCTCGTGAAGCGCCTCCAGAAAAAATATCACCCGGCCTGATGGCCCTCGCAAGGAGAAATCCCATGATCGAAATGACCAATGTCAGCAAGCAGTATGGCGACTTCAAGGTGCTTACCGATTGCACCACCAGTGTCAGCAAAGGTGAAGTGATTGTGGTTTGCGGGCCGTCCGGCTCTGGCAAATCGACGTTGATCAAATGCGTCAATGGCCTTGAGCCGTTTCAGTCGGGTGTAATCACCGTCAACGGCATCTCGGTGGGCGACCCCAAGACCAATCTGTCCAAACTGCGTTCGCAGGTCGGCATGGTCTTCCAGAACTTCGAACTCTTTCCGCACATGAGCATTACCGAGAATCTGGTGATTGCCCAGACCAAGGTGCTCGGGCGCAGCCAGGATGAAGCGAACGAGAAGGGTTTGAAGCTGCTGGAGCGCGTTGGCCTCAAAGCGCAGGCTGCCAAGTTCCCCGGCCAGTTATCCGGCGGCCAGCAACAGCGCGTGGCGATTGCCCGGGCGCTGGCGATGGACCCGATCTGCATGCTGTTTGACGAGCCCACTTCAGCGCTTGACCCGGAAATGGTCAATGAAGTGCTGGACGTCATGACCGAGCTGGCCCACGAAGGCATGACCATGATGTGCGTGACGCACGAAATGG
>ERZ724504.793-NODE-793-length-17840-cov-10.740961_pt1 | contig 17840 bp, 17 predicted proteins | sample MGYA00376037_ERZ724504 | MGnify/ENA primary metagenome ERZ724504 (study PRJEB28724, sample SAMN07190888) | wastewater metagenome | isolation source: influent of sewage treatment plant in Hong Hong | place: USA: Christiansburg, Virginia | collected 2016-03-01 ... | reverse complement strand
GCCCCCCAAGACCGCCAGGAACCCGGCAAGCACAAGGTGGAAAACGACCACAACCGCCAGGGCGAGCAAGCACCCACGCAAAAAAACGAAGCTCGCCGCACCCCCGAGAGTCGCAGTGACCGCACCGACCACATCGGCAGCGACAACCAGTCGCAGTCGCGCAAGCGCGGCCCGACCGAGCCGTAGTGCGCTGGCGCGATCCTGCAAACATCCGGGTTCTTTTTTAGGATAGCGGCAGGCCGTGCGGACTGCGGGCCGGGCGCTGGAAACCAGCGTATCCGGTCTGGCCTGCATGGTCGGCTTTATCGACAAGGACCCACCATGGACGGCAACGCAACCCCCTCTGCCACCAACGCACTGGTGCACACCGAGCCCCCGGGCAGCTTTGAGTACGTGGACTTCCGCCACGCTGGAACGCTGCACCATTACCGGCTGTATGTGCCCCCAGCCGCTACGCCACAGCAGCCCATGGCGCTGGTGCTGATGCTGCACGGCTGCACCCAAAACCCCGACGACTTTGCCATCGGCACCGGCATGAACCTGGCAGCAGCGCAGGCCAACGCCCTGGTGCTGTACCCGGCCCAGCCGCGCAGCGCCAACGTCAACGCCTGCTGGAACTGGTTTGAACCGCACCACCAGCGCCGGGGCATGGGCGAACCCGCCCTGCTGGTGGCCATGGTGCGCGACGTGGCGCAACGCCACAGCGTGGATGCGCAGCGGGTGTACGCGGCCGGGCTGTCAGCAGGCGGTGCCATGGCAGCGGTGCTGGGGCGTGAATACCCCGATGTATTCGCTGCCGTGGGCGTGCACTCGGGCTTGCAGGCCGGTGCGGCCCACAACCTGACGGCAGCCCTGTCGGCCATGCGCACGGGCACCCGGCCCACCGTGGTGCCCGCGCACGCCGCCCCGAACCCGGCCTCGTACCCCCCGCTGATCGTGTTCCATGGCGATGCCGACACCATCGTTCATGCCAAAAACAGCGAGCACCTGGTGGATGCCGCCTTGCAGGCCCTGGCCGGTAGCCCCGCCAGGGTGCAGCGCCAAAGCATTCCGGGCCAGTCGGTGGCAGGCCAGCGCTACACCCGCACGGTGTACCACCACCGCAGGGCCGGCAGGGTCAGCCCCGGTGCCGATACCGACGTCGATGCCGATGTGGTGGCCGAGCACTGGGTGCTGCACGGCGCAGGCCATGCGTGGTCGGGCGGCCATGCCACAGGCAGCCACACGGACCCGCGCGGCATCAGTGCGACGCAAGAGATGCTGCGCTTCTTTCTGGCCCATCCCAAAACAGCCGGGCACTGAAAACACCGCTGGCGGGCAGCTACCATGCAACCATGTTGGATGCCCGCAGGAGAACCCCCATGAAACCGCTCGTACCCGTCTTTTGTCAGGCGCTGGTGTGCCTGGCCAGTGCTGTGGCGCCTGCGCTGGCGCCTGCACAGCCTGCTGCGCCCGCCGCCCTGGCTGCGCCAGAGGCTGAAGCAACAGATGCCGCTGCGATGTCGGCGGACGCCACCGCAGCCGCTGTGCCTGCCAAGGCGCAGTGGGTGTTGTCTGCCGATGGCGCTTACGCCATCGACCAGCGCGCCCACCTGGCCTGGCCGCGCTGCGTCCACGGCATGCGCTGGAATGGCCGCACCTGCACCGGCCAGCCGCTGCTGCTGACCTACACCGAAGCGGCTGCGCTGGCCACCGCGCGCTGGAAGGCCGAGGGAGTGCGCTGGCGCTTGCCACGCGTCAATGAGCTGCGCCGCCTGGTGAACAAGCGTGCCGATCCGCCCGGCCTGGACCCCGAGCTGTTCCCCAACGCACCGCAAGACTGGCATTGGACGGGCACGGCCAACATCAAGACCTTCTCGGTCAATGCCTATAAATACGACAACGTCCAGCAGGGCAACAGTGACCGCAGCGCCAACCAGATGGCCTTTACGCAGGGCTGGGCGGTGGACTTGTCCAGCGGCGAGGCGCGCGGCGACATCGCCAAGAGCGAGTTGCTGCCCGTGCGCCTGGTGCGGCCACGCCCCTGAAGCGTTTTCTTTCGATTGCCCCTTGCTGCCTATGTCTCCCATCGCCGTCATCGACTTTGAAACCACCGGCATCTCGCCCGATCAGGGGGCGCGCGCCACCGAGGTGGCCATCGTGCTGCTCGAAGGGGGCCGGGTGGTAGACCGCTTCCAGAGCCTGATGAATGCGGGCACCTGGGTGCCGCCCTTCATCACGCAGCTCACGGGCATCACCAACGCCATGGTGCAAGCCGCGCCTGCGGCGGCCAGTGTGATGGCGGAGGCCGCGCGCTTTGTGGGCAGCGCGCCCATGGTGGCGCACAACGCGGCGTTTGACCGCAAGTTCTGGCAGGCCGAGCTGGCACTGGCCGGTCTGCCCGCAGCGCAGCCCTTTGCCTGCACCGTGCTGCTATCGCGCCGCCTGTACCCGCAGGCGCCCAACCACCAGCTGGGCGTGCTGGTCGATTACCACGGCCTGCCGCGCACCGGCCAGGCCCACCGCGCGCTGGCCGATGCCGAGATGGCCGCCGCGCTGCTGGCGCGCATGCAGCACGACCTGCGCACCCGCTGGGGCGTGGCCGCCCCCGACCACGATCTGCTGGTGCAGTTGCAGCGCTGCACCAAAGCGGCGGTGCCCACGTTGCTGGCCCAGCTGGCCGCTGCTGCGCAGCCGTAGCGCCCCAGCACCGTCAAAGGGCGTGGGCTAACACCGCACCCCCCACAGCGCTGCCCAGCACCACCAGCCAGGGCGGCCATTTCCAGAACATCAGCGCCACCCAGGCCACCAAGGCCAGGCCAAAGTCTGGCGGCGTGTGGATGGCGCTGGTCCACACCGGCTGGTACAGCGCTGCCAGCAGCAGCCCCACCACCGCCGCGTTGGTGCCCGCCAGCGCCGCTTGCGTGCGGGTGTGGCCGCGCAGGCGCTCCCAGAACGGCAAGGCACCCAGCACCAGCAAAAAAGAGGGCGCAAAAATGGCCAGCAGGGCCACCAGCCCCCCCAGCCAGCCCGTGGGCGGCTGCTGCATCGCCGCGCCCAGAAACGCCGCAAAAGTAAACAACGGGCCGGGCACGGCCTGCGCAGCGCCGTAACCGGCCAGAAAGGCATCGTTGCCCACCCAGCCCGTCGGCACCACCTCGGCTTGCAGCAGCGGCAGCACCACATGGCCGCCACCAAACACCAGGGCGCCTGCGCGGTAGAAGGCATCGACCAAGGCCAGCGTCTGGTGGGCCGATGCGCCAGCCCACAGCGGCAACCCGATCAGCAGCGCAAAAAACAGCGCCAGCCAGAACGCGCCCGCCCGTGGCCCGATGGCCATGGGCAACGGGTCATGCGCCTGTCCGGGCGGTGGCTTGCACCAGCGCAGGCCCACCACCGCCGCCAGGGCCATCACCCCCACCTGCACCCACACCGACGGCACCAGCAGCACCGCGCAGGTGGCGGCCACCATGGTGGTGATGCGCGGCACATCGGGGCACAGGTTGCGTGCCATGCCCCATACGGCCTGTGCCACCACCGCCACCGCCACCACCTTCAGGCCGTGCAGCACACCCGTGGGCAAGGCATCGCCGTAATGGGTGATGCCCTGCGCAAACAACATCAGCACCACCGCCGACGGCAGCGTAAAACCCGCCCACGCCGCCAAGGCCCCCGCGTAGCCAGAGCGCGACAGCCCCAGGGCGATGCCCACCTGGCTGCTGGCAGGCCCTGGCAGAAACTGGCACAGGGCCACCAGGTCGGCATAGCTGCGCTCGGTGAGCCACTGGCGCCGCACCACCAACTCCTGGCGGAAGTAGCCCAGGTGGGCTATCGGCCCCCCAAACGAGGTCAGGCCCAGGCGCAGAAAAATCCAGAAAACAGCCCAGGGGCTGCGGTCAGTCTGGGGGGTATCGGTCATGCAGGCAGGCGGCGTGGTGGCAAGGGGGCCATCATCATCGAATTGCGCTACCCTTTTGCCATGCGATCACTCCATACCCTGGCCCTGTCATCCGCATTGGTGTGGTGGCTGGCGGGCTGTAGCACCCCGCCAGCGCCGCGCGCACCGACTGCACCGCCGCAGGCCTCGCGCCTGACGGACGAGATGGCCCATGACATCGCCATCCACGCCCTGGGGCTGGTGGGCACGCCCTACCGCTACGGCGGCAACACCCCCGACAGCGGCTTCGATTGCAGCGGACTGATCGGCTACGTGTACCGCGCCCGGGTGTCGGTGGCGCCGCCGCGCACCGTGGCGCAGCTCAGCGGCTGGGGCCAGCCGGTGGCGGGCGAGCAGCTGCGCACGGGCGATCTGGTAGTGTTCGGCAAGGGCCGTGCGCCCCACCATGCGGGCATTTATGTGGGCGAGGGGCGCTTTGTCCACGCCCCGTCCACGGGTGGCACCGTGCGGCTGGACCGGCTCAACGCACACTACTGGTCAGCGCAGACCGTGGCGTTTCGCAGGCCCTGAAAAACCGGTCAAAAGTGCCTCCAACCCTTGCGTAAAAAGCGCTAACAGCTCACTTTTTCATAGTGTCACGGAATTGATGTAATCACGGCTTGCCGCCACAACCTGCGGTGTAGGATAAATACCCCCTGAGAACGCCCACGGCGTAGGCACCATTGCCTTGGTGCCGCGTCGGTGGTTCTTTTTTCAACCGACCCCAGCGATGGATCCATGCAAGCGTTCTGGTTTCTTTCCTACCGAATCAGCGCCTGTCCGCTGTGGCACAGAGCAGGCCCATGACCGCACCCGTGCAGCCCGGTAACGCCGAAGCCCAGCGCCTGGCTGTGCTGCAGTCGCACGCCATCATGGACACCGCGCCCGAAGAGGCCTTTGACCAGCTGGCCCGTCTGGCTGCGCAGGTGTGCGCTGTGCCGATGGCGCTGGTCAACTTCGTCGATGCCCGGCGCCAGTGGTTCAAGGCGGCAGTGGGCGTGGCCATGCCCCAGACCGACCGTGCCGTGGCCTTTTGCACGCACTGGCTCGATGGCCGGCGCGAGGTGGTCGAGGTGCCCGATGCGCGCCAGCACCCGCTCTTCAAAGACAACCCGCTGGTGCTGGGGCCACCGCACATCCGTTTTTATGCCTGCGCGCCGCTGGTCACCCCCGACGGTTTTGCCCTGGGCACGCTGGTGGTGATGGACACCCAGCCACGCACCCTGGACGTCGCCCAGCGCAGCGCCCTGCAAAGCCTGGCCAGCCAGGCCATGGCGCAACTGCAACTGCGCCGCCAGCACGAGGCGCTGCGCCTGAGCGAAGAGCGCTTTCACCTGGTGGCTGACGCCACCGCCGATACGGTGTGGGACTGGGACGTGCGCAGCGGCAACATCTGGTGGAGCGGCTCGTTCAGGACTCTGCTGGCCCTGACTCCCGACCAGCCCATGCCCAACGCCGACGCCTGGGCCCAGCGCGTACACCCGGCTGACCGCCAGCGCGTGGTGCAGGCGCTGCGCGCAGCCACCCAAGACCAGCCCGGCGCGCCCCCCGCCGACCACGACCACGACCACAACGCCTGGCAGGCCGAGTACCGCATGCTGCGCGACGATGGCCGCAGCATCTGGGTGCTGGACCGGGGCTTTGTCATTCGCGATGCCCAGGGCCGGGCACTGCGCATGGTGGGTGGCATGAAAGACATCAGCGCCGACAAACACGCCCACCTGGCTGCGCTGGACGAGGCGCAGGTGCAGGCCGAGCTGGTGCAGGTGCAGCAAAAAATGTCCTCGCTGGAGCTGCGCCAAAGCGCGCTGCTGGAGCTGGTGGCGCAGGCGGTGCTGCGCATCACCGGCGCCACGGACGCTGTGGTCGAACTCAATGGCGTGGCCCGTGCCTGCGCCGGGCCGGGGCTGTGCGAGGCAGGCAGCACGCCGCCTGTGCCGCTCCTGGCGCACAGCCCGCTGTGGAGCGCACTGCAAGCGGGCCAGACGGTGCAGTGCAACGACACCCAGGCCCCCCCGCAGGAGCTCGATGGCAGCCTGCCCGCCTACCCGCCGCAGGTGCGCGCTGTGCTGGCCACGCCGCTGCGCATCAACGCCCGTGTGGCCGGTGCCCTGCAAGCCACCAGCGCCCAGCCCGGTGCGTTCAGCGCACGGCATGCCGCGCATTTGCAAATCCTCTCGGAATCCCTGGGCGCTTTGCTGCACCTGCGCCAGGTGGCCGCGCGCCTGGGCGCTTCCGAGCAGCAATACCGGCTGCTGTTTGATGCCCACCCCCAACCCATGTGGGTGTACGCCTTTGACGACAGCCTGCGCATCCTGGCCGTCAACCAGGCCACGGTGGCGCTGTACGGCTACACCGAAGCGCAGCTGCTGGCCATGTCCATGACCGATTTGTGGCTGCCGCAAGAGCGCGCGCAGCTGCGCGCCGAGGTCATGGCCATCCCCCTCGATGGCGGCTGCGACGCCTTGCAGCACCGCCACCTGCACCAAAGCGGCGCCGTGCTGGAGGTCGAGATCTGGTCGCGCGGCACCACCTTCAATGGCCAGCCAGCGCGCCAGATCATGGCCACCGATATCACCGAGCGCCTGCGCGCCCAGCGCGAACTGGCCCGCATGGGCCGCGCCCAGCAACTGCTGGGCGCCTGCAACGAGGCCATGGTGCGCGCCACCTCCGAACAAACCCTGCTGCAAGACGTGTGCCGCATTGCCGTGGACATTGGCGGCTACCGCCTGGGCTGGGTGGGCTTTGCCCACGACGATGCGCAAAAAACCATCGAGCCCGTGGCCCACGCCGGCGCCAACGATGGCTACCTGGAAACCCTGAACCTGTCGTGGTCGGCCACCGACCCGCGCGGCCAAGGCCCCTCGGGTGCCACGGTGCGCACCGGCCAGCCCGTGATCGTGCAGGATGTGCGCAGCGAGCCCGCCTATGCTGACCTGCGCGATCGCATGCTGGCGCACGGTTTTCATGGCGTCATCAGCCTGCCGCTGCGCCAGGACGAGCGCACCTTCGGGCTGCTGTACCTGTATGCCCCCGAGGTGCTGCACATCAGCCCCGAAGAGGCGCGGCTGCTGCAACAACTGGCCAACGACCTGGCCTTTGGCATCACCAGCCTGCGTGCGCGCAAAGAACAGCAGCGCCTGCAAGCGTCGGTGCTCAAAGTGGCCGCTGCCGTCTCGGCCACCACGGGCACCGAGTTTTTTATCCAGCTGGCGCGCAACATGGCCGAGGTGCTGGGCGCCCAGCTCGGCTGTGTGGCCCGCCTGCTGCCGCGCAAAAGCGGCCAGGTGCCGCGCATCACCACCCTGGCCGTGGTGCAAGACGGGCACCTGCTGCCCAACGACGAATACAGCCTGGGGGGCACGCCCAGCCTGGTGCTGCTCACCCAGCGCCAGCATGTGGTGCGACACAGTGCCGTCCAGCGCTACCCGCAGGCCGCCCTAGTCAAAATGCTGAACGCACAGGCCTATGCCGGCTTGCAGCTCAGCGACACCCAGGGCCAGCCACTGGGCATGGTGTTTGTGCTGTTTCGCCAGCCCTTGCAGAGCCCCGAGTTCGTCATGTCCACGCTGCAAATTTTTGCCGCGCGCGCCTCCACCGAAATCGACCGCCAGCTCTCGGACGCCCGCATCCGCCACCAGGCCTCGCTGCTGGACAAGGCGCAGGACGCCATCGTGGTGCGCGACCTCGATCACCGCATCACCTTCTGGAACCAGGGTGCCGAGCGCCTGTACGGCTGGGCGCGCGTCCAGGCGCTGGGCCAGTCCATGCCCGAACTCCTGCGCCAGCAGGTGACGCATTTTCAGCGCGCCACCGACACCGTGCTGACCCAGGGCGAATGGACGGGCGAACTGGTGCAGCACCACCGCGATGGCCAGGCCATCGACCTGGAAGGGCGCTGGACACTGGTGCGCAGCGAAGACGGCCAGCCCGAGTCCATCCTGGCCATCCACACCGACATCCGCCAGCGCAAGGCCACCGAGCGCGAAATCCAGCGCCTGGCCTTTTTTGACTCCCTCACCGGGCTGCCCAACCGCACGCTGCTGATGGAGCGCATGCACCAGGCGCTGGCCACCGCGCAGCGCAACCACGAAGGCGGGGCGCTGCTGTTCATTGATCTGGACAACTTCAAAACCCTCAACGACACGCTGGGCCACGACAAGGGTGACTTGCTGCTGCAACAGGTGGCCCAGCGCCTGAACACCTGTGTGCGCGGCGCCGACACCGTGGCACGCCTGGGCGGCGACGAGTTCGTGGTGATGCTCGAAGGGCTCAGCCCCGAGCCCGAGGCGCTGGCCCTGACCGCACGCAGCGTGGGCGAGAAAATCCTCACCACCCTGGCCGCGCCCTATGCGCTGGCGGGCTACCAGTACCGCAGCACCCCCAGCATCGGCATTGCCCCGTTCTGCTGCGAAGGCACCACCAGCGTGGGCGACCTGCTGCGCCAGGCCGATCTGGCCATGTACCAGGCCAAGACGGCAGGGCGCAACACCCTGCGGTTTTTTGACCCGCACATGCAGGCCGTGGTCACGGCGCGCGCGGCCCTGGAGTCCGACCTGCGCCAGGCGCTGGCGCAAGACCAGTTCCTGCTGTACTACCAGCCCCAGGTCGATCGCCTGGGCCAGTACATCGGGGTGGAAGCCCTGGTGCGCTGGCTGCACCCTGAGCGCGGCCTGGTCACGCCCGTCCATTTCATCCCCCTGGCCGAAGAAACCGGGCTGGTGCTGACCCTGGGCCGCTGGGTGCTGCACACTGCCTGCCAGGTGCTGGCGCAGTGGCGCAGCGACCCCGCGCTGCAGGGCCTGAGCATGGCCGTCAACGTCAGCTCGCGCCAGTTCCGCCACGCCGGCTTCGTCGATGACGTGGCCCATGTGCTGCAAATCACTGGCGCCCCGGCGCACCTGCTCAAGCTGGAGCTGACCGAAAGCCTGCTGGTGGAAGACATGGAAACCACCATCGCCACCATGACCGCGCTGGGCGCGCTGGGCGTGGGCTTTTCGCTGGACGACTTTGGCACCGGCTACTCCTCGCTGAGCTACCTCAAGCTCATGCCGCTGCACCAGCTCAAGATCGACCAGAGCTTTGTGCGCGACCTGCTCACCGACCCCAATGACGCCGCCATCGTCAACACCATCATCGGCCTGAGCCGCAGCCTGGGCCTGACCGTGATCGCCGAAGGCGTGGAAACCACCGAACAGCGCGATGCGCTGCTGCACGCTGGCTGCCCCGCCTTCCAGGGCTACCTGTTCAGCAAACCCCTGCCACAGCACCTGCTGGAGCCCCTGCTGCGCCGTCCTGTGCGCTGAGCAGGCCCCACCCCCTCCGCCCCGACCCGTTTGCCGTACAGCGCCCGCCTGTGCGGCCTGCGTACGCCTGTTGTCCACAGCCACTGCACACCCAGGCCGTGTGCGCATGCCGTGCGTGAATACAAGCCAAATCAGGCTCTAAGCCTTGCGTAATCAGCGCAAGTAGCTATCAAAGTAATAGCAAAAAGCAAGCTCGCAACGCGCGCGGGCGCTGCGCTGGTGTCTGGCATGGGCGCGATGGGATGTTGTTATCTATAACTTCTATGAATACATAGTGGTAGTAGTAAGGGTTTGCCTTTTCTGTGGATAACTTCACTTTTCCTTTGTCAAACAAGGACTTGTATTTCGGACATGTCTGTGCGCTGCCCCCCGCGCCCGCTGTCACTGCAACGGGGACAACTTGGGGCCGGGTCGTTTTTCTGTGGATAAGTCTTGGGTTGTGCGGGTTTTTTCCCCAGGGTTGTCCTTGTGCACACCGGGCGCCGAAAAAAACAGGTCAACAGCCTGAAAACCGCGCCAGTAAAGCGCCAATAGCTCTCAAAAAAAGAGCAAAAAACCGATTTTTTGCGCCGCAAAGCCCATTTTTCTGAAAAGCCTGTGGATAACTCTTGTCAGGCACCCTCCGCGCCGCGCGAAGTTGAACGGGGAACATCGCACGCCGGAAAAAATCGGACTTGTTCTGCTAAACCAATCTAATTCAATAGTAGTAATAGTAAGGATCGGCCTATCCTGTGGATAACTATTCTTTCCTGAATGCTGCCAAACAGTTAGCGCGCGCCAAACCCTGTGTGCCAAGCCCTGTTGCTGGCGCTGCGCAACGGGGATAACTGCGTGCCGCGGCATTTTTCTGTGGATAACTGCCTGGTTGTCCTGTTTTTGACCACAGGGTTATCCACAGGCTGGTTTTGTCCTGGACAAACTTCGGCGGGCACGTTGTGCCGCCGGGAGCCCGCTGGTTGCGGGGGAGCGAGGTATGTATGTGGGGGGAGGGGAGCCGTCCAGGCCGGGCTGCACTGCGGCGCGGGCCGTGCCAAGAACAAATGGGAAAGAGGGAAAAGTGCAGCAGGGCCGTGCCAAAACGCGCCCGGGCACGGGGCCTGGAAGGCCATCTCTATAATTGCGCCACCATGCTACGGCGCTTCATTGCGGTTTTGATTCTTCACTTTCTCCTGTGCGTGGGGTTGTCCGCCGCAGGCGTGAATCCCCCGCTCCCTGTCCCACAGGGGCAGGAGGTGGCTGTGCAGGGCACGCAGCACAGCCCTGAAGTGCCGGGCGCTTTCTCGGATGCAGACGATCACGCCTTGATGGACAACAAGGACGATCTCCCCGACCAGCTGGAGCCATGCGCAGGCGCCAGCACCGACACCGCCAACCCCGTCGCCGCCGTGCCCCGGCGCGTGAACACGGCGCTGTCCGCCATCACCGACCCCCCGCACAAACCCCCTGAAACGGCAGGCTTCGCGGCCTGATCGACTGGCGCTGGCACGTTGGTGCCCAAGGCGCTGGGTGACTGGGCCCAGACACCGCTTCGGATGCGCCGGGCGGTGCGTTTTTCTTCCCTCGGATGGGGGTGGTCGTGTACGCATGCACGCCCGAATCCGCAGGGTGCTGTCTGTACCAAAACACCTGCCAATTCCAAACCATGGACACCGCCTTACTGTCTGCCCTTGTTCGCCGCAACCGGCTGGCGCGCTTTGCCCCCCGGCCCGGCGCTGGCCAGGCCCCACCCCTGCCACGCTGGCGCCTCGTGTTTGCCCTGCTGGCGTTGGGCGCCACGACGGCCTGCATGGAGGGCTACCCCACCCAGGACGTTGCAGCCGTAGACCCGCTTTACCTGACGCAAGACCAGCGCCTGGCGCAGCTCAATGCCCTGGGCAACGATGCCCATCCCGAGCGCAAATGGAGTTATGCCATGCGGCCCGGCTGTGTGCTGCGCATTGACTTTGACGGCAAGGCCGGGCCGCGCCCGCCGTTTGACATTCCGTTGCGCGGCGCTGTGGTCAAGGTGGCCACGGACAAGGCCGACCAGACCTTTGATGTGGAGGTCAAGCCCGTCAACCCGGGCGCACCGCACCAGGTCACGGTACTGGAGGCGCAAGACTGGGCACTGGCCGTGGGCATGTCCAGGGTATTGCGGGTGATGGAAAAAGGATGCACCGATGAGGGCATCGTTCAGTGGCAACCATTGGCAACGCACTTGGCGTTGTCGGATTTTTAGGAGTACCCCATGCGCTTGACGACACGAAGCAGATTTGCCCTGACGGCAATGGTGGACGTGGCACTGCACTGTGGCGACGGGCCGGTGGCCCTGTCTGCCATCAGCGAGCGCCACGGCATTTCATTGTCGTATCTGGAGATATTGTTCAGCGCCCTGCGCCGGGCGGGCCTGGTGGTGAGCACCCGGGGGCCTGGCGGCGGCTACGCACTGGCCAAAAGCGCGGCGGACATCACCACCGCAGACATTGCCCTGGCGGCTGAAGAGCGCAAAACCAGAGAACCCGCCGCCACCAGCGATGCCATGAGCGTTCACCAGGGCGCCATGACCCACGAGCTGTGGCTGGCATTCAACCAGACGCTGCTGGAGCACCTGAGCTCGGTGCCGCTGGCCGAGCTGGTCGAGCAGCATCTGGCGACCGGGTATGTGCCCCAGAAAAAGCCCGTACCGGTGCCTGCGCCCAAGCACTACCCCGTCCAGCCCAAGCGCCAGCTGCCGCCCGAAGGGGTGCCCAATTCGGTGTTTGCCCTCGCGGCGGCCATGCGCTGGCGGTAGCGGCCTGCCCGGGGTGCTTCAGAAATGCAGTGCGTAGCGCAGTTGCAGGAAGTTCTCGCCCGGGTTGGGTTTTTTCAGGCCCGCGTTGGAGACATGCTGCACGCGCAGCAGCCATTCGTGCTGCTGCTGCGCCCCCAGGCGCACGCCCACGCCCAGGTGCGAGGCAAAGTTGAAACGGGTGCTGAAGGTTTTGCTGGGCGTGCTGTAGCGCCGGTTGGCCAGCACGGCGCCTATGCCGCCTTCGACAAACCAGGCTGCGCCCAGGCCGCCCGGCCACAGGCGCAGCGTGGGCGTGATGCCCAGCACCGTGGTGTGCTGCCTGCCCCCGGGGTGGTCGCTGGCCCACTGGCTCAGGTGCAGGTCCCAGTGCCCGCGCAGCGGCGCACCCCACAGCGTGCTCTGCCAGGTGGCCCAGGGCCGGGTCAGTCCCACGGTGTAGGTCTGGGTGTGCTCGCTGGCGCGGGCCACTTGCAGGTACAGGCTGGACGTGGCCTGCGCTGGCGCGGTGTTTTGTGCCAGCGCGGGCAGCGGGGCCAGCGCCAGGGCGATGCTGCACGCCAGGGCGCTGGGGGCGGGCAGGGGGCTGAGCAAGGTGGCGGCCATGGCGAAATCCCTCTTGGTCTGAAAGGATTCAGTGTAGTGGCGTGCCCCGCCGCCGTGCCCGTGGGCTGGCGTTCAGGGGGCGGCGCGGCCTGGCTCGGGGCGCTCGCTGCGCGGCCCATCGCCTGTGCCACCACCGTGGTGCTGGCCGTGGTGGTGCCCATGGTGCTCGCCATGGCCAGCGCGTGCGCCGTGCTGGCGCTGCATGCGGTGGGCGTGTTCATCAAAGGTTTTTTGCTGGGCGGGCGTGAGCGCGGCGTACAGCGCCTTGGTGGCGTCGCCACGGCGGTCGGCCTCGGCGTTGCGCTGGGCGCGCAGGGCACGCATGCGGTCGATGCGCTCGGGCGTGGTCAGCTGGGCCATGTCCTGGGCGTCCAGGCGGGCGTGGCGCCGGCCTGGCTGCATGGCCTCGGTGAAGGTGTTCCAGGCGCCTTCTTGTGCAGCGGTGATTTGCAGCTTGTCTTTGAAGGCGGCCAGGTGCTGGGCGCGGCGCTCTTGCATCCGGGCCATATCGGGGGCGTGGCGCATGTGCTGGCCGTGGTGCATGGCGTAGCCGGGCGCTGGGGCAGTGGCTGCGCCCGGGCTGGCGGCGGTGGGTGCGCTGGCCGCTGGCTGGGCCAGTGCGGGCAGGGTCAAAACGCTCAGTGCGGCGGCAGCCGCAGCAGCAGCAAGGCGGTGGGCAAAAAAGGCCATGGAGAAATCCTTTCAGGAAAGTGTGGACGCCAGCGCCATTGCACCAGCGGTGACAGACAGTGTGCCGCGCGCGTGTATCGCCGCCATGACCGCCGTGATGAGGCTGTGTAAAGTTGCCCCCTCTCGCGCTGGCCAGGGCCGGGCCATATTGAGAACAAAAAGTGCCTCAAACCCTTGCTGGATAAGCGCGAGCAGCTATCAAATTCATTCATTTTCCGGCGGCCAGACGGGCCACGCGCCACGGGGCCAGCCCCGACAATGGCCGCCTTGGGGTGTTTTTGCCCCTCCGTCAGAAGAAAAGGTGTCTATGTTCAAGAACATGATCGTGTACCGCATCGCGCCGCAGTGGCAGATCGGTCTGGAGCAAGTCGAAGCCGCGCTGGCCAAGGCGCCGTTCATGGAGTGCGGCGCCACGCAAGAGCGCGCCTGGGGCTGGGTGCCGCCGCGCGGCGAGGCCCACGGCCCGCTGGCCGAATCCGTCGGCGGCCAGTGGGTGCTGCGCTTCATGGTCGAGTCCAAGGTGCTGCCCGGCTCCGTGCTGGCGCGCCGCGTGGCCGAGAAAGCCGCCCGCATCGAGCAGGAAACGGGCCGCAAGCCCGGCAAAAAAGAAAGCAAAGAGCTGAAGGAAGAAGCCAAGCTCGACCTGCTGCCCATGGCCTTCACCAAGCAGGGCGCGATGTGGGTGTGGATTGACCGCGAGGCGCGCTTTTTGGTGCTGGGCACCTCATCCCAGGGCCGCGCCGACGAGGTGGTGAGCGCGCTGGTCGAGGCGCTGCCGGGGCTGTCGGTGTCGCTGCTGGACACGCAGACCTCGCCCGCTGCCGCCATGGCCCACTGGCTGGCCACGCAAGAGCCGCCTGCCGGCTTCAGCATCGACCGCGAGTGCGAGCTCAAAAGTGCCGATGAAGAAAAAGCCGTGGTGCGCTACGCCCGCCACCCGCTGGACATCGAAGAAGTGCAGGCGCACATTGCTGCTGGCAAGCTGCCCACCAAACTGGCGCTGACCTGGGATGGCCGCGTGTCGTTCATCCTCAGTGAGGGATTGCAAATCAGAAAGCTGGCGTTTCTGGACGCCGTGATGGAAGGCAAAAGCCAGGACGACAGCGGCTTTGATGCCGATGTGGCCATTGCCACGGGCGAGCTGCGCAGCCTGATTCCCGACCTGATCGAGGCCCTGGGCGGCGAGAGTGAGCGCGGCATGGGCGCTGCGCCTGCATCTGATTCTTCGCCCGCCACCGCCCAGCCCACCCGTGCCAGCAGCGCTGGCACCGTGACCGGCCCGGCCACCGCACCGCCCGATACCGACCCCGACTCGGCGCCGTTTTAAAGCGCAGCGCTACAAAGCGCTGGCTGCACCCGCACCGGGCCAAGCGTGGGTGCAGCCAAATCCGGGAAAATCCGGGGCTTTGTGCATTCACCCAGAAAGCGTTCACCCGTGACCAATACCACCCCCGCCACCACTCCAGCCCCCGCCCTGCCCGACCGCCTGAGCATTGACCCGCGCAGCCCGCACCACATCGCCGCCGTGTTCCAGCACGACATCGGCATCGTGTTCAACGGCAAAGAGCGCTTTGATGTGGAGGAATACTGCGTCAGCGAAGGCTGGGTGAAGGTGCCCGCCGGCAAAACCCTGGACCGCAAAGGCCGCCCCCTGCTGATCACGCTGAAGGGCCAGGTCGAGGCGTTTTACAAATAAGCGCGGGCTGCGTGCCTGCATTCATTGCACCCTCAAAAAAACCAATCCCATGTCACTCAGTTCTATAGAAATTTGCGCTGGCGCCGGAGGTCAGGCCTTGGGGCTTGAGTTGGCTGGATTTGACCATCTCAGCCTTGTCGAAATTGAAGCACCAGCTTGTCAAACCCTGCGGGTGAATCGCCCTCATTGGAATGTTGTCGAAGGAGACTTGCGCCACTATTCTGCTGAGAAATGGCAAGGAATTGATTTGCTTGCTGGAGGAGTTCCATGTCCTCCATTTTCTCGTGCTGGCAAGCAGCTTGGTAATCAGGACGAAAGGGATTTATTTCCTGAGGCACTTCGTTTAGTGGCTGAATGCAGGCCTCAGGCAGTCATGTTGGAAAACGTGAGAGGAATATTGGACAGTATTTTTGATGAATACAGAACCAAACTGGTGGCTGATCTTAAGAAGATGGGGTATTTTGCCGAATGGCGTCTTTTAAATGCCAGTGATTTTGGCGTTTCACAACTCAGGCCAAGGGTGGTTTTTGTTGCGCTTAAAAAAGGGGCCGCTGATTTTTTCAATTGGCCGACACCCCATGAAAAAACACCTTTGACAGTCGGTGATTGCCTGTTTGACCTCATGCACGCAGACGGCTGGCATGGTGCCGAGCAATGGCGTGATCGTGCGTGTGATATTGCCCCCACTTTGGTAGGTGGGAGCAAAAAGCATGGCGGCCCCGATCTTGGGCCCACCAGGGCCAAAAAGGCATGGGCGTCTCTTGGCGTGGATGGCATGGGCATCGCTGATGCGCCACCTACCAAGGATTTTGTGGGTATGCCCCGCCTCACCGTCAGAATGGCTGCCCGTATCCAGGGGTTTCCTGATAGCTGGCAATTCAGTGGAAAAAAAACATCTGCATACCGTCAAATTGGCAATGCTTTTCCGCCTCCAGTAGCCTGCGCTGTTGGCCAAAAAATTCATGCTGCATTGAATGCAGAAGCAAAAAAACGACTCAAACGGGCTTGACCATGGCAGCAGAGAAAAAAGCGCGAGGTGGGGCTCGCGGTAAATTAAGAGCCCATTTTCTCGAAAATATTGGCAGAGTAATGGACTCAGATGAGTTGCGCGTTGTCGCTGAAAATCAATCAGAGTGGGCTCGCCGTGTCCGGGAGTTGCGTACTGAAGAGGGTTATCAAATACTCACGCACAATGACAGGAGCGAGTTGAAGCCAGGGCAATATCTTCTGGAAACGCCAAAACCACAGCCTGCGTTTGAGCGCGCCATTTCCAAGGAAACCCGGGCATTTGTACTGGATCGCAATGGGTTCACCTGCCAAATGTGCGGTGCTGTCGCAGGTGAGGCCCATCCCTACGATGTCACCCGAAAAACCAGATTGCATCTGGGACATGTCATCGATAAAAGCATGGGCGGGACGGATGATCCAGCCAATCTTCGTGCCATCTGCTCTGTGTGCAATGAGGGGGCATCCAATGCCACACTCACCCGGCCAGACTTGCAAAAATTGCTTATTCAGGTGCGCCGGGGTACATCGCAAGACCAGTTGGCAGTTTTGCAATGGCTCATCAAGAAATTCCCCAAACAAGCAGCAGAGTGGTCGACGGTAAAAACCTGACTGCCCCCCCAGCGCCCCGCCTTACCGCCCCAACAATCCCCGCGCCACCAGCTCTTTCATGATCTCGGAGGTGCCGCCGTAGATGCGCAGCACGCGCGCGTCCGTCCAGAAGCGGGCGATGGGGTATTCGGCCATGTAGCCGTAGCCGCCAAACAGTTGCAGGCACTGGTCGGCCACGTTGCACTCCAGCATTCAAAAATGTGAGCTGCTCGCGCTTATGCTGATTGGGCTGGAGTGCAAAAAACCTCTTAAAAACCGTGGATGGTTTTCACTCCCCACCTGCGGCAAACAGCAGGGTGTCCGCTTCGGCGGGTTGTGCCGCTTCCAGCGGAAAAGCAGCCAGTCCATAAAATCTTTCGATGAAAAAAACCCGAAAAATTTTTGCCTTGTTGTCACTCGTTTGGAGTTGCGCCGCGATGGCCCTGCCCCAGGCTATAGAGCAGCAAGAGTGGGCCCATTTTTTTGAGGGTGCCCCCGCTGTAGGAACCATTGCGGTTCTGGACGCGCGTAACGGCACTGAGAAGTTGTGGGTGCATGCCACCGAGCGCGCCAAGCAGCGCTTTTCTCCAGCCTCTACTTTTAAAGTTCCCCACAGCTTGTTTGCATTGCAGGCCAAGGTGGTCAAAGATGAATTTGACGTGATCGCTTGGGACCAAAAGCAGCGCGGCAATCCGGCGTGGAATCAAGACCAGGATTTGCGCTCTGCGATGCGCAACTCGACGGTTTGGGTGTTTGAGCGGTTTGCCCAAACCATGGGTCAGCACCAAGAACATCAATGGATGCAGCAAATTGGCTATGGCAATGCGGCCACCACTGGCGCAGCACCTTTTTGGGTAGAAGGCGACTTGGCGATTTCCGCGCTGGAGCAGCTGGAGTTTTTGCAGAAGCTGTATCGCAATGCGTTGCCGTTCGAGCTGGCGCACCAACGTTTGGTGAAAGACCTGATGGTCAATGAAGCCAGCGGTAATTGGATTCTGCGAGCCAAAACGGGCTGGACAGGCAGCATTGGCTGGTGGGTTGGCTGGGTCGAACATCCCAACGGCGCGGTATTTTTCGCCATGAATATCGACACACCCCATCGCATGGGTGATGTGGCCAAGCGCCAAATCATCACCCGGCAAGTGCTCCGCTCGATGGCGGCTTTACCGGATTAGGCCCTTTGCGCAGAACAGCTGTACACCAGCCTCACCGCCCCAACAATCCCCGCGCCACCAGCTCTTTCATGATCTCGGAGGTGCCGCC
>ERZ724504.790-NODE-790-length-17876-cov-5.117277_pt1 | contig 17876 bp, 17 predicted proteins | sample MGYA00376037_ERZ724504 | MGnify/ENA primary metagenome ERZ724504 (study PRJEB28724, sample SAMN07190888) | wastewater metagenome | isolation source: influent of sewage treatment plant in Hong Hong | place: USA: Christiansburg, Virginia | collected 2016-03-01 ... | reverse complement strand
AAGCGCTTAGCTCGAATCTTTTTGAAAATTGCCTTTCGTAGTTTAATTCACCATTGTTTAGAGTTGAGTTTGTATCTATCATGAAAATATAGCGTGCTGACATACTACTCGACCTGTAAATGAACCTTTAATCCTCTTTGATCATCGTTAGAAAAAATGGACACTTAAGTCCATTCTGATTCACTTCTCAACTGTTTTCATGCTGCCATGCATCCTGTATCGTGTATGCCACTCAAATGCGCGTTCCAGTACATGGGGCGTTTGCCCGCCCCTCTGATTGGCATCCGCAATATAGGCTTTTAACATTGAACGGTAAGGTTCTGCCACACAATGATCAACAATCACCTGCGCACGTTCACGCGGTGCAAGTCCACGTAAATCGGCCAAACCGATTTCAGTGACGATGATGTCCACATCATGTTCTGTGTGATCGACATGTGTGACCATGGGGACAATTCTCGACACATCGCCACCTTTCGCAAGTGATTTGGTGGCGAAAATGGACAAGTAGGCATTGCGTGCGAAATCGCCCGAACCCCCAATGCCGTTCATCATGTGCGTGCCCTGCACATGCGTCGAATTGACATTGCCGTAAATATCCACCTCCAATGCGGCGTTGATGGCGATGATGCCCAATCTACGGATCACTTCTGGATGGTTGCTGACTTCTTGTGGGCGCAAAACCAAGCGGTCTTTATAATCGGCAAATCGACTGAGCACGTCTTTGCCTTTCTCTTCCGACAGTGTGATGGATGAGGCTGAAGCAAAGTCCAGTTTACCCGCATCAAACAAGTCAAAAGCGCAGTCTTGCAGAACCTCTGAGTACATGGTCAGATGTTCAAATGGGCTGTTGACGAATCCCATCATGACCGCGTTGGCGATGCTGCCGATACCTGCTTGCAAAGGCAGCAGTTGTTCTGTCAAGCGCCCCGCTTTCACTTCTTCTTCAAAAAAAGCAATCAAATGCTGTGCAATGGCAGCCGTTTCTTCGTCTGGTGGGGCAATGGGTGAAGCGCTGTCATGCTTGTGAGTAAACACAATCGCCGAGATTTTGTCAGGGTCAATTTGGATCGCTGTCGTGCCAATGCGTTGATCCACGGCCACCAAGGGCACGGGCTCTCGACTCGGGCGGTGCTTGGGGATAAACACGTCGTGCAAGCCTTCCAGTTCAGGTGCTTGAGACAGGTTGATCTCAACAATCACTTGATTGGCCAAAATGGCGTAGCTTGCACTGTTGCCCACAGAGGTGGTTGGAATGATCGCCCCCGTTTCCGTGATGGCGACCGCTTCAATGATGGTCACATCAATGGGGGCGATTTGCTTTGTTCGCAACAATTCCACAGTCTCGGACAGGTGGTGGTCAATGTACATCACCTCGCCACGGTTAATGGCAGCGCGCAATACTGGATCGGCCTGAAAAGGCATGCGACGCGCCAAAGCGCCTGCCTCTGTCAACACTTTGTCCACATCATTGCCCAATGATGCGCCCGTCATCAATGTGATTTTGATGTGCTCTTTTTGTGCACGCGCCGCAAGAGCCAAGGGCACTTCTTTGGCTTCGCCTGATCGCGTAAAACCACTCATGCCCACAGTCATGCCATCATGAATGAGCTTCGCAGCGGTGGCTGCATCGGTGATTCGAGCATGCAGCTGAGGTAAACGAATGCGGTCATGGTGTGCATTGGGCATGAAACAATCCTTTGAAACGAACAGTTGAACAATCACAATTGGAGGGTAAATATTGGCAAACAAATGCATAATTTGCTAATATATTAGTAATTAAATCACAAGCACCCCTGTGAAGTCAATCCGTATAATGTAAACATGTCTCAACAATTCCATCGGCATGGTAACAATGTCACTGATGCCACTGTCACTTTAGAACCATAGCAAGAGAAGTCTGCGATGAAACCACACATCACCAACCGAAACCTCCCTCAGCTGCTCATCAAAACCCGAGAGTCGCTGCTTTCCCATTTTCGGCCCATTTTCCAGCACTTTGAGCTGACAGAACAACAATGGCGAATTTTACGGTCGTTGGATGAGCGAGGACAACTGGAGCCTTGGCAATTGTGTGAGCTGTGCCAAATCCAGAGTCCAAGCATGGTCGGCATGCTGACTCGGATGGCGCAAATCGGTCTCATCTCTCGCCATAAAGTGCCCACAGATCAACGGCGCATGCTGATTCGATTGGCACCCAAGGGTGATCAATTGGTGTCTCAAATGGCTGGATTAATTGATGCGCAGTACCAACACATTGAGCGCGTCATGGGCAAATCCGTATTGGATGATTTGTTCAATGCGTTAGAGCAATTCAATCAAGCCAATGAACAAACGATTGAACGCGTGGTTTTACATCCCATCGCGTAGGTCAGACACAGCGAGGCAATGAACCAATGAATGCAAGCCTGAGCGGCCTTCGTGTGTCCAGCCCCCTTTATCCACCACTTCAATCGTTGCTGAGCCAAGCAACGATTTCTTTTTGGATCACACCGATGAAGCGTTGTTGAACCAAAGTGGTGGGATGACGAATGCATGTGGCGAGCATCAATTTACTTTTCAACAGGGGAGAAGTGATTTGACGTATGGTGAACAATCTGGGGTCTCCCAGCGAGTTGGCTGCATTGCGTGTCAGAATGGCGCTGCCTTGACCATCGGCCACCAAAGCCAAAATGGCCGACACACTGTCAATTTCCAAAGCGATTTTGGGACGGCATCCGATGTTGGCCATTTCCGATTCGATGAGCATGCGAATTGAGTTGGGGCGGCATGGCACAATCAAGGGCACCTCGGCCAATTCCTTGAGAGACACCGTGTTGACGCCATCGGATGTTGGCTGAGGCGCACGTGCCGAAGCGTTGACATTTTGTCCCACGGGCTCAATCAAGAACATTTCTTCTTCGATCAGCGGTGTGGTTTCAATGTCAGGCGAGGGGGCGATGTTGTACAGCAATGCGATGTCCAAACGACCCGAGGCCAACAATTCCTGCATCGTGACGGACAAGCCTTCACTGATCGTCAACGAGGCATGTGGCAATTGCTTCCGAAAAGCGCGGGTTAAGGGCACGGCCAATGATTTCATCAAGCTCGGCGGAATACCCAAAGCCACCCGCCCAACCAATGTGCCATTGGTTCGACTCAATTCTTCTCGTGTTCGAGCGACTTGATGCAAAATCCCGCGGCCATGTTCAAGCAACAACTTCCCCGCATCGGTCATGGTCACGCCACGCCCGTTGCGGATAAACAAGTGTTGTTGCAATTCAATTTCGAGCAAACGCACTTGTCGACTGAGCGCAGGTTGGGCAATGTCCAATTCAATCGAAGCCCGAGTGAAGCTGCCCGATTCAGCCACATGGACAAAATATTCGAGCTGCTTCAGTTCCATATTCATCCTTTTTTGATTCGCCCATCGGTGCGTTATTAAGCCCATGCAATGCCAATGCATGGCAGCGACAAATGCCGTGCAGCACCATGATAACGCCTCACTCCGGCTTACTCAAAGGATTTTTTGCGATGTTGGGTTTGCGCCGCCAAACGCACAGGTGTGTTAACCGCTCCATATTGATCATAACCATCCATGCGTTGAACGATTTCAAAAAAGAAACGCTCCTCAAATGGTTGAGAATACACGTGTAAAAAGCCACCGCCCCATTGATCGGCATCATACAAAATATTGTGTGCCTTCAATTGATCAACAAATGCTTCTTCCAAACTGAAACGAGCAAGTAAATCATCGTAATAATTGTCTGAGATCTCAAGTAAAGCCACCCCATTGCTGCGCACCAAAGCCACAGCAGCAAAAATATCTTGGGTTGAAAAGGCAATGTGTTGCAAACCAGAACCTTTATACGTTGACACAGATCGGGCAATGGCCGTGTTGCGATTTTCGGAAATATTCAATGGAATCCGAACGGTGTTATTTGTGCTGCGCACCACGCGGCTTTTCATCAAACCATATGGGTCAGGTAACGTCCACTCATGCTCTGTGACAAAGCCAAATACGGTACGGAAATGCAACACCCAATTGTCCATCGTTTCAGCAGGTAAACCAATGGCGAAATGATCAATGTTGCTCAACAAGGTGTTGACCGTGGGTTGCAATTCAAAGTCAGCATGGTAGATCGAGCGTTTGCCATCACCCGCATCAACGAAATATTGCAAACTGCCATCGGGTGCCCGCACCGCAGGAATGTGGCGCTCTTTCGGCCCGACGCGACTTTCAAACGGTTTACAGCCATATTGCGTCGCCCGTTCAAGCGCAGACGATGCTTCACCAATCGCAAACGCAGTGGCACACAGCGATGGGCCATGTGCGACAAAAAAAGCATGCGCAAATGAATCAGGTTCAGCGTTTAAAATCAGGTTGATGTCGCCTTGCTGATACAACGTCACGGCCTTCGATTTGTGTTGCCCTGTTTTGGTAAAACTGAATTGCTCCAGCACTTTACCCAAACGCTCGCCAGACTCCTCGTCCACCGCAAACTCCAAAAACTCCACCCCTTTGTACTCAGCAGCAGGCGGTGGGCTGAATAAGGGTTGTGTGGGTACAATCGGCGGCACATGTGCCTTCATTCGGTTGAGCGTGATTTCTTCCAAATATCGCAGTGATTTTCGTGCATCGGCCGCAGTCAGTGTCGTCGGTGCCGCGCGAAACCCATCGTTGAACACCTCCAAAGACAAAGGCCCTTGATAACCCGATGCCAAAATGGGCGCAAGGAAAGAGGCCAAACCAAAATCCCCCTGCCCCGGGAAATTTCTGAAATGGCGACTCCATTCCATCACATCCATTTTGAGGTACGGTGCATCCGCCAACTGCACAAAAACAATTTTTTCCCCTGGAATCTGTTCCAACTCACTCAAATCATCCAAAATAGACATGGTGTGAAAACTGTCTAAAATAATGCCCAAATTGGCATGGTTGACGGTTTTAACCAATTGCCACGCATGTTTATAAGAAAACACATGTTTGCCCCACGCCAAGGCTTCATAACCAATCATGATGTCGCGTTTGGCCGCAAGCTCCGCCAACTGGTGCAAATCATCGGCGATGATTGCATCATCACACATCACATTCGGTGCAACACTGCTGCACACCAAAATTTTGTCAGTGCCCAGCTCTTGCATCAAATCAAATTTTCGCTCAGCCCGCTCAAGATTGCGTTGCAATCGATCACGTGGCCCCCCCTCAAAATCTCGAAAAGGTTGAAACAACATGATTTCAAGGTTTAAATCATGGCACATGTCACGCACTTCTTTGGGTGAACCATCGAAATACAATAAATCATTTTCAAAAATCTCAACCCCATCAAACCCTGCCGCAGCAATGGCTTTGAGTTTTTCGGGCAAAGTACCGCTGAGCGACACTGTGGCAATGCTGTGTTTCATGGCATGTTCTCCATTGTTATCGTTAGTTTCAAAGTGACCTTGCTTTGCACTTTGCGTTGCACCTGTTTAAGGTGAGGGTGCTGAGCGAACCTCACACGCCACCTAAGAAAATCAACCCGCACATTAAAACAGCGAACCACCGAGTTTCACTGTAAACAATGGGGTGATGTTTATAGATGACAGCCACATTTGGCAAGGTGGCCACCTGTTTATTGTTGTGATTTACCGTTACTGTATGCCGTTGTTATAAGTCACTCACCCATGACATTCGATGCGCCTTCTGTTCAGTTTAAAACAAAATGCTTGAGCAACGACATCAATCCAAGCAAAGTAAAAAATGAGGCCACCGTGGTCATCAACAATGCCGCAGCACAGAAACCGTCATGCCTGTATTTTTGACCAATAATTGGATAAATGCCCATCATTGGCATGGCTGCCAAGGCAATGGCAGCGGCGCATAAAATGGGCTGATTGGCCATGAGCAAGAACATGAACAGCCCCACACACAGCGGATGAACAATCAATTTCCCCGCCACAAGTTTGCCCACATCAGGCAACATGCCCTCCGTTTTCAGCCCAACCAATGTGCCACCAATGACCATCAAAGCCACCGCCCCCGATGCCCCCGCCAACAAATCAACCACACGGGTGATCGGTGCGGGTAAATCCACTTCAAACACGGCACATAAAAAACCTGAAAAGATGGCCAAAATCAATGGGTTCTTAATCAACGGCCTCAAGGTTTGTCCCAGCAACTCAGATGGCGAAGCACCTGCCCCTTGGTTGCGCTCGGCCAGCACCAAAGTCAAAGGCAAAATCAATAAATTCTCAACAATCATGGCCAACGCAAATGCAACGCTGACCGAAGGTCCCAACCATTGCAACACAATCGGCGCACCCACAAAGCCAGTATTGGAAACCGACATCCCAATGCCACGAATGGCGCGAAATGAATCCTCATGCTGACGCTCGCTGAACCACCCCCAACCAAAGCTCAGTAAAGAGCCCAAAGCGTACGCCAATAAAAAACGGCCATTCAAAACATCCTCAACAGGACTTTGTGACAAGGCTTTAAACAACAAGGCAGGCAAGGCAAACCGCACCACAAATAAACCCAGCGTTTTCATCCCATCACGTGGGAACAAGCCCCAGCGCACAACCGAATACCCCAAAGCAATCAAAATGTAAATGGGCAATGTGACAGTTAAGATTGAAAGCATGTGTGGCTCGTATGGCGATTCTGAAAAGCACAATTTACCATTCAGAAGTTAAAAATGAGAGGTTTTATGTAAAAGGGTAAGCAGCACATCGCTCTTATCAGCTATGAGTTTCTATCAAAGAAATGAAATCAGCACAACAAGCCAACAACCCCGCAAGCAATTCAAGAAAAGCAACCAAAGACAAATAAAAAATGAATCACGCCCTTTGGCAGCACAACACAGGCGGCTCAATGTGAGAGAAAAAACCCATTGGGCGGGCATCACCCGCCCAATGGGGCTGCATGGCTAACAAGTAACTGATGAAACCATTAATGAAACAATTGAACACCGTTTATTAACGACCCTCAAAAGCAATGCTGCGTGCTTTGTTGTATTCAGCTTCAGAAACAGGTTTGGCATTTTTACTACCCAAATCTTTCATGGGCACACGGAACGTTTCACGTGCCGTCCAAGCAGAGATTGAAGCAATCACGGTGATGGTCAAAGCAATTGAACCCACGGTCAAAGGAATGTTGGCCGTTGTGCCTGGAGGTGCAACAGAAACAAACAGGGCTGGTAACATCGCAGTGAATGCAGTGCCAATGTTTTGAGAAATCGCCATGCCTGACACTCGGGTACGGGTTGGGAACATTTCAGGATAAAAGCTTGGAAACACTGCGTTATAACCTTGGTACACCACACCCCACATCAAAATAGAGAAGACAAATGCCAAAGGTACGCTGTGAATGCTGATCGCCCACAAATAAGCAAAAGACAACAGGCCAGAACCCACTGAGCCCACAATGAATGGAATGCGGCGGCCAATTTTGTCACTCAAATTGCCGACAAAAGGAATCACCAAAACCGCAACAATGTTACCCACCACAGGAATCCACAGATAAACCGATTTATCAAAACCAATGCCATAACCAGGCTGAACAGCGTATGCGGCGCCAAAAATAGTGGCCACAACAGGTGTCACATTCATCAACGAGCAGATCATCACGCGAATCATGTCACGCCAGTTTTCTTTAATCACCTGAGCCATTGGCGTTTTAGGCACTTCATTGTGAGCAGACTCTTCAGCAAATGCAGGGGTTTCATCCACTTCTTTACGGATTTTATAACCGACAATGATCACCACAAAGCTCATCAAAAATGGAATGCGCCAGCCCCATGACATGAAATCTTCTTTATTCATGAACGTGGCCAAAGGCAAAAACACCGCCGCCGCCAAAATTTGACCCGCTTGCACGCCTTGCAATGTAAAGCTGGCAAAATAACCACGGCGACCAAAGGGTGCGTGCTCAAGAATCATCGAGCTTGCGCCAGAAATCTCACCCGCAACAGCAAAACCTTGAGCCAAACGCAAGAGCACCAACAATGCTGGAGCCAAAATGCCGACTTGCGCATAGGTGGGCAATAAACCCACGCCCATGGTGGCAATGCCCATCAAAAACATGCAAATGATCAACACGGTTTTACGACCATGGCGATCGCCCCATTGCCCCAAAAAGTAAGCACCAATCGGACGGGCGACGTAACCCACGCCATAGGTTGCCAGTGAAGCGACGATGGCGACGGTTGGGTCTGTGCTGGGAAAAAACAGTTGCGGGAAAACCAAAGCCGCGGCTGTGGCATAAATAAAAAAATCATAGTATTCAAGAACAGAACCAATCCAACCACTGAGGGTGGCTTTTTTGGTCTGGCTGGCATTAGAACCATGCGCTGAAGTAGTGCTCATTGTTTGTCTCCAAATTGGAAGTTTAATCAATGCGGATCAATTCTAAAAACTGACCGCTGACCTTTTTTATATGTACAACATCATTTTTTATGTTCGGTGGGGGCAATACTTTATTGTTTGTATCAATCTCCTTTACTCCTGACATGGCCTTATTTTACGTTTTGCGTTCCCGATGGGAAGACCTCAAATCGACTTTCTGTTATGCTTTTTTGTTATATCTTGTACCAAACTAGCTCAATAACTGATGCGAGATCCTGCCCTCAAGACATCGGGTGTCGTCGTCGGAAAACCGAAATATTCCAAATACGCAGGGATTTGCTCATACAACATGTCCGTGCCAATTTGTACAGGGCATCCACGTGCTTGTGCTGCGGTCAAAAAGGCCGTCATTTCCGTTCTCATCACCACTTCACCGACAAAGGTCGAGGGTGCAATACGAGACACATCCATCGGCATCGGCTCCCCCTCATTCATCCCCATTGGGGTCGCATTCACCACCACATCATGCCCTTCTGGATCATTCAGGCCTGCATTGACCACCAACTGAGGGTAATGCTTGCTCAAACGTTGCCCCAAAGCCAATGCGGATGCTGGATTGACATCGTACAAACTGATTTCAGCGATCCCAGCCGCCGCCAAAGAAGCGGCAATCGCAGAGCCCACACCGCCGCTGCCCACGACCAACACCCGCTTACCAACCAAATCAACCCCCTTACGCTTCACACCACGCACAAAGCCCTCACCATCAAACATGTCCCCTTGCAAACGCCCGTCTTCAGTGCGACGCACCGCATTGCATGCACCCGCGATTTCAGCAGTTGGACTGATCTCATCGATCAAACCAATGGTGGTGATTTTATGGGGCATGGTGATCAGGGCGCCTGCAATATTGCTCAATTTAAACACCTCACGCAACAAACCGGGGTAATCTTCAGGTTTTGAGCCAAAAGGAACCACAACCGCGTTGATGTTTTCTTTTTCGAAATACGGGTTGTAAATCATGGACGATTTGAATGCATGGGTGGGGTAACCGATGTGTGCAATCAGTTGGGTGTTGCCATTAATCATGAATTTCTCCTTCAGGAACACAACAATCAGGTCTCGTGAAAAAGAGTGGGCACTCGTTTTTCATAAGAGCCAAGTTAAATTTTTTGCCAGAGAACCCCAGCAAAAATAAAAACAAAATAAAATCGAACAGTTGAGAATAGAAAATTTTAAACCGCCACCGCCTTCTCACCCACCTTTTCGATCGCAGTCAAAACCGTAAATAATCCGTTTTGTTGATGGATGGATTTGCTTGAGTTTGATTCGGTTTTGTGCGAGCTCTCCACTCAAAACCTCTATTATTCAACAAATGTCTGTGGGTTTTGGGTTTAATATTTTGGGCTTAACGTATTTTATTAAACAGAGCAGAGCGAACTGATGCCACGTTTCTTTTTACGTCTTTTGCGCCAAAAAACGCAGTGCAGCCTCATAGCCATACGAACCCAGTCCAACAATCACACCCACCGCAGAATCGGACAAATACGAATGATGGCGAAAAGCTTCGCGTTTGTGGACATTGGAAATATGCACCTCAACAAAAGGGATGTCGACACCAGCCAAAGCGTCACGTAAAGCCACGCTGGTGTGTGTGTACGCCCCCGCATTGATGATGATCGCGTCGACCTGCCCGCGCGCCGCATGAATCGCATTGACCAATTCACCTTCAATGTTATTTTGCACATGGCTCACATTGATGTTGAGCGTTTGTCCCACCGTCACAAGGTGATTGACAATATCTGCCAATGTTTCTGAGCCATACACCGCAGGCTCACGCGTACCCAATAAATTTAAATTGGGGCCATTGATGACCAATACATTGTGTGTGCTTGCCATTTTGATCTCCTTATTTTTGTATTTTGTCTTTTATCTTTAATGTTTGAAGCGTTGAACCACCACAAATCATCGCTTTCTCATGCCACCACCAACTACCTGGCCTATCAATTGGTCTGTGAGCGGGCATCGACTCACACGACACAATCACACCTGCTGTCCACATGCTTTAATTTTCAGTGTCAATCTCACGCTGAGTGGCCTCGTTATAGCGTGTCCCAACGATCGGATGCGCATGCACCACAGCCTCGATTTGTGCCCAGTCCATTGTTGACAAGCTCAAATCAGCCGCAGCTAAATTTTCCAGTAAATGTGGAATTTGAGTGGTTCCAGGAATGGGAATGATGTGCTCACCTTGATGCAGCAACCACGCCAACGCCAGCTGCGCAGGCGCATACCCCCATGAACGCGCCAACTCCTGAAAAGCAGTTAAAAATGCCAAATTCTGCTCAAAGTGCTCAGGATAAAAACGTGGCATGCCACGGCGAATGTCTTTTTCCACAAGGTGCGCCAAAGCATCCATGCTCTGGATGCCGCCCGCCAAAAAACCCCGACCGACTGGAGAAAAAGCCACGAATGCCACACCCAGTTCACGACATGCAGCCAGCACAGCGATTTCGGCATTGCGCGTCCACAACGAATACTCTGTTTGCATCGCCACAATTGGATGTACGGCACAGGCACGGCGCAAGGTCGGAGCGGACATTTCGGACAGGCCAATGCTGCGGATTTTGCCTTCGCGCACCAAGTCAGCCAATGCACCCACGCTGTCTTCAATCGGCACGTTTTTGTCCAAACGATGCAAATAATACACATCAATCACATCGGCTTGTAAGCGGCGCAAAGCATCTTCACAGGTTTTCTTGATGGTCGCAGCGCGGCCATCAATCACACGCACGCCATTGACCCCTTGCATGCCACATTTGCTGGTCAGGACGATGTCTTTGCGGTGAGGTTTGAGGACACGCCCAACCAAGGTCTCATTCGCCCCAAAACCGTACAATGCCGCTGTATCAAACAGATTCACCCCTGAGTCAAAGGCGGCCAGCAGCAATTCTTCTGCGGCTTGTTCATCCGGCGGTGTGCCATAAGCATGGCTTAAATTCATGCAACCCAAGCCGATCGGATTGACGTTAAACTCACCGAGTGCGCGCGTTCTCATCGATTCAGCCTGCTGCATTCAATTGTTGCTCTAAATCATGCAATACTTTGTAACAGGCAAACACACCCTCGACACTTGAATTGGGTTGACGACCTTCTTTGATTGCAGCGAAAAACTCACGGTCTTGCAGCTCAATGCCGTTCATGGATACGGCCACGTTTGACACATCAATTTGTTCATCTTTGCCGGTGAACAAATCATCGTAGCGTGCGAGGTAAGTCGCTGTGTCGCCAATGTAGCGGAAATATGTGCCCAAAGGGCCATCGTTGTTGAATGACAAGCTCAGTGTGCAAATCGCGCCATTGGCGGCTTTGAGCTGAATGCTCATGTCCATCGCGATCCCCAGCGTCGGGTGAATCGGTCCTTGAATCGCATTGGCTTGCACAATCGGGCTGCCCGCTTGATAGGCGAATAAGTCAACGGTGTGCGCCGCATGATGCCACAGCAGGTGATCCGTCCATGAACGCGCTTGCCCCAAAGCATTCGTGTTGGTGCGGCGGAAAAAATAGGTTTGCACATCCATTTGCTGGATGTTGAATTTACCTGCGGTAATTTGGTTGTGCACGTATTGATGGCTTGGATTGAAGCGGCGCGTGTGGCCGACCATCGCAACCAAGCCTGTTTCTTTTTGTAAACGCACGATTTCCTCTGCATCGGCCAAATTATCAGCCATCGGAATTTCAACCTGAACGTGTTTACCTGCTTTCAAGCAAGTAATCGCTTGCTCCGCGTGCATTTGAGTGGGCGTACACAAAATGACCACATCGACTTCAGGCAAAGCCAAAGCCTCGCTGAGTTCCGTGGTCACATGGCCGATGCCATATTGCTCAGCGACTTTTTTTGTATTTTCTAAGTCACGACTGATCAGCGACACGACTTCAACGCCATCGATGTTTTTGATGCCATCCAAATGTTTGATGCCAAATGCGCCGGCACCAGCCAAGGCGACTTTAATGCTTGTGTTCATTGAAAAATCCTTAGGAAAACGTATGGTCATCACGTGTGATCACCCATTGTTTAAAAAATCAAACGAAGAAAATGCGTGCTGTTGAAGAACACGGAAAAAGTGAGCAAGTCAGTTTCTACCTTTTTCCGCCTCTTCTTTTTTCACATCTTTTAAACGTTGTTTTCTAAAATCAAATGCCCCACCGCTGTGTTGGATGCAGGCACATGATAAAAACGATGTTTGACTGTCGGTGCTGCGCCGCCATTGACATCGGCCATCGCACCACGGGCAATCAACCACATGACCAGCTCAACGCCTTCTGAACCCGCCTCACGAACGTAATCGATATGAGGCATGTTGGATAAATCAGCGGGGTCAGCGATTAAGCGATCTAAAAATGCGTTGTCCCACTCACGATTGATCAAGCCCGCACGAGCACCTTGCAGCTGATGACTCATGCCACCTGTGCCCCAAATCTGCACATTCAAATCGCCATCAAACGATTCGACTGCGCGACGAATCGCTTGTCCCAGCTCAAAACAACGCTTGCCCGATGGCACGGGGTATTGCACCACATTCACATGGAATGGAATGACTTTGAACGGCCAAGCGTCGGGTTGACCACACATCACCGACAATGGCACAGTCAAACCATGATCAACAGGCATTTCGTTGACCAATGTCAAATCAAAGTCATTTTGAATTACGCTTTGTGCAATGTGCGCCGACAACTCTGGATGCCCATACACCATTGGTACGGGGCGTGGCCCCCAACCTTCGTCGGCAGGTGGGTATTCCGCTCCTGTGCCCAAAGCAAAGGTTGGAATCATTTCCAAACTGAACGCAGTGCCATGGTCGTTATAGACCAAAAAAACCACGTCGGGCTTGTTCTCTTTTAACCATTCTTTTGAATATTCATAACCTTCAAACACGGGCTGCCAATAGGGCTCTTGGGTTTTTCCCAAATCCATTGCAACACCCACTGCGGGGATGTGTGAGGTGAAAACCGATGCGGTGATGCGTGCCATTTTATGCTTCCTCTTTGTTTTGATTGCCTTGTGGTTGGCGGTGCGGCTGCGCATCGCCGTCCTCACCCAAATAACGGTTGCCTTCAGGTGAACGCCCACCATTGACCATCATGTGGCGATATTCTTCTTCGCTCATGCCTGTCATTGAACCAGCCATTTGTTGAAACGTTAAACCATCGGTCGCACCAATGCGTGCGAGGAAGTAAATGTTGCCCCCCAAGCGAATGCATTCGTTCAAATCACGCGAAATGACCGCATCTTTTTGCGCCTCGGTCATTTTCCACTCATTCAAATAAGCACGTTCATCGGCTTTGAATCGGTCACGGTTTTCAGCTTTCATCAATGATGAACAAAACTGGTTCAACCAATAACCTTTACGTGACTCTTCAGCATCAAAAATGGTTGTACCAGGGATGTCTTTATAAGGTTTATCCAGCGACATGAGCGCCTCCAAAATGGTAAAAATTAATCGGCCCAATACAAGCGAACGGGGTTGTCAACCAACAGTTTGTGCTGCAATTCAACGGTCGGTGCAATATGGGGAATGAAATCAACCAACAAGCCATCGTCTGGCATGTGGTCTTTCAAGTTTGGATGCGGCCAATCCGTACCCCACAGCACGCGATCGGGGAACTCCTCAACGATTTTTTTCGCAAAGGGCACCACATCCGCATATGCATTTTGCTCACCATCCAAGGCTTTGGGGCCCGTCACGGACAAACGTTCTGGACATGTGACCTTGCTCCACACATTGCTGTGCTCACGCATGAACTTCAAAAACAATTCAAATTCAGGCCCATCCACGGGCTGACTCACATCAGGACGACCCATGTGATCAACCACAACCGTTGTTGGCAAGGCGGTGAAGAAATCCCACAGCTCAGGCAAATCAACGGCTTCAAAATAAATCACCACGTGCCAGCCCAGCGGCGCAATGCGTGCGGCGATCTCCATGAGTTCATCTTTAGGTGTGAAATCGACCAACCGTTTGACAAAGTTAAAACGCACGCCACGCACACCCGCCGCATGCATGTCCTGCAATTGTGCATCCGTGACCGTGCGTTTAACCGTGGCCACGCCGCGCGCTTTGCCATTGGAGGACTTGAGCGCATCAATCAATGCCGCATTGTCCGCCCCATGGCAAGTGGCTTGAACAATCACATTCTTATCAAAACCAAGGGCATCGCGCAACGCAAACAGCTGCGTTTTGGATGCATCACATGGGGTGTATTTGCGCTCAGGTGCGTAAGGGAACTCATCACCCGGACCAAACACATGACAGTGGGCATCCACCGCGCCTGCGGGTAATTTGAAACGGGGCGTGCTCGGTTGGGCGTACCAGTCCAACCAGCCTGCGGTTTTTTCAAAACGCATATCATCTCCTGACGTGTTGTTGTATTTTTAAAATGTGGCACGCCTGCCATGAGCACCTCGATCCATGTCGATCCCTCAATCAAGCGTCACACATGTGTTTTATGTGTTAATCAATGTACTTCAAACCAGCTTTTTCCAATGGCTCGCGCATGTTGTACATGTCCAAGCCCAAGACACCCGCGGCCAGTTTGGCGCGCTTTTCGCCTTCAAAACTTTCGCGCTTTTCAGCCACATCGGCCACCTGTTCAGCGATTGCAGCAGGCACAACCACCACGCCGTCAATGTCTGCAATCACCACATCACCTGCATTCACCACCGCGCCAGCGCATACAATGGGCACATTCACCGAACCCAAAGTCGCTTTAATCGTACCTTTGGCATGAATTGCCTTCGAAAACACCGGAAAATTCATTTCGGTCAAATCTTTGACATCGCGCACGCCACCATCAATGATCAGTCCACGGGCGCCACGCGCTTGAAAAGATGTGGCGAGCAAATCACCAAAAAAACCATCTTCATTTTCAGTCGTGCAAGCGGCCACCACCACATCACCCGCTTGAATCTGCTCAGCAGCAACATGCATCATCCAGTTGTCACCCGGTTGCAACAGCACCGTGATTGCGGTGCCACAGATGTTCGCCCCATGATAAATTGGACGCATGTATGGCTTCATCAACCCAACCCGTCCCATCGCTTCATGGATGGTCGCCACGCCGAGTTTAGACAAACGTGCAACGGCCGCTTGATCCGCGCGCACGATGTTGCGTTTGACAACACCTAAATTGTTCATGCTCATAATTATTGTCCTTTGGCTTTAAGTTGTGCATCCAAGCGTGGGAAAACACGGCGGGCATTGCCCTCATAAATTTGAAAACGGTCATCATTTGATAAAATCGGTGATGCTTCGATGTATCGCTTGGTGTCGTCGTAGTAATGACCGGTTTGTGGGTCAATGCCGCGCACCGCGCCAATCATTTCAGAGGCGAACAACACATTTTTCACAGGAATCACGGTGTTGAGCAAATCGATGCCGGGCTGATGGTAAACGCAAGTGTCAAAGAAAATATTGTTGAGCAAATGATCTTCCAGCAAAGGCTTTTTCAATTCTTGTGCAAGGCCGCGAAAACGCCCCCAGTGGTATGGCACCGCACCGCCACCATGTGGAATCAAGAAACGCAAAGAGGGGAAATCTTTGAATAAATCACTGGTCAGACATTGCATAAATGCTGTCGTATCTGCGTTCAAGTAATGTGCACCTGTGGTGTGAAAACAAGCATTGCAACTGGTGCTGACGTGAATCATCGCAGGGATGTCATATTCAACCATTTTTTCATAAATCGGATACCAGCTCTTGTCTGACAACGGCGGGGATATCCAATGTCCACCACTTGGATCAGGATTCAAGTTGATGCCCACATTGCCGTATTCATTGACGCACTTTTCCAACTCTGGAATGCAAGACGCGGGATCGACACCTGGTGATTGCGGCAGCATCGCTGCTGGAACGAAATGATCGGGAAACAATTGGCTGACGCGATAGCACAACTCATTGCAAATAGCCGCCCAAGTGCTCGACACATTGAAATCACCAATGTGATGCGCCATAAAACTCGCGCGCGGTGAAAAAATGGTCAAATCGCTGCCGCGCTCTTTCATCAAACGCAATTGATTCAGCTCAATGGTTTCGCGTAACTCATCGTCGCTGATCTTCAACTCCGACACTGCAGGCATCATGGCGGGGTCTTTGATTCCTGCGATTTGGCGGTTGCGCCACTCCTCCAGCGCTTTTGGTGCGGTGGTGTAATGACCGTGGCAATCAATAATCATGGTGATCTCCTGTATGTGTGGATGAGTGAGCCCATCACTTTTTGAATAAAAAACCCAAAACCACTTGGGTATAAACCTATACAGCGATCTTTATGACCGCCCTATTGTGCCTTCTTACAATGAACCGTCCCAAACCGCACGTGGTACCATCGCCTCACCACGCATGATCAACCGAGCAGTGCGCAGCAGTGCCGCACGTTCGACATTTTGAGGATTGTTTGGATCAATTGACAAATCAACCGAAAACTCACCAGTTGGGTGCTCAACTGAAATCAATGTCGATACACCAGCATTCACCTGAGCAACGCCTTCCGCAACAGAACCATCCAACACACAGGCCGTAGCAACGGTGACTGCTGCCAAAACACCGATCGCATCATGACACACATGAGGGATGAAACTGCGCGTAGACAAACTGCCACCATCACGTGGTGGTGCAATTAAAGTCATTTTTGGATAATTTTTATTCGTGACATCACCCAAGCCCATCAAGCGACTGCAATAAAGACGTAAAGCCTCCAACTTTATTTTTAATTCAACATCCGCATTCATCTCTGCAATGGATTCATAACCGGTGCGACCCAAATCCACAGCACGCATGATGATCAGCGGCATGCCATTATCAATACATGTCACTTCAATTGTGCCAACCCCCTCCACCGAGACGGTGTCTTTGACATTGCCTGTGGGCAAAAGGCCAGAACAAACGGAGCCCGCAGTATCTAAGAAATTAATCGTAATGGGCGCAGATGTTTTTGGAACACCATCAATACGCGCATCCCCCTCATAACTGACTTGACCATTGGGGGTTTGCACCGTGATGTCGCAAGCCATATTGGTATTTAGAGTCAACACACGAAAAGTACTGGTCACACCTTGCGCCTTGACCATGCCCGTTTCCAAAGCAAAAGGCACGACGGCCGCCAACATGTTGCCGCAATTGGGCGTGGTGTCAACAGTGTCATTATTGGGTTGTAATTGAGCAAATAAAAAGGTCAAGTCGACCCCATCAGAGCTCCCCAAACCAACAATGCCAACTTTGCTGGTCAACGGGTGCGCCCCGCCTAAACCATCGATCTGACGAGGATCAGGTGAACCCATGACCGCCAACAAAATACGGTCGCGTAATGCGATGTCAGCAGGTAAATCGCTTTCTTTGAAGAAAGGACCACGGGATGTGCCGCCGCGCATGAAGAGAGTAGGAAGAGGTGTTTGCATGACCGCATCATAACGCCAGTCTCATAAAAGCAATAGTGCCCCACCTGACTAACAGATATAACAAAATGATATGAATCTTTATTTTTTATTAAATGAGAATCAACAGAATATCAAAATC
>ERZ724504.788-NODE-788-length-17897-cov-4.542932_pt1 | contig 17897 bp, 16 predicted proteins | sample MGYA00376037_ERZ724504 | MGnify/ENA primary metagenome ERZ724504 (study PRJEB28724, sample SAMN07190888) | wastewater metagenome | isolation source: influent of sewage treatment plant in Hong Hong | place: USA: Christiansburg, Virginia | collected 2016-03-01 ... | reverse complement strand
ATGGGCGGCGTGGGCGTGGTGGTTGGCGGCTTCGCGGCCATGCACATCTGAGGCCCAGTCCGATGCCGAACCCGATGCGAATTGCCACCTGGAATGTCAACTCGCTGGGCGTGCGCCTGCCCCAAGTGCTGGACTGGCTGGCCGCCCAGCAAGCGGCGGGCAGTCCCATCGATGTGCTGGCGCTGCAAGAACTCAAGCTCACCGACGACAAGTTCCCCGCCCTGGCTTTCAGCGAAGCGGGCTACCACGCACAGTGGTTCGGCCAAAAGACCTACAACGGCGTGGCCCTGATCAGCCGCAGCCCGGCCACGGCGGTGGTCAACAACATTCCCGGCTTTGCCGACGACATGGCGCGCGTCATCAGCGCCGAGATCGACGGCGTGCGGGTGATTGGGGCTTATTTCCCGAACGGCCAAGCCCCAGACTCGGACAAATTCGTCTACAAAATGCGCTGGCTGCAAGCGTTGCGCGCTTGGGTGGCGGGCGAACTGGCGCAGCACCCGCGCTTGGTGCTGCTGGGCGACTACAACATCACCTTTGACGACTTGGATGTGTGGGATCCGGTGGGTATGGCCGGCAGCATTCACTGCACGGTTGAAGAGCGCCAACACCTGCAAGGTTTGATTGACCTCGGGCTTACCGATGCCTTCCGGCTGTTCGAGCAGCCGCCTAAAAGCTACAGCTGGTGGGATTACCGCGATTTGGGTTTCCGGCGCAACCGAGGCATGCGCATTGACCACATTTTGATCAGCGCCGCCTTGCAGCCGCTGGCCCGCGCATGTGTGATCGACAAAGCACCGCGCAAAAACGAGCGCCCCAGCGATCACACACCCGTGGTGCTGACGCTGGCTTGATCAGCCCTCTTCCAAGCCCAGCTCTTGGATTTTGCGGGTGATGGTGTTGCGCCCTATGCCCAGCTTTTGCGCGGCCTCAATGCGGCGGCCTCGGGTGCTGGCCAATGCGGTCAAGATCAGCTTGGACTCAAAGCGGCGCGACAGTTCATCCCACACGTCTTGACGGCCTGTGGCGAGCAAGGCTTGCGCCTCCAGTTCCAAACCCTGCTCCCAAGAACCCTCGCCACCGGTCACGGCTGTCGGGAACACCGACGGCAAGGCCGAAGCGGGCATGCGCACAGGTGGCACCATCGGCTGCGTCACGCTGTGACCGGCCACGGCAGCTTGGGCCATACCCAACCGATCCGCTTGAGCGCGAGCCAAAGCTTCTTCTAGGCCCGACATTTCAGTGGCAGCGGCCACCATCGCCACTGCGGCCACCGCAGGCGCGCCCACGGCTTGCACCTCGGGCGGCAAATCTTTGGCCTCAATCACCTGCGACGGTGCCATCACCGTCAGCCAATGGCAGATGTTTTCCAACTGCCGCACGTTGCCGGGAAAGTTGAAACCACTCAACTGCGCCACCGCCGCATCAGCGATGCGCTTGGGCTCCACGCCAAGCTGCTTGGCGCTTTGCTGCAAGAAGTGGCGCGTGAGCATCGGAATGTCTTCGCGGCGATCCGTCAGGCGCGGCAGGCGCAGCCGGATCACATTCAAGCGGTGGAACAAGTCCTCGCGGAAGCCACCGTCTTTAACCCGTTGCTCCAAATCTTGGTGCGTGGCGGCAATCACGCGCACATTGGCTTTGACGGCGCTGTGCCCACCCACGCGGTAAAAACTGCCATCCGACAGCACCCGCAGCAAGCGGGTTTGCAGATCGAACGGCATGTCGCCGATTTCATCGAGGAACAGCGTGCCGCCATCGGCCTGCTCGAAACGCCCCCGGCGCATGGTTTGCGCACCGGTGAAAGCACCGCGCTCGTGACCGAACAGTTCCGATTCCAGCAAATCTTTGGGGATGGCCGCCGTGTTGATGGCCACAAAGGGCCCTCCCGCACGCGGCGAGTGCTTGTGCAGCGCACGCGCCACCAGCTCTTTGCCTGAACCCGATTCGCCGGTGATCAGCACGGTGACATTGCTTTGGCTCAGTCGACCTATGGCGCGGAACACGTCCTGCATCGCCGGGGCTTGGCCCAACATCTCGGGCGTGGCGGACAAGCGCTCTTCGGCCACCTCTTCGCGCTGGCTTTCTTCGACGGCGCGGCGGATCAGCTCGACGGCTTTCGGCAAATCGAAAGGTTTGGGCAGGTACTCGAACGCACCACCTTGGAAAGCCGACACCGCGCTGTCCAAGTCAGAGAACGCGGTCATGATGATCACCGGCAGCCCCGGCTGTATCGCCTTGACTTTGGCCAACAAGTCCAAACCCGAGCCACCCGGCATGCGGATGTCGCTCACCAGCACTTGGGGGCCGCCGTCCTCGCCCGCCGCTTCTAGGGCTTGCAGCACCTCGCGTGGATTGACAAAGCTGCGTGTGGGCAAGTTCTCCCGCAGGAGCGCTTTCTCCAACACAAAGCGGATCGATTGGTCATCATCAACTATCCAGATCGGCTTCATGTTCAGGGTGTCCCTTTGTGGTCAAGCAGTGTTATGGCAACGGAATCAGGATTTTGAAATCCGTTCGACCTGGCACGCTGTCACACTCGATCACGCCATGATGCTGCTGGACAAATGTCTGCGCCAACGTCAGGCCTAAACCGGAGCCGCCATCCCGTCCAGAAACCAGCGGGAAGAAAATTCGGTCTTTGATCGAGTCTGGTACGCCAGGCCCGTTGTCTATCACATGCAATTCCAATGCCAGACGATAACGCTGCTTGCCAAAAGTGATTTGACGGGCAATTCGGGTGCGGAACACGATCTCCGCATCACCGCTCACAATTTGATCGGCCAGCGCCTGCGCCGCGTTGTGCGTGATGTTGAGAATGGTCTGAATCAGTTGCTCGCGATCACCCCGGAACTCGGGCACCGAGATGTCGTAGTCACGCACCACGCGCAAGCCTTTGGGAAACTCGGCCAAGATCAGCGAGCGCACACGCTCGAAGACTTCGTGGATGTTCACATCGCCCACCACATGCGGCCTGCGGTGCGGGGCCAACAGCCGATCAACCAAAGTTTGCAGTCGGTCGGCTTCATGGATGATGACTTGGGTGTACTCGGTCAGCTCTTTGGAGTCCATCTCCATTTCGAGCAGCTGGGCCGCACCCCGAATACCGCCGAGCGGGTTTTTGATCTCGTGCGCCAGGTTGCGAATCAGCTCTTTGTTGGCCTGAGCTTGGTCAATCAAGCGCTCTTCGCGCTCTTGGCGCGCTTGGGCTTCCAGGGGCAACAGTTCGATGATGATTTCGCCGGGGCGCTCTGTTTGCGCCACGATGACGTGTATCGACAGCGGTTCGTGCAGCAGGCGCTTGAGGTGGGCGTCGTAGCGCAAAGCTGCAAACTCGTTGCTGCGCGCACCATCTAGGGCATTGCGAAAGACTTGCGGCTCAACAAAATAATCGGACAGTGGCGTGCCTTCGATGCTGCGGCGGGACATGCCCAAGGCATCTTCCAGCGCCGCATTGGCAAACAGCACAACACCATCGCTGCGAACCACAGCAACCAGTGTGACCAGCAGGTCAAAGGCAAAAAAGCGGGAGGGGTTAGGTGCAGGTTTTTTCAAGCGGCCTATTTTGCCGCAGAAGCCGGTGCCGAAGCCCCAGGCATCCGTCCCAGCTCGCGTTTGATGCCCGCAATGTCGCTGTCGTTGCGCGCAATGCTGGCTTTGAGTTCGGCCACGCGATCGAGGTATTTTTGATGGTTGCGCGCCTCGCCGCCACGCAAATCAGGCTGTCCGTCTTTGTACTCGGCCAACAACTCGGCTTGACGTGCTTCGGCGCGTCGCAGCTCAGACTCCAGCACGCCACGGGCGTCGGCATCGCGCGTGCGCTGGTCATTGGGATCAACCTTTTGCGACGCACTGCCCGAGGCCACAGGCTTGGCCGCCGATGAAGCACCACCACTGCTGGGGGCCGCCAAGCGAGGGCTTTGCACCACGCTGATCGAGCTGCCTTCGATGAGTTTGCAGGTTTTGATTTGCTGGTCAGTGGGTTTGTTGGTGTATTCGTTGCCGCAGCGGTAAATGCGCTCTTGCGCGAAGCTGCCAGAGGCTCCAAACAGAGCAACCAAAGTGATCAGTAAAGCGTGTTTCAAAAGCATTCCTAGCCTGCACCGTGTGGGGGTCAAAAAAAAGGACGGCTTGCGCCGTCCTTTTTATACCACCACGCTGAAAATTACAGCGAGAAGTACATGTCGTACTCAACCGGGGACACTTCCACGCGGCTGCGGTTGACTTCTTGCATCTTCAATTCGATGTAGGAGTCGATCCAGCTGTCGCTGAACACGCCGCCCTTGGTCAAGAAGGCGCGATCTTTGTCCAGGTGCTCCAGAGCTTGGTCGAGGCTAGAGCACACGGTGGGCACCAGCTTGTCTTCTTCCGGGGGCAGATGGTACAGATCCTTGGTGGCGGCTTCGCCCGGGTGGATCTTGTTTTCCACGCCGTCCAGACCGGCCATCAGCAAGGCAGCGAAACCCAGGTACGGGTTGCACAGAGGATCGGGGAAGCGAGCTTCCACGCGACGAGCCTTGTCGGATGCCACGTTCGGGATACGGATTGAAGCGGAACGGTTCTTGGCCGAGTAAGCCAACTTCACCGGAGCTTCGTAGTGAGGAACCAGACGCTTGTAGCTGTTGGTACCAGGGTTGGTGATAGCGTTCAGCGCGCGAGCGTGCTTGATGATGCCGCCAATGTAGTACAGAGCGAACTCAGACAAACCTGCGTAGCCGGTGCCAGCGAACAGGTTCTTGCCGTCTTTCCACACGGACTGGTGCACGTGCATGCCAGAGCCGTTGTCGCCAGCGTAGGGCTTGGGCATGAAGGTGGCGGTCTTGCCGTAGGCATCGGCCACGTTTTGGATCACGTACTTTTGCAGCAGTGTCCAGTCAGCGCGTTCCACCAAGGTGGAGAACTTGGTGCCGATTTCGCATTGACCAGCGCCAGCCACTTCGTGGTGGTGCACTTCAACGGGCACGCCCACAGCTTCGAGGATCTGGCACATTTCGTTGCGGATCGCCACGGTGCTGTCCACGGGAGCCACGGGGAAGTAGCCGCCCTTGACGCGGTTGCGGTGACCACGGTTACCGCTTTCCAGCTTGGCGCCAGAGTTCCAAGGTGCTTCGTACTCGTCGATGGCGTAGAAGCTGTTGTTCGGCTCGATGCTCCAACGCACTTCGTCGAACAAGAAGAATTCGGGTTCTGGGCCGAAGAAGGCGGTATCGCCCAAACCGGTTGCCTTCAAATAGACTTCAGCGCGCTTGGCGATGGAGCGGGGATCGCGCTCGTAGGACTTGCCATCGGTGGGGTCAACCACGTCGCACACCAGCACCAAAGTAGGCTCTTCAATGAACGGATCCATGAAGGCTGTGGAGGCATCGGGCATCAACAGCATGTCGGAGGCTTCAATGCCCTTCCAGCCAGCGATGGACGAGCCGTCGAAGGCTTGACCTTCTTCAAACTTGTCTTCATTGAACTGGGACACGGGCGCAGTGATGTGCTGCCACTTGCCACGGGTATCGGTGAAACGGAAGTCAACGAACTTGACTTCGTTTTCCTTCACCATCTTCATGACGTCTGCGACGGTCTTTGCCATCAGGTTCTCCTAGTTGGAAAGGGTTGTTAAAAGTGTCTGTAAGGTTTGGCGGATGCAGTTTTTATGCCAAAGAGCTCTGCACGCCCCAAGCACCGCCCGCTATTCTGCCCTGAGTTGCGCGCCACTTGCGAGCAACTACGTCGGGGCAGTCGGGTAATTGGCTTTCGAGTTCGGCCATGCACCAAAATAATGCAACAGCGCTTCCGCACCAGTTAAGTGCATTACAGATTGCGCACCAACTCGGGGCCAATACGCAACTCAAACGGAGCAAGACCTGCCAACAAATCCGGCCAAGCTTGCGCGACTTGCTCGGGCGAGCCTTTCAAACCCAGCTCGATATGGCGACCGTATTCGGGATGATCAACACTCGGCAGGCTGAACACCTTGAGGCCGGGGTGGTTGCGCTCCAGGCTTTCCATCAACGGGGTGAGCGTGGCTTCGAGCGCGCCATGCAAAATCAGCGAACGTTCGACCCAAGCGCCGGTTTTGAAGCGGTGCGGGTACTGGGTGTCCAGCACCCATTCAATCATCGGCCAAGCCATCACCGGGAAACCCGGCACGAAATGCACCGTGCCGCCGCCTGCGCCCGTGCAGCTGAAACCGGCAATTTTGTTGTACGGATTGGGAATCAAACTTGCGCCGACCGGGAACACGCCCATGTTCAAGCGATGGATGTTTTCGGGGCGCTCAGGCTCATAGACCGTGCCTTGCTGGCTAGCCATGTCGTGCATGCGCTCGGTGATCAGGGCTTCGGCCTCGGGGTGCAACACCAAGTCGGTATCTAAGGCACGGGCGGCGCACTGGCGGGTGTGGTCGTCAGGCGTGGCACCGATACCACCGCAAGAAAACACCACATCGCCCGACGCAAAAGCGCGGCGCAGTGTGGCGGTGATGCGCTCGGGCGAATCGCCTACGCACTCGGCCCAACCTAGCGACAGGCCGCGCGCGCCCAGCAACTCAATGACTTTAGGCAGATGCTTGTCGGCGCGCTTGCCGGACAAAATTTCATCACCGATGACGATCAGACCGAAGGCTGCACCCGGCTCAGGGAGCAGAACTGGGGGGGAGTGGGGATGGCGCAAGGCCAGCAGAGCGGAGTTCATCTTGCAATGCTAGCGCCTCTGGCAAGTTTTGGTGCGCGGGCTCGGGCACCACAGTCGCCACGGTGTCAGCACGCAGCTTCTCTAGCGCACTCAAGCCAAAGTGCGCAAACCACAAGGACGAGAAAACAAACACCAAGGTGTAGATCCAAATCGCCAGCGGCAGCAAGATCACGAAAGCCGCCGCGAACAGCGCGCCCGAGGCCCACAGCAAGCCCGGCGCAGCGCCCAAATAGCCCGTCAGCACACCCATGACCAACAACGACGTTCGGTGGCGACTGAGCAGTTGCTGACGCTCAGGCACGCTGGCGTAGTCGGCCAGCACGTCATAGGCCATGACACGGTAAGTCAGCCAGCCCCAGATCAGCGGCGGCAGCACCAAAATCAGCGGCGGAACCAGCCACAGCGGAAGCGACACCACCAACGCCACCAGCGCCAATGCCGTAGACAGCAACGACCACAAAAAGCCCTTGAACACAGAGCCGCCTTGCTTGCGCTCCAGCGTGGCAAAGCGGCGGCGGGCCACCAACTCAACAGTTGCGGGCGTGGCCAGCAAAGCCACGCCCAGCAAGACCACGATCACCAACAGCGGCGTGACCGTGAAAATCACGATCAGCGGGGCCAATACGGTTTTGAGCTGCCCGAGACCCAAGCTGTCCATCCAGCCCCAGACACGGGCGCTCCAGCCGGGAGAGTCCAGCGCAGCACGCACCAGATCGAGTGCGGGTTCCCAGTAAAAGTAACCCAAACCCAAGGCCATTGCGGCAATGAGCACCACCGGCAGCAGCGACAGCAGCAGCACTCGCGGCAACAGGCAGTAGGCGGCAGCACGCCAAAAAGACTCAAATATCAGGCTCATGGGTGCAGCATACGCCCTGCCCCACAGTGCCGCCCAGTGGACGAACCCCAACAGCTTCAGGCGCGGCCCACCAAGCGCTTCAAGCCCAGCCACTGCTGCGCCCAAAAACCCGCGCCGTAGTCGCGCCCTTGCTCGACTTGGTCGCGCACGCCTGTGGGGTCAAAACGCCGTTCAAAGTTGGCTGTGTCGAACAGCATGTCCCACCACGGCAGCAGCACGCCGAAGTTGTAGCCGCCCAAAGTGCCCTTGCCTGCCGTTTCATGCCCGATGCCGATGCTGTGGTGCAGTCGGTGAAAACGCGGGCTCACCCACAGCCGCTCGCCCACCGTACCAAACCAGACCCGCAAGTTGGCGTGCTGAAAGTTCTCGCTGAGCTGGCTGATCGCCACCAAGGCCACAAACTGCCCCGGTGCCACGCCTATGGCCAACGCCAACACCACAAACAGCAGGTCGCGCAGCACGTCGTCAAGCAGGTGATTGCGGTTGTCAGTCCACATCGTCATTTGGCGCTGCGAGTGGTGCAGCGAGTGCAGCGCCCACCACCAATTGAACTCGTGTTGCGCCCGGTGCAGCAGATAGTTCACGAAATCAAACACCACCAAATACAGCACGAAACTGGCAACGGCACCGTCGGTCACACCGGGCCAAATTTGGTCGAGGTGGATCGTGCCCCAGCCTTGCGCGCGCAACTCGGCCAAGCCCAGCTCCACCCAGTTCTCGAAGCTGAAAAACATCAGCAGCTTGAACAAGCCCAGCCGGTGAATCAGCGTGTAGATCACATCCACCCGAATGGCGCGGCGGTCAATGACGGGCTCGACCGGCCACAAGCGCTGCATCGGGCCGATCACCAGCAGCATCACGGCCACTTGCAGCAAGCCGACCAGCAGCCAGCCCGTGCCTTCGTAGGCTAATTCCAGCAAATTGGCTGCGCCCAAACCAAAAGCCAGCGGCTGCACCACCGCTTCAAACAACCATTGCTGCACCCAAGCGAATGCGTCGATCAAACTGTCCATGCCCGAAGGCTCCTAGGTTGGCGGCAGGCGTTACCCGCCGTGCGCAGCAATCCAACCCTGATAGTCAGGGTGATTGCGCAAGGTGTCGAAACAAAAACCGCGCTCTTTCAAGCCAACAATCAGCGGCTCCAGCACGGCGGGAGCCCACGGGTCTTGGCGCGACCAGATGCCCAAATGCGCCACCAAGATGTCGCCGGTGCGGATGCTCTTCAGCGCTTTGTCCAGCAGCATGGCATTGGGGTAGGTTTCGCTGGGCAGTTCGTCGCCCAAGAAGCCCGCCGGAGCCCAACCAACGTGGGCGTAACCACAAGACTGCGCCGCCGCCAGCAGCTTGGGCGAGGTCTTGCCCCCCGGTGCGCGAAACAGCGGCAGCGGCTTCTTGCCGGTGAGGTCCTGCAAACGCTCGGCGGCTTGGGCAATGTTGGCGCAGTACGTGGCCGTGTCCCAGGTGAACTCTCGGTTTGCCAACGCGCCCGCCGAAGGCCGGATGCGGAACTTGGGCACCACGCCCGGCAAGTCACCGCGCCAGTAAGCGTGGTCGTAGGTGTGCGAGGCGAACTCGTGCCCCTCCGCCGCCCGCGCCTTCCACCACGACGACCACATGCGGCCCAAACTGCCGTCGCCGGTTTGCGTCGGCTCATTGGCAGCGAAGAAGGTGACGCGCACTTGCTGGCGCTTGAGGACATCCGCAATCAATGGAGCCACCGCCATGTGGCCGGTGTCAAACGTCAGGTAGAGCGGCTTGTCACAGCGCGCGGGTGCGCTGGGCGCGGCTGGCTTGGTGGGCACATCGGATTCCAGCCTGGCCGCGTGGGCAGCGCACACCGCCCCCACGGCCAGCAGCCATGCACCCCAACGCCACTTCAGTTTATTGACGACCTGCATGATTCAACGTCCACACGCCATGCGGCGATTTGCCCACATTCACCTGCTGCAACACCTTGCGGCTGGCGGCGTCAATCACCGTCAGCTTTTTGGCCCAGCGCGAAGCCACCATCAGCGTTTTGCCGTCGGCGGAAATTTCGATGTCATCCGGGCCCGAGGGCACCGGGAAGGTGTCCACCACCGTGAGGGTTTGGTAGTCAATGTTGCTGATGGTGTTGGCAACACGGTTGCTGACCAGCACATGGCGGCGATCACCCACTGCGCGGAACGAGTGCGCGCCCGCGCCAGTCGGGATGGTTTTGATCAAACGCGCTTCCTTGCCGGTCACGTCGTACACCTCCACACCGGTGCCGCCGGTCAGGCCGACGAGCAAGGTTTTGCCGTCAGGCGTGCCGAACACGTCAGCGGGCATGGTGCCGGTCTTGACGCGCCATTTCAAAGTCTGCGTGGCCAAGTCGATGGCGACCAACTCGTCGCTGTCTTGCATGGTTGACCAGATCGTGGTGCTCTTGGTGTCGATCCACAAGTGACTGGGCGTTTTGCCGGTGGAGATGCGCTTGGCCAGCGTCGGCGTTTTGCCGTCCCAGCGGTAAATGTCCACGTGGTTGAGCCGGTTGGCCGCCGTCACAAACCACTTCATGTCAGGCGAAAACCGCAACTGGTACGGATCCAGAATGTGGCGCACCTCGTACTGCACTTCAGCCGTACGCGGATCAATGAAGGTGAGCGAATCGCTGAGCGCGTTGGCCACAATCATCGACTTCTCATCGGGCGTGAGGTAGAGGTGATGCGGCTCTTTGCCGGTGGCGATGCGCTTGGTTTCCGTCCAATTGGTGGGATTGACGACGCTGACGGTGCCGTCCAGCGAGTTCAGCACAAACACGGGCGTGTTCAGCGGCGCGGGGGCCGCTGTGACCGGGCGCGTCACCGGGGCCGCAGGCGTGGTGGCCCAAGCGGCCATCGACAAACCGACACTCAAAACAGGAATCAAAGCAAATAAACGAGAGAACACACGCACAGGGAGCCTACTTTCTTGACAATTTTTGAGTGTAGCCGGGCAAGAAGCTGCGCACTGAATCCGCACTTAGCGTGCAGTGCTGAAGTTGATCGACATCAACCACTTCAGTTCCACCCCTCGTCGGATTGCCGACTGCGCGCACAGTCGGCTGCACTTGCCCCTTTGAAACCAAGGTGTTTGCAGCGCATCTCACACGTGTCATGGTCTGCGGCGATGATTTACGCATGCCTTTTATCGTTACCGAACCCTGTATCCAGTGCAAATACACCGACTGCGTCACCGTGTGTCCGATGGATTGCTTTGTCCAAGGCCCGAACTTTGTGGTCATTGACCCGGCGGGCTGCATCGACTGCTCCATCTGCGTGCCGCAATGCCCGGTGCATGCCATCGTCAACGCAGCCGAAGCCACCGCCGAGCAAGCGCCCTACATTGCGTTGAACGCGCAACTGGCGCAAGACCCGGCGTGGACGCCCATCACCCGCGCTCAAGCGCCGTTGCCCGATCATGAAGAGTGGCGCAATGTGAGCGCCAAGCGGCATTTGCTTGTGACGGCGGCTTAAAGCGCCCGCTCAGTCTTCGTCGTCACCGCCAAACAGGCCGCCCAGCAGACCTCCGGCAGCGCCACCTGCGGCCAAGCCGGTGAACATCGAACCTTCTTCTTTTCCGCCGCCGCCTGATTGCGGGGCGGCTGCAAAAACCCGGCTGGCCAAGCGCGAGAACGGCAGGCTTTGCAACCAAACGGTGCCGGGGCCGCTCAAGCGGGCAAAGAACAAGCCCTCGCCGCCAAACAAGGCGGTTTTGATCTTGCCGACGTACTGAATATCAAAGTCCACGTTGCTGGTGTAGGCCACCACGCAGCCGGTGTCCACGCGCAGCGCCTCGCCGGGAGCGAGATCACGGCGTACCACCGTGCCGCCCGCGTGCATGAAAGCCAAGCCATCGCCTTCGAGCTTTTGCATGATGAAGCCTTCGCCCCCAAAAAAGCCCGCACCCAGCTTGCGTTGGAAGGCAATGCCCAAGCTCACGCCCCGCGCTGCACATAAAAACGCATCTTTTTGGCAGATGATGGTTCCGCCAAACTCCCGCAGCTTGAGCGCGATGATCTTGCCCGGATACGGTGCGGCAAACGCCACGCGCTGCTTGCTGTGGCCTTGGTTGGTGTAGATGGTGGTGAACAGCGATTCGCCCGTCACCAGCCGCTTGCCCGCGCCCAGCAGCTTGCCGAACAAGCCGCCTTGCTGCGCGCTACCGTCGCCAAACACGGTGTCCATGTCGATGCCCGCATCCATGTACATCAAGCTGCCCGCTTCGCCGATGGCGGCCTCGCCGGGGTCGAGTTCCACTTCGACGAACTGCATTTCGCTGCCGATGACTTTGTAGTCGATTTCATCCATTGCCATAAACCACGTCCTCTTGAAAAGGTCTGTTGATGTGAGCCTGCGCCAAGGCTATTGCCACAGCGTGACTTTAGCCGCGCTGGATGGCGGCCAGATCGTCGGCACCGAGCCAGCGCCATTGACCCGGAGCCAAATCCTCAGGCAGTGTGAGGCCACCGATGCTGGAGCGGTGCAAGCCTTCCACGCGGTTGCCCACGGCGGCCAACATGCGCTTGACTTGGTGGTACTTGCCTTCGGTCAGCGTCAGGCGCAGGTGGTGGGGCGTGACGGCCTCGCACGCGGCGGCTTTGACGGGTTTGGGGTCGTCGTCCAAGACCACGCCAGCCAGCAAGCGGCTGACTTGGCTGTCGTCCAGCGGATGCTTGGTGGTGACTTCGTAAACCTTGGGGACGTGGTGGCGTGGCGAGCTCATGCGGTGAATGAATTTGCCGTCGTCAGTCAACAGCAGCAGTCCGGTGGTGTCTTGATCCAGCCGCCCCACGGCTTGCACGCCTTGCACGGCACCCTTTTGCGGACGCAGGCGCAGCGGCGACGGCAGCAGCGTGTAAATGCTGGGATAGGTGGACGGCTTTTGCGAACACTCGGTGCCCGCCGGTTTGTGCAGCATCAGGTAAGCCTGCGCTTGGTAGGGCCACGACTTGCCCTGCACGGTGAAGCTGAGCGGGCCATCAGTGGGCAAGTCGGTGGCGGGCTCGATGTCGTCCACGCCTGGCACGGTTACCAGTCCTTGTTGAATCAAGCCAGCGCAAACGCGGCGGGTGCCAAAACCTTGGCTGTACAAAATATCATCAAGTCGCATGGTGAGAGTGCAGGAGCCGAGGTCAGGCTCAGAACTCGTATTCGGTCTGGAACCTCAGCGTGGTGGTAGGGCTGGCGGTGGTGACACCCTGCAATCAAGCCGCATTCCGTAGCGTGGCTTGCTGGGTGCCAGCCTTGATTTTCCCAAAATCAAGCAGGCTGAACACGCGAGGGCATTTGATGCCAGCGGGCGGCTTGCCGTGCGGCGAACCAAATCAGGCCCACCGCCCCCATATAGAACGTCAATTGCAGACCTGATGGCGTGGCGTCATAGCCCAGCAGCGCGTGCAGCAGCACACCCAGCGGCGCATCGTTGGAGATCAAAAACGACGAGTCCCACAGCGGCTCAGACCAACGCTGCACCACACCGGCTTGAATCAAGGTCTTGGCCAACTGGCTGGCCAAACTGCCCGCCAACAGCAAAATCATGGCGTTGGTGACCGAGAACAAATGCTGCGCCCGGATGCGCGCCAAGCCACCGTAGATCAGCAAGCCCATGCTGACACCGGCCAGCAAACCCAAGCCCGCGCCTGTCCACAGCGACATCTGGCCTTCAGCCGCACCGCCGCTCATGAATCCAGCCACGAACAGCACGGTTTCAGCGCCTTCGCGCAGCACCGACATGCCCACCGCCAGCGCCAGCGCCCACAGCGAACTGCGCCCCGCAGCTGCTGCGTGGCCCAGCGCCTTGGCATCTTGCGCCATTTCTTTGCCGTGGGTGGACACCCAAATGCAATGCCAAGCCAGCATCGTCAACGCCACCGAGATGATGATCAGGTTCAGCATGTCTTGACCCAAACCATCAGCCCATGTGCTGATTTGCCCCATGCCCGCCGCCATCAGCAGCGAACCGATAAAGCCTACGAGCACCCCGCCCGCCAACCACAGGCTGCGTCCAGACAAGCCTCGCGTCGATGCGGCCACGATGCCAACAAACAGCGCCGCTTCCAGCGTTTCCCGAAAAACAATCAAACCTGTGGCGAACATGGCGCTTTACTCCGCGACAACCGCGCCCTTGGCGGTGGCTTCGTTGTATTCGCCGTAGAAGTCGTAGCGCCCCGGCTTCAGCGGGCCAATGAAGATCACCACTTTGGCACCGGGCGGCACAATTTTTTCGCGGTTCAGCGAATGGCTTTCAAACTCTTCAGGCGTGGTGTCTTGGTTGTGAACCACCAAGCGCACGCGCTGGTTGGCGGGCACTTTCAGCTCTGTGGGTTCAAAGCGGTGGTTTTTGATAGCCAAGGCGAATTCAGTATCGGCCGCCAAGCTGTGGGTGCTGAACGCCGCAGCGCCCACAGCCAACAAAGCGCCGAACAGTCCGCCAAAGCGGGAGAAGGTGGAGGTGGTGTATGTGGTCATGGCGCCATGATAAATGCGAATGAATCTCATTGCAAAGCCAGTTGATTAGCCCACCGTCGTGCTGACACCACAAACGCCCGCCACACCAGGCGCTACAGAGCCGCTACTTGATGGTGAATCTCAATCGTGGCGTGGACGATTTCTTCATGCACCGCCAGTTGCTGGCGCACGCGTTCGGGGGTCAAGGTGGCATCGCGCGTGACCACACTCAGGGCGCAGGCGTAGGCTTGTTTGCCTACGCGCCAGACATGCAAATCGGCAAGGCGTGTGTCACCGTGCGCGGCATCAGTCTCGACAACTTCGCGGATTTCATCGACCACCGGATGGTCCATTTCCCGATCCAGCAGCACCTTGCCGGTGTCGATCAGCAAGCCCTTGGCCCACACCGCCACCAGCACTGCGCCGACGATGCCCATCAACGGATCCAACCAGCTCCAGCCGTAGAACCAGCCGCCCAGCAGCGCCACGATGGCCAGCACAGACGTGGCCGCATCAGCCAGTACATGGATGTAGGCGGACTTGAGATTCAAATCCTGATGGCTGGCGTGACCCTCTTGCTCGCCATGACCGTGACCGTGGTGATGCCCATGATCGTGACCGCCGTGGTCATGGGCTTGCCCCAAGATCAGCGCGCAAATCAAGTTCACCGCCAGCCCCAGCACAGCCACCACAATGGCCTCTTGGTAGCGAATCGGCCCCGGCGTGAACAAACGCTCCACCGAGCCGAACACCATCAGCGCCGCCACGCCGACCAAAAATATGGCGCTGGCAAAACCCGCCAAAATTTCGATCTTCCAAGTGCCGAAGGCAAAGCGCGGGTCGCGGGCATAACGCCGTGCGCTGGCGTAGGCCAAAGCGCTCAGGCCAATCGCGACGGCGTGCGAACTCATGTGCCAGCCATCAGCCAGCAATGCCATCGAGTTGAACCACCAGCCCGCCACGATCTCGCCCAGCATGGCGACGGCGGTGATCCACATCACCAACCGGGTGCTGCGCTCGGCAGCGCGGCTGTCACCACCGAAGACGTGCTCATGCACCCAAGGGGAAAGGTCGCTGGGGCTCATCGACACTCCTTTGAAATGAACTACTCGTCAATACGTACCTTGTAAATGACGGAACCGCTGTCACCAGGGTTGAGTGTGCCCGTAAACATCCAATTGATAGCGCCTGTTTTTTGAGTACCGACGGCTGGGTTCTCGCCTGTGGTCACGGCGCAGCCCACGGCAGTCAACGCAACGGGGCTGGTCTTGGTGCAAGTGCCCAAGCTGGCAGGAGTGCCAGCCCAACTGGCGGACATGAAGCCGGTGTAGGGCGGTACAGCATCTTGCACCTTCAAGGTGGTTAAGGGCTTGGTCGAGTGGTTGGTGAAGACGATGGTGTAGGTCAACGTGGCTCCTTTGTTGGCCTGCTGCAAATCGACTGATTTCACCAACTCCAAATCAGTGGCACCCACGTTCACAGTGGTGATGTCTTGCGCCGTCAACACTTGGGCGCTCGGCCCCCCGGCGTAGGTGTAGCTGGCCTGCGGCGTGACGGTACGGCTGGCACCCTGCCCTGCTTCGGCAGGCACAAATTCGCGCACCAGCAAACAAACCAGTGACGGCGTAGCCGTATTGGGATTGTTGATGGCTGCTGCCGTATTGACGTTAGGAGCTTGCATGGCAATGGGCCCGCTCAGGATTTGCTCGCCAGCATCCAAAGTGCCATTGCAGTTGTCATCACGGAACAAGACTTCATTGAACGCCAGACCCGCAGGCGAGGATATGCCCGACGCAATCGTGAACGTGACCGTTCCGGGCGCTTGTGCCACATAACGGTGCGGCAAGAAGACCTCGGTGCCGGGCAAGGTTTGGCGCGTGTTGTCTGGATTGAAGCTGTTAGGCAAGATGTCACCAAACACCAAACCGGTGTAGATGTTGCCCACGGCAAGACCGTTGGCCGCAACACCCATCACATCGGTCGCTAACGTGTAGCTGGCAGAGGGCAGCGTTCCCACCACGCCACTGGCTGACAGGTAGTTGGTCAAATTGGTTTCAACCACATTCAGCACGCCAGTCATGGACGTAGGGGGCACATAGAGCGAAAAACGTCCATCAGCACCGGTTTGCGTGGAGTCCAAGGCGGTGGCCGAACAGGTCGTTAAAGTCGTCAGGCACACGGAAACGGCCGCCAAGGGAATTTCAGTGCCATTGAGCGCGGCATCAAAGGCCGTGCCTGCGCCCGTACCGTTATCTCGAATCACTTGACCATCGATGCGCGCGCCACGGTAGATACCAAAGCGAAACGGTGGCATCAGCGTCCCATTCGTTCCAGTCGCGAAATCAGCATAGAAATTTGGGTTTTGCGTGCCCACGTAGCCAGGCGGCAATTGAGCAGTCAGCGCCGAGGAACCAGCAACGGTGGTGATGATGAGTCGCCAATTGGGATCAATAGGCAAAGTACCAAACACAAACGAGCCGTCTGCGCTGACAGCCACCTCGCCATAAAACACGCCAGATCGAAGCAACTTCGCGTACAACTGCGGCCCTGATGAAGGTGCTGCGCTGTACGACGTACCTAAAGTCTCGCCACTGTCTTGGGTGCCATTGTGGTTGGCATCGACATAAACACGTCCACTGGCGCGGGCAAAGTTGATCGTTGCGACAGTGGTCAGCGTTTCCACATACTCACCCGACAACGCCCCCGGCACACCTGGCAGGGTGCTTTGCTCACTGCTGTAGCTCGTGGCATCTGTGCCGGGAAGTGAAGACCACGTTAACGAAGCCGTGTTGTTGATCACCGTTCCACCCGCAATGCTGACATTGGAGGTGGCTGCAAAAGTCACCGTCAGGGTGGAACTTGTGGTCGAGCCTGAAACCAAGGTCGCCAGTTTGGTATTGCTGGCACTGGTTTCATCAAAACTGACCACCTGACCCGTGATATTGCCCTCGGAACCCGTGGCATCACCATCGTTGTCCAGGGCATCGGAGGCCAAAGCGATGGGCGTCAAATTGGCATCGAGCGTGTTGCTGATCACCAGATTGCGCATCGGAGCCAGCGCTGTGCTGGGATTGCTGACCACCACACGGAACTCAATCACATCACCCGCATTGGCGTTGATCGCCGAACTCCAAATGCCGTTTTGCGTACGGTTGCGCACCTGCTGGGTGATGGTGGGCGTGGGCTTGCGTATGCTCAAAGTGGCCTGCGTGTGCAAGCTGGCCGAGGTGTACGAGCCGCTGACCGCCGTGAACGTGTCGTTCGCTTTATTGGTCATGAAGGTCGTCCCCAAATAGACGAATTGCGCCCCTAGGTTGTTGGTTGCAGTGGTGCCGTTGGTGAGGCCTGCAACGTTCAAAGCACGAGCTGTCAAGGTAAAGGTTTTGGTGCCCATACCGACAACGTCATCAAACGTGAGCTGCACCGGCCCATGTATGACCCCAGTAGGTGTGATGGCCGTGGCCGAGCCGCTGGTCACCACATGCGAGACATAGCCCAGTACGTCATCGGTGGCCGCTGTGGTGGACAGGTTGTCGCGGATGACGATGCTGGACACTGTATTTGAACCCGCACCAAAGAGTCTGAGTGTGTTGGTGAACTTGGCCTCTTCGCCCACAGTGACGTTGGAGGTTCCGGTGGTCAAGGTGTCGGACGTGTCAGTAGCCGCTAGCACGGACTTACTGATGTAAGCCCCAATGACACGGTAGGCGATCCGGTCAAACGAGTGAGTGCCCCAGGCTGTGGAGCTGGCTTGAGGGTAGGTGTAGCTGTGCAGCTCGGGGCTGAAAGCCAACGGCTTGGTCATGTCGCTCAACACCACATTGACGTTCAAGGTGGTCAGGCCGCTGCGAGGAATGCTGCCCACGAACGTGCATTTTTGATCCCCGCCACCGCCCGATGCAACACAGGTA
>ERZ724504.779-NODE-779-length-18017-cov-8.009019_pt1 | contig 18017 bp, 20 predicted proteins | sample MGYA00376037_ERZ724504 | MGnify/ENA primary metagenome ERZ724504 (study PRJEB28724, sample SAMN07190888) | wastewater metagenome | isolation source: influent of sewage treatment plant in Hong Hong | place: USA: Christiansburg, Virginia | collected 2016-03-01 ... | reverse complement strand
CCGGCAGCTCGACCGTCGACGGCATCGCCATGGGCATCGGCCTCACGCTGGTGCTTGCCGTGCTGGGCGCCATGCGTGAAGTCGTCGGCAGCGGCACCCTCTTGTCCGGCATCGACATGATCATCCCCGGCGCCCAGCCCTTCACCCTGTTCGGCGATGACTACCCCGGCTTCCTGGTCGCCATCCTGCCCCCCGGTGCCTTCTTCGCCCTGGGCTGCCTGATCGCCGGCCGCAACTGGCTCGAAGCCCGCAAGCTGGCGCGTGCCCATCGCGCCGCCGCCATCGCCCCCGACACCCCCGCCGAGGCAGGCTGAAGCATGGCCGACATGCGCCTCGCCGCCGTGGCGGAAACCTTCCACCGCCTGCAGGGCGCCAACCCCACGCCGACCACCGAACTGGAATACGCCTCACCCTTCCAGCTCCTGGTGGCCGTCGTGCTGTCGGCCCAATCCACCGACAAGGGCGTCAACATCGCCACCCGCAAGCTCTTTGCCCTGGCCCCCACCCCGGAAGCCATGGCCGACCTGGGTGAAGCCGGTATTGCCGAACAGATCAAGACCATCGGCCTGTTCCGCAACAAGGCCAAAAACACCGCCATGCTGTCGCGCCAGTTGCTCGAGCGCCACGCCGGTGAAGTCCCGAATGACCGGGCCGCCCTCGAAGCCCTGCCCGGCGTCGGCCGCAAAACCGCCAACGTGGTCCTCAACACCATCTTCGGCGAACCGACGATGGCCGTGGACACCCACATCTTCCGCCTCGCCAACCGCACCGGTCTGGCCCCTGGCAAGGACGTGGTCGAAGTCGAAAAACGCCTCGTCCGCCGCATTCCCAAGGAATACATGCGCGACGCCCATCACTGGCTCATCCTGCACGGCCGCTACGTGTGCACCGCCCGCAAGCCCAAATGCGGCGAATGCCTCATCCGCGACCTGTGCCTCTACCGCGACAAGACGGAATAAGACCAATCATGTTCGACCCCTCCCGAGAGCAGGCCCGGCAATTCTTCGTGGACGCCTGGCGCAAGCACAAGAACCGCGAAATCCTCACCCAGATGGAAGTGATCGGCGCCGACCTGGTCGCCCACCACCCGGAATACCATTCGCTGCTCGAAGCCACCGACAGCGTGCAGAAGGATTTCAGCCCCGAGGACGGCCAGGTCAATCCCTTCCTGCACCTGTCCCTGCATCTGGCCATCGAAGAGCAACTCTCGATCAACCAGCCTCCCGGCATCCGTGAAGCCTTCGAACAATGCCAGGCCAAACACGGCGACCGCCATGCGGCCCTCCACGATGTCCTCGAAGCCCTTGGCGAAACCATCTGGCGCGCCCAGCGCGACAAGGCGCCCCTTGATGGTCTGGCCTACGTCGAAGCCGTCAGGAAGCGCGCCTCCAGCTAAGCTGGCTGCAACTGCTGAGACCAATCGTCAGGATCTGGATAGCAAACGTCCACCACTGGATGGTTACCATCCACAGCTTGATGAAAATCATCCAGGGCTGGACAAAAATCATCAAGGTGCTGACAAGCGCCATGAAGGGCTTGATGAAAATCACTCAAGCTCTGATGAAAATCCTCAAGGCTTGCATGATTGCCCTCAACAGTCTGACGCCAGGCATGCAGACTCTGATGAATTTCATCAACCCCCTGACAAGCGCCGTCAGAAAGTGCATGCAAGGAGCCTGAATGACGCTGAACGAACTCGATACCCTCAAGGCCCGGCTCGACGCACTGCGGCCGCTCCCGCAGGCGGCGCTGCGCAATCTGCACGAAGAGCTGGTGCTGCGCTGGACCTACAACTCCAACGCCATCGAGGGCAACACACTCACGCTGATGGAAACCAAGGTCGTGCTCGAGGGCATTACCGTGGGCGGCAAGCTGCTGCGCGAGCACTTCGAGGCCATCAACCACCGCGACGCCATCCTCTATGTGGAAGATGTGGTGCGGCGCGAAGAGCCCTTGAGCGAGTGGCAGATACGCAACCTCCACCGGCTGATCCTGAAACAGATCGACGACGACAATGCCGGCAGCTACCGCAAGCTCAACGTCAGCATCGCCGGCGCCCGGCACGTCCCGCCCGACATGCTGCTGGTGCCCGAGCAGATGGCAGCCCTGCTGCACTGGTACGACCACGAAGCCGCTGCCCTCCACCCGGTAGTGCGGGCCGCGAAGCTCCACGTGGACTTCGTCAGGATCCACCCCTTTGTCGACGGCAACGGCCGCACCGCCCGGCTGCTGCTCAACCTCGAACTCCTGAAGTCCGGCTTCCCGGCCATTGTGCTGCCGGTGGAACGACGCCTGGCCTACTACCTCGCCCTCGACAAAGCCCATGTGGAGGGCGACATGGACGACTTCGTCGCACTGATCATGGAAACCGTGCGCGACGGCTTCGCTCCGTACTGGCATGTGCTGGGGCTGCGCTAGCCCTTACGAACAGAGGGATTCGACACAATGACAGCCCCCACCTCCGACGACCCACCAATCGAGCAGCAGCGCATCGTGCAGCGCAAGCTCGGACGTTGCCTGATCCGTTTGCAGCAGTACGAACACCTGCTGAAGACTCTGGTGGCGCATAGCGACATCGCCGCCCCCCCCGAGCAACTGCAAGCACTGCAGGACAAGAAAGGCGCTTTCGCCCGGAAAAGAACCATGGGTGAGCTGGTGTTAATGCTGACCGAGAGCTATCTCAGCCCCGGCGAAGCCGATCAAGGTGCAGTGAAAGACGCGGATACCGGCAACGAAACATGGTTCCGGTTCCGATCTCAGATAGACCTCGGCGAGGAACAGTACGAGGCCACCAAGTCGGCACTCAAGGAATTGGTAAACCTACGCAATGAGCTGGTGCACCAGTTCCTTGAGCGCTTCAACATCTGGCAAGCCGATGGCTGTGCAGCCGCCAACACCTACCTTGACGAGAGTTTCGAAATCATCGACGGCCACTTACTCACCTTGAGCGGGTGGGCAGAGAGCACGAAAAACTCCCGTGCCATGATGGCCTCGTTCGTGCAAACGCCAGTCTTTAAGGACATGTTTTTCGACGGAATTCTGCCGGACGGCACGGTAGCTTGGTCCATCAGTAGCATCGTTCGCAATCTACGGAGGGCCGAAGCCGAGCTGGCGCAAGACGGCTGGACAAAGCTCAACACGGCCATCGCGTGGATTGGAAAACATGATGATACCGACCAGACACCCCGGCGCTACGGCTGCAGCAGCTGGCGCCACGTGATACGCGAGTCCGGGCAGTTCGACATTCGCAAAGAGGCGACCGACGGTGGCACGGTCGTGTGGTACCGCAGTCGCCCCAACGAGAGTGCCTAGCCGAAGCCGGCAGGGCACGCCCCCTCACTCGTGCCGCAGCGCCTCGATCGGGTCGAGCCGCGCGGCGCGGCGGGCCGGCACGTAGCCGAACACCACGCCGATGGCCGCCGAGAAGCCGAAGGACAGCAGGTTGATGGCCGGGTTGAACAGGTAGGGGACGTGCATCAGCGCGGCGCCGCCGATGGAGGCCAGCGTGGCCAGCAGGATGCCGACGATGCCCCCCAGGGACGCCAGTGCCACCGCCTCGATCAGGAACTGCAGCAGCACCTCCCGCTCCAGCGCGCCGATGGCCAGGCGGATGCCGATCTCGCGGGTCCGTTCGGTGACCGACACCAGCATGATGTTCATGATGCCGATGCCGCCCACCAGCAGGCTCACCGCAGCCACCGCGCCGAGCAGGCCGGTCATCACCTTGGTGGTGCCCGACAGGGTTTCGGCGATCTGGCGGGTATCCATCACCGAGAAGTCGTCGTTGTCCCCCGCGCCGATGTGGCGGCGCTCCCTCATCAGCCAGCTCACCTGATCCTTGGCAATATCCATCGAGGCGTCGTCACGCACCGAGATCATCAGCGAGGCCACGTCGATGGAGCCGGTGAGGCGGCGTTGCACGGTGCGCAGGGGCATCACCAGCAGGTCGTCCTGGTCGTTACCCATCGTCGACTGGCCCTTGGAGGCGAGCAGGCCGATCACCTCGCAGGAGAACTGCTTGACGCGGATCTGCTGGCCCAGCGGGTCCTGGCTGCCGAAGAGTTCGCGGCGGACGGTTTCGCCGATCACGCAGGCGGCCGCGCCGGCGCGCTCTTCGGCTTCGTTGAAGATGCGCCCGCTGGCGATCTGCCACTTGCCGGTGGCAAACCAGTCGCGCGTGGTGCCGGTGACGCCGGTGGACCAGTTACGCGCCATGGCCACCAGGGTGACGCTCTTGTTGGTCACCGGCACCACGGCAGCAAGGCCGCTGACCTGCGTTTTCAGGGCCTCCACGTCGGCCACCTTGAAGGCGGCAGCGCCGGCCGAATCGCGCCCGGGGCCGAGGTGCTGGCCGGGGCGGATGATCAGCAGGTTGCTGCCCAGGCTGGCGATCTGGTCCGACACGGCGCGGGTGGCCCCGTTGCCGAGGGTGACCATGGTAATCACCGCCGACACGCCGATGACGATGCCAAGAATGGTCAGGAAGGAGCGCATCAGGTTGCGGCGGATCTCGCGCAGGGCGAGCAGCAGGGCATTCCAGATCATGCGTGCGCTCCCGGTGCCACGCCGGCCGGCGCCGCGTTGCGGATGTCGCTCTCGACCTTGCCATCCACCAGCCGCACGATGCGCCGGGCGTAGGCGGCCATGTCCGATTCGTGGGTAACCATCACCACGGTGATGCCCTTGTCGCGGTTGAGGGCCACGAGCAGATCCATGATTTCGCGGCTGCGCTCCGTGTCCAGGTTGCCGGTGGGCTCGTCGGCGAGCAGCAGGGACGGGTTGGTCACCAGCGCCCGGGCAATCGCTACCCGCTGCTGCTGGCCGCCGGACAGCTCGGCCGGCGAGTGATGGCCCCAGCCTTCCAGCCCCACCGCCGCCAGCGCGGCGCGGGCCGCGTCATGGCGGGCTTCGACAGTCTCGCCCCGGTACAGCAGGGGCAGCTCGACGTTCTCCTGCGCCGAGGTGCGTGCCAGCAGGTTGAAACCCTGGAAGACGAAGCCCAGCGCATGACGACGCAGCAGGGCGCGCTGATCGCGGTTCAGGTCTTCGACGCGCAGGCCACGAAAGCGGTAGCTGCCGCCGCTGGGCGTATCCAGGCAGCCGAGGATGTTCATCATCGATGACTTGCCGGAACCGCTGGGCCCCATGATGGCGACGAACTCGCCCTCTTCTATCGTCAGATCGACGCCGCGCAGGGCCTGGAAGGCCGCCGCGCCGGTGCCGAAAGTGCGGGTGACGCCCGCCAGCGCGATGAGCGGCTCGCTCACTTCTGCACCGCCAGCGCTTCGATGATCACTGGCGTGCCCGCCGGCAGGGCCGCGTCGCCATCGGCCGAACGCACTTCCGATACCTGCCCGTTGGTGCCCAGGATGCTCACCCGGACCGGCGCCGGCTGCCCGTCCTTCAGCACCCACAGGGTCTGGCTGCCATCCTTGGTAACGGCCTCGGAAGCCACCTTGGGCTGGTTGCTGCTCGGCGGGCGCGGCATCAGGCTGGCCAGCAGGCTGCGCTTCTGCACATTTCCGGTGGCTGGCGGCGAGAAGCGCAGGGCCGTGTTGGGCACCAGCAGCACGTCCTTGCGCTGGGCGGTGGTGATCTCGGCGGTGGCGGTCATGCCCGGGCGCAGCAGCAGCTCGTCGTTGGTGACCCGCAGGATGGTCAGGTAGGACACCACGCCATCCTTGGTCTGGGAACCCCAGCCAACCCGCGTCACCACGGCCGGAAACAGCTTGCCCGGCCAAGCGTCCACGTGGAAGCGGGCGCCCTGCCCGTCCTTCACCTTGCCCACGTCGGCCTCGTCCACATCCACCTGTAGCTCCATGCGGCGCAGGTCTTCGGCCAGGGTGAACAGCACCGGGGCGGTCATCGCCGCGGCCACGGTCTGGCCCGGCTCCACCTTGCGGGTCAGCACCACCCCGTCGATGGGCGAATGGATGGTGGCCTTCGACAGGCTGATCTCGTAGGTGCTGAGCAGTGCCCGGGACGAGGCCACTGCCGCTTCGGCAGCCCGCTGGTCGGCCACAGCCCGCAGGGCCGTGGCTTCGCCACCGTCCAGCTCGGCCTTCGACGGCACCTTGCCGCCCGACAGGCGGGCGACTTCCTTCAGGCGGGCCAGACTGGCAGCGCTTTCGGCCACGGTGGCTTCGGTCTGCCGCACCTTGGCCTGGGTGGCCGCCAGATCGGCCCGGGCCTGACGTACCTGGTCGCGCAGCTTCAGGGTGTCGAGGCGCGCCAGCACCTGGCCCTTGCGCACCCGGTCGTTCACGTCCACCAGCACGGCTTCGATCATGCCCGACAGCTCGCTGCCCACATCCACCTGGTTGGTGGGTTGCAGGTTGCCGGTGGCCGATACGTTGATCACCAGCTCGCCCTTTTTGGCCGGCTCGGTGCGGTAGCGCGGGGTGTCGTCGGCCGCGCCGTTGCCAAACAACTGAAACGCCAGCAAGCCCCCCAGCACAATGGCGCCGGCGCCGAGCACAAGGCGCGTCTTGCCGCCGAAACGCGGCTTGCCACCCTTCAGGACGAGATCGCGGAGGGCCTCCGCGGACTTTGAATCAGGCGTACTCATGAGGCTTTACCAGTGGATTGCGTTGTACCGTCGGGCGACCAGCCGCCGCCGAGGGCCTTGTAGAGCTGGATCAGCGCGGTGACCCGCTCGGCCTCGGCGCTGGCCAGGCTGTCTTCAATCGTCAGCAGGCTGCGCTCGGTGCTGAGCACGGTCTGGAAGTCGATCAGGCCGGAGCTGTAGCGGTGCCGCGCCAGCAGGGCGGCGTTGCGGGCTGCGTCGGCGGCGCTGCTGAGGGCCTGCTGACGCTCGCGACTGTTGGCTAGGGCCACCAGCGCGTTCTGCACCTCCTCCAGGGCGGTGAGCACGGCCTTGTCGTAGGCGGCGAGTGTCTGCTCACGCAGGGCGTCCTGGGCTTCGACGCGGGCACGCAGGCGGCCAGCATCGAAAACCGGGCCGCTCACCGCCCCCGCCAGCGACCGGGCGATCTGCCCGCCACCGGTGAGTGTGGACAAGCCCAGTGCCTCCAGGCCGATGGAGCCGGACAGGCTGAAGCTCGGGTAACGGGCCGCCTCGGCCTGGCCGACCCGTGCAGTCTCGGCGGCCAGACGGCGCTCGGCGGCCTGCACATCGGGACGCTGGCGCAAGGCTTCGGCAGGAATGCGCAGGGCCACGCTGGCTGGCAGCGCGGGCAGCCGCCCGGCGCCCGGTGCATCGAGGCGCGCGTGCAGGCTGCCCGGCGTCTTTCCGACAAGAATGGCAAGGCGATGCTCGGCCCCGGCCCGGCCGGTATCGAGGGCCGGCACCTGCGCCCGGGTGGTGTCCCGGTTGCTGCGCGCCTGTTCGACGTCGAGTGCGCTGACCAGCCCGGCCTGGGCACGCCAGTCGGTGATCTGCAAGGTTTCGGACTGGCTTTCGAGGTTGTTGCGGGCAATCGCCAGACGCGCCTGGAAGGCCCGCAGCTCCACGTAATTGAGGGCCACTTCGGCCACCAGGCTGACGCGGGTGCTGCGCAGGTCGGCGAGGCTGGCCTCCAGGTCGGCGTCGGCGGCCTCCAGCGCCCGGCGGGTACCGCCGAACACATCCGGCTCCCAGCTGGCGTCGAAGCCGGCCTGGTAGAGCGTCCGGGCTGCACCGAGGCTTGTGCTGCGGGTGACGCCGGAACTGGCGTTCACGGTGGGGAAGCGGTTGGCCGAGGCCAGGTCGCGGCTGGCACGGGCGCCTCGCAATGCGGCAGCTGCGCTTTTCAGGTCCGGATTGGCGAGCAGGGCGTCATCGATGAGGGAGGACAGCAGCGGGTCGGACAATTGCTCCCACCAGCGGGACAGGTTGGCCGGACTACCGGTGAGCATGCCGTCGAGGGGAACCGCCTGCCAGGCAGCCGGAGCGACGGAGGCCGGAGCCCGGTAATCCGGGCCGACGCTGGCGCAGCCCGCCAGCGCGGCGATCAGCAGCACGGGAAGCAGCCGCTTCGCCCGGAAGGGACGAGGCGTGGAAGAAAGTGAAGCCATCAGCAGGACCGGAAAGCTCTGCGCATGCCGCGCAGCGACAGGCCGATCATTCCTTTTCTGCGGGTAAACCGCGGTTAGCCGGGTGTAAAGCTGGGTTAAGACGCCCTGGCCCGGGTGAAATCCTCCGCACAAATGTAAAGCGGACCGCAAGGGTCCGCTTTGATGCAACGCACGTCAGGGAGCGTTGGGCCCGGCTCAGGGCCCAATTGGTCAGACCACTACGGTCTGCGCCTGCCCTTCAGCCCGGGCTTCGATGGTGCCCAGGTTGTAGACGGTTTCGCCGGCAGCACGCAGTTGCCCGGCGGCCGCGTCGGCATCTTCCTTCGCAACGATAACGACCATGCCGATGCCGCAGTTGAAGACCCGGTACATTTCCTGGGCATCCACGTTGCCGGCCTGTTGCAGCCACTGGAACAGGTGGGGCATTTCCCAGGCGTCTTTCTTGAGCACGGCGGTCAGGTTGTCGGCCAGCACGCGGGGCACGTTCTCGAGGAGGCCGCCACCGGTGATGTGAGCCATGCCCTTGACCAGACCGGAACGCGTTTCCATCAGCGCGAGGAGCGACTTCACGTAAAGACGGGTCGGCTCCATGATCACGTCCTTCAGCTTGCGACCGTGGAAGTCGGCTTCCAGATCGGGCTTGCTGACTTCGATGATCTTGCGGATCAGCGAGTAGCCATTGGAGTGGGCGCCGCTGGACGCCAGACCGAGCACCACGTCGCCCGGGCGGATGGTCGAGCCGTCGATGATCTGTGACTTCTCGACTGCGCCGACAGCAAAGCCGGCCAGGTCGTATTCACCGTCCGGGTACATGCTGGGCATTTCGGCGGTTTCGCCGCCGATCAGCGCACAACCGGACAGCTCGCAACCGCGGGCAATGCCTTCCACCACGGTGGCGGCGGTATCGACGTTGAGCTTGCCGCAGGCAAAATAATCGAGGAAAAACAGCGGCTCGGCACCCTGCACGAGGATGTCGTTGACGCTCATGGCGACCAGATCCTGGCCGACGGTGTCGTGCTTGTTGAGCTGGAAGGCCAGCTTGAGCTTGGTGCCCACGCCGTCGGTGCCGGACACCAGCACCGGCTCCTTGAACTTCTTGGAGATCTCGAACAAGGCCCCGAAACCGCCGATGCCGCCCATCACCTCCGGACGCATGGTGCGCTTGGCAAAGGGTTTGATTCGGTCTACCAGGGCATCGCCAGCATCAATATCCACACCGGCATCGCGATAAGTAAGGGAGCTCATGGGTTCTGTGATCTTCTCTTGAAGCGTCCGGACGCCATCGGAATGCGCTCATCGGGTTGAGCGCCCCGCCGTGACCGGCTACATTAACGGGCCTTGCACCACCGGCTGCCGGACGATTCCGCCAGCCGCGCGCAAACAAACCCGAATTTTAGCCGAAAAGTCGCCGGCCCGCCCCTTCCGGGTGTGTGTTGGCGAGGCCACCCCGTGAAGCAACTCACTCTCGATCTGCACGCCGACGCACCACCGGTGCTGGAAAACTTCGTCGCAGCGGCCAATGCCGACCTGCTCGCCGCCCTGTACGAGGCGGTTCCGCTTTCCAATCCGCCCCAGCACCTCTTCCTGTGGGGCGATGCCGGCAGCGGTCGCAGCCACTTGCTGCGCAGCGTCGTCACCGCGGCGGCCCAGGCTGGCCGGCCGGCCTGCTACCTGCGCGCCGCCGACGTTCTCGACAGCCTGCCGCAGGCACCCGGCCTGCTGCTGGCCATCGACGACGTGGAAGCCCTCGGCCCGGATGCCCAGATCGCCCTGTTCCGCGCCTTCAACGACGCCCGCAGCCAGCGCATGACGCTGATCACCAGCGGCGCGGCGGCGCCGCTCCACCTGCACCTGCGCGAAGACCTGCGCACACGCATCGGCCAGAGCCTGATCTTCGAGGTCAAGTCGCTCACCGACGAGGACCGCAACGCCATCCTCAACGCCCAGGCGGCCACCCGCGGCCTGCGCCTCGAACCGGAAATCGTGCAATACCTGCTGCGTCACGGCCGCCGCGACTTATCCAGCCTGCTGCGCACCCTCGACGCCCTCGATGCCGCCTCGCTGGAACGCAAGCGCCCGATCACCCTGCCCCTGCTGCGGGAAATCCTGCAGCGCGACCAAACTCTTTAAGACGCCATGGAACTCGTACTTTTCGACCTCGACAACACCCTTCTCGCCGGCGACTCCGACTTCGAGTGGGCCCAATACCTGATTTCCCGCGGCGTACTCGACAAGGAGGTCTACGAAGCCCGTAACCAGGAATTCTTCGACCAGTACAAGGCCGGCACGCTGGATATCTTCGCGTTCCTCGACTTCCAGCTGAAGCCCCTGGCCCGCCACAGCCGCGAACAGCTGGATGCCTGGCACCGGGAATTCCTGGAGACACGCATCCGCCCGATGATGACGCCGCAGTCCTGCGCGCTGGTGAAGAAGCATCTGGACGCCGGCGCCATCGTCGCCATCGTGACCGCCACCAACAGCTTCGTCACCTTCCCGATCGCCCGAGCCTTCGGCATTCCGCACCTGATCGCCACCATTCCGGCCCAGGAAGACGGCGCCTTCACCGGCAAGCCGCGCGGCATGCCGGCCTTCAAGACGGGAAAAATCGAACGTGTCGAAAGCTGGCTGGAAAGCCTCGGCCTGTGCTGGGGGAGCTTCACGCGCAGCTGGTTCTACAGCGATTCCCACAACGATCTGCCGCTGCTGGGCAAGGTCAGCGAGCCGGTGGCCGTCGACCCGGACGACACGCTCCGCGCCCACGCCACCGCCCAGGGCTGGCCGGTGATTTCGCTGCGGGACTAGGACCTACACACCGTTGGCGCGGAACCACGCCAGCAGGCGCTTCCAGCCATCGGCCGCTTCCTCGGCCCGGTAGCTGGGCCGATAGTCGGCATGAAAGGCGTGCCCGGCCTCCGGGTAAATCATGAACTCGCCTTTCTTGCCGGCCGCGGTCAGCGCCTCGCGCATGGCATCCACGTCGGAAACGGGAATTCCCTGATCCTTGGCACCATATAGCCCCAGTACCGGCGCCTGGAGCGCACTGACCAGATCCAGCGGATGCTTCGGTGTCATCTCGCTGGATGCACCGCTCAGACGACCATACCAGGCAACCGCGGCTTTCAGTTTTGGATTGTGGGCTGCGTAAAGCCAGCTGATCCGCCCGCCCCAGCAAAAACCGGTAATACCCAGCCGGGCCGGATCGCCCCCATTGGCGGCGGCCCACTCGGCGCAGGCATCCAGATCGCGCATCACCTGAACATCCGGCACCCGACTGACGATGGTGGCGAGGATTTCCGGCACGCTGGCAATCCGGGACGGATCGCCCTGGCGCTGGAAAACATTGGGCGCAATCGCCTGATAGCCCTGCCGGGCTAGACGCCGGCAGACATCGCGAATGTATTCGTGAAGACCGAAGATTTCCTGCACCACCAGCACTGTCGGAAACGGACCCTTGCCAGCGGGCTGCACCCAGTAGGCCTTGACCGGAACCCCGTCCGGCGCCTTGATGGCGATGTCCCCGGCGACAAGTCCGTCTGCGGCAGTCTGGATGACGCTCTGCCCCAGCGCCGGGCGCACCGAAAGGGCAAAACCAGCCGCCAGCGATGCACCGACGAAAGTCCGGCGACTGAGCGGCAAGCCGGGAACCAGGCTGTCGAAATCGGAGTCCTTGACCAGCATCGGACGTTCCTCATGAATGGAAAGAGCGCTAGGATACCCCAAGGACAGGCCAGGAAAATGCAGCAGGGACCCGCCCTGCCGACGTGAAACTAGCCCCAGGCCGTCAGGCTGGCACCCGTTGCCGGTGCCGCACGCTCGAACCAGCCAGCATCCTGGCGAAGCGGCCTGCGAGGGGCCGGCCGGGCGTTCCGGTGCGCGTCTTCAGGCCCATGCTGGCGCACGAACTTTGCCATCAGGGTGACCTGCTTGCCATGCACATGGATCAAGCCGCCATCGGCGAGTTCGCGAAAAATCCGTGACAGGGTTTCCGGCGTAAAGCCCAGACGAGCGGCCAATACGTGCTTGGGAATTTCCAGCTCCAGCAGCACATCGGAAACCTGTCCGAGCGCCGGGCCGGCGAGGCGCACGAGGTAGTCCACCACCTTGGCCGTGCCGGACTGGAAGCAGTCGGCGGCAATGTCACGCTCAATCGACGACTGCCGTTCGGCCATCGCCCCAAGCATGCGACGCGAGACCCCCACATCCTGTTCAATGGCCCGGTACACACCATCGCGCCCCACAGCCAGCAGCACTACCGGTGTCACCGTTTCGACCGATGACATGTACGGCGCATCGCCAAACAGCTCGGCCACACCGAAGATTTGACGCGGCGAGAGAATCTCGATCACCTTCTCGCCACCATCCGGCGACGACACCGCCACCTTCAAATGGCCGGACATCACGTGATACAAGCCGCGAGGCCGATCACCAGCGGCGTAAATGACACTGCCCTTGGGCAGACTGAGGACCTGGGAGGAACGGGCGATGTCCCCCACGATGGCGGGCGACAAACCACGAAACAAGGCTATCTCGCCCAGCACCAATGAGAGATCATCAAGACTCGTTTGCATCATTTTCCTCGCAGAACTCAAGCCGGGAACGTGCCTGAAAAGAGTGGAGATCCCGTTGTATGGACTTTAGTCTAGGAGCCGAACCCGGGCCGGAATTTGATCTAGATCAGATGTGAAACGATACCCAAAACAAGCAAATTACCCCTTAAGAGGTATAGTCATAAACGCCGAAAAAGACACCCAATTTATTGTTTTATATAAGTTAATAAAAAAAATGACACCTTCCGAAAGATCGTCTGAAAAATCACCAGGAGCCTTTTCCCCTACTCCCTTTTTCCAGCGGTCCGAGCCCCTTTATGCAAGCCGCGGGCGCATTCACTGCCCCAGAATTGCGCCGCGGCCCATCGACAGACCTGGAGACCCAGATTGAGCACCCAGCACTCCACTGACAGCAACCCTCTCCCCTCCAGGCGCAAACCGGGCAGCCCGTCCGTCGTCGTCCGGCTCGGTGCGTGGATTGCGGCCATTGCGTGCCTTGCGGTGGTCTCCATCCTGGCCTCGATCACGGTTGCCGAACTGTCTTCGGGCGAAGCACGGGCAATCAACCTGGCGGGCTCCCTGCGCATGCAGTCCTACGTGATCCAGGCCGCCGTTGGGCAGCGCAGTGAAGGCCAGCAGGGGGTGCCCAATCTCGAGCAGGCCCTGGCCGATTTTGAAGTACGCTACCGCAGCCCGGCCCTGGTGCGGGCCATTCCGGCCGGCACCGGCGATCCGGTGCGCATCGCCTACACAGGCGTCGGTGAATTCTGGCGGGAACGCTTCCGCCCGGCAGCCCTGCAGGCCAGCGCCAATCCAGCCACGCCCCCGTCACTCCAGGCCGATACCGGGGAAATTGTCAGCCGCATCGACAATCTGGTCGCACTGGTGGAACAAGGTCTGGAAGCCAAGCTGCAACTCCTGCGCCTCGTACAGGGCGTTTCACTGATCCTTCTGCTCATTGTGGGCGCCACCGCCGTCTTCCAGTTGAAGACTCACGTGCTGCGCCCCCTCGACGACCTCCTCGCCTCGGCGCGACGCGTCCGCCTGGGCGACTTCGGCGTGCGCGTCCCTCCCCGGGAACCTGACGAACTGGGGCAACTCGGCGAGGCCTTCAATTTCATGGTGGAAGATCTGTCACGGATCTACAGCCAGCTTGAAAGCCGGGTGCAGGAAAAGACCGAAGCACTGGCCCGCAGCAACCAGTCCCTGAAGCTGCTCTACCGCACCACCCGGGCCCTGTCGGAACGGGCCGTGACACGGGCGACCCTGCTGCAACTGCTGCAGGAAGTGGAACAGGTCATCGGCATTCGCGCCGGCGCCCTGTGCCTCCACAGAACCGGTGACGTGGATATCGCCGCCGTCACCGGTGCGCTGGATCCTGAGCAGGTGGAAGCCCTGTGTCAGGCCGGTTGCCGGGGCTGTGGCGAAAGCAGCGAGCCGCTCGAGGGTGTCACGACAACAGAAAGCCCGGGCGGGGAACGGACGATCACGGTTCCCCTCTTCGACGGCAACCGCAACCATGGCGCCATGGTCCTCATGCAGGCGGACAGCGAGAACCTCGAGGCATGGCAGATCGAGCTGCTCGAAACTGTCGGTCGCCACATCGGCGGGGCACTCGCCACCACCCAGCGCAACGAGGAACGCAACCGCCTGGCCCTCCTCGACGAACGCTCGGTGATCGCCCGCGAACTCCACGACTCCCTTGCCCAGTCCTTGTCGTACCTGAAAATCCAGGTCACCCGCCTGCAGAGCATGTTGAGCCGCAATCCGCCACCGGAACCGGTCAACGATGTGGTCCGCGAACTGCGCGACGGTCTCAACGAGGCCTATCGCCAGCTCCGCGAACTCCTCACCACCTTTCGGCTGCGCATCGACGGACGTGGCCTGCCGGCGGCCATCGACGACACCGTGCAGGAATTCCGCCGCCGCACCGGCATCACGCTCGTACTCGGCAACCACCTCAGTGGGGTTGAACTGGCACCGAGCCGCGAAATCCACGTCCTGCAGATCATCCGTGAAGCCCTCTCCAACATCGAACGCCACGCCCACGCCCGGCACGTTTCCGTTACCCTCGAAAACGATGGCGCCGGCCTGCACGTCACGGTCGAGGACGATGGCATCGGCATCGATGAGAATGCCATCCCGATGCACCGCTACGGCATCGTGATCATGCGCGATCGGGCCCAGAGCCTGGGCGGCGAACTCGCCATGCTGCCTGGCGCCAGTGGCGGCACCCGCGTCGAACTGCGCTTCCCGGCCTCCGCCCCCCTGCACGATACCAACCCGCCTGCCCAAGGAAGCACCCCATGAATACCCCGGCCCTCAGTACCGTCATCATCATTGACGATCACCCCCTGTTTCGCAAAGGCGTCTCCCAGCTGATCGCCCTCAACGACGAGTTGCACCTGATCGGCGAAGCCTCCAGCGGCGAAGAAGGCCTGGAACTGGCCAAGGCCCTGGAGCCAGACCTGATTCTGCTTGACCTCAACATGAAGGGCATGAACGGCATTGAAACCCTGCGTGCGCTGCGCGAGGCCGACCTGGCCGCCCGCATCCTGATCCTCACCGTCTCCGACGCCGCCGACGATCTGGTCGCCGCGATTCGCGCCGGCGCCGATGGCTACCTGCTCAAGGACATGGAACCGGAAGAGCTCCTCGACCGCATCGTCGAAGCACAGCGCGGGCGCATCGTCATCAGTGAGAGCCTCAACGGCCTCCTCGCCAGATCCCTGCGCAACGAAGCTCAGGCCGCAGAACGCAGCCTGGCCCACCTCACCGAACGGGAAAAGGACATCCTCGGCTGCCTCGCCAGCGGCCTGTCGAACAAGCTCATCGCCCGCGACCTGAACATCGCCGAAGGCACCGTCAAGGTACACATCAAGAACCTGCTCAAGAAACTGAAGTTCCGCTCCCGCCTCGAAGCCGCCGTGTGGGCCATCGACCAGAACCTGCGGCCTTGATGCGCATTCATCGGTAGGAGCCATGAACGGCCAGGATAGCCGCCAGGTGCAAGGGATAAAAGCTGTAAAACGCCATCCTGGGCAGCCTCGGCACATGCGCGGACCAGCGCGGCGACACCCATATCACCCAGGGAGTGACAAGCAGCGCCACGATGGCATTGACCGATACCCGGCTCATGCCGGGATTGTTCATTCCGAAGGCCAGGGCCGAGACCAGAACGACTGCCAATGGCCAGTCACCGGGGCGGCGTTTCAGCCAGTACCAGGCCAGCAGCTGGGCCACCGGCATCCACGCGCCGCCATCCAGCCATGCGGACCCCGCCACCACGATACCGGCGGCTAGCCCAGCCAGCGCGACACTACCGATTTGCGCCAGGTAAATCAGGCACACACCGCTGGCCAGGGTGGCCATCGCATTGAAGCGCCACAGATGCCAGTCGGCAAGCAGCAAGGCGTACACAGGCTGCGCCAGCACCCCCCAAAACAGCAGCAAACCCAGGTAACGCATCGCCCGGGCCTCGGGGTCATGGCGAAGATGAAACACAATCAGCAGCGAAAAAACCGGAAAACTCACACTGCCGATGGCGCTACCGAGAACAGCCCAGGGCGGCGGCAAGGCAAGGGCGATATGGTTGAGCAGCATGCACACCACAGCAGCCCATTTGGCAAACTCCCATTGATGATCAGTGCGGCGCAAGGCCAATCACCCTGGTGAAAGACGGTAATCTGCCGCTTGACGTGCTCCTCCGGCTCAACCTGGCGAACCGACAATCATGGCACACTGCCCCGCGGCAGCGAGCTGCAGACCAAGCACACACGCCGGCGCACCTCCAGAGCCACTGCCGATCCAGGGCAGACCGTTGGATACCGTGATGCTGGTGATCCTTGCAGCGGCGGGCAGCGAGTTTGAGATCACCCACAAACCCGTGTCGCCCATGCCAGTAGCCGGATTGCCCGAGGACAGCTCAACGATATATCCCGGCGGTGCATAGCTATTGCGTACACCGGTGAGCGATGCCGCACCGGCAATGCACAACACGATGACCACGCCCATTGCGCGCATACCCTTCCCCCGCAACTTGCTGTAGGCAAACACCCCGAGCAAAAGCGCCAGCAAGGCCAGCGCTGACGGGGAAAAGGGCACAGCCTGAGCGTCCTGGGCTGACGAATAACCGACCGTTACAGTAACCGGCAATACGGTGGCCCAAACAGATGAAACCCCGTATCCGGATATCGCAATCAACGCCTTCAGATAACGCATCACACCCTCTGATTGATCAAAAATTTTTTACTTTATTGATTTTCCAGCGGGATACCCATCCAGTGCCCCCCTGAGCGTCATCGCAACCCACAGTCTGGCAATGAACGACCTGTTCATCAGCACCCAAAGCAGAACCGGCACCAAGGGCGTGAGTATCAAGACCCCGAACTGATATCCATAAGCAATCCCCTCCAGCTCCCAGCCTTGCAGCCCGGTGTACTGCTGAGCCCGCAGACCACCATTGAAGGCCACTCCTTTCAACCACTGAAAACACAATCCCCAAGCTTGTACCGGTATCAAGGCCACGCTGCCGACTAACAACTTCAAACCCAGACGAGTCGGCTTTGAAGCAAGCATCAGCGCCCAGAACAGTACGGTCCCATAACCGAAAACCAGATAGTTCCCATCCGGGCTGATGTAACCCACCACGTTCCGGTTGCCCTGCGGAACCAGAACGGAGACCTGGGTCAGCAAGGTGGCGACAGTACCGCTGAGCTCCACACCCTCCACCCAAGAAAACAGCAGGCGCATGATTTCACTGGCCAGGGTAACCGCAGGTACAGCCAGAAAGGAGGCCACGTAATACCAGGGCAACATCAGTGCGAACAGCCAAAAAAGGCTGCCGAGCAGGAAGCGTCCAACGAGGCTAAGCGGCATGAGTTCTCTCTGTACGGCGGGCAACCATCTGCATCCAGAGCAGCCAGACAATCAGCACATCCAGCATGATCAGGGCCTGCCAGAGATAGAGATGTGCAAACTCAAAGACCTGCATGTTCCATTTGCCCAAGTAATACAGGCTGATGATGCGCAGGAGATTGACGCCCTGAACAGCCAGAATGCCGATAGCGATACCGATGAGTTTGAGTCTCCACGAAGCAGGGAATGCCACCATTCCGGCAATCAGGATGATGGCGGCCTCGACACCATTGCAGCCGGCTTCAATCGTGACACCAAACCCCGTCGCCCTGCTTTGGAGCACCCGCCCGTAAGCAATCACATCCGTATCGAACAGGCTCATGAGCGCACCGCTCATGCGGGCCAGCAGCGTCGTCCATGGATGCACCACGGCATGCTGTACCGGATTGAGCATCTCAATGCCAAAAAGCATGGCGAGCACGACAACGAAGATAAGGAAGAAGCGAGTCAAAATTTACTCAAGATGAGGAGCGGGTTTAATGAAACTCGGAAATGATTACGCAGAGCGAACATCGGCCTGTCGAATTATCAATTTCG
>ERZ724504.777-NODE-777-length-18035-cov-5.362792_pt1 | contig 18035 bp, 15 predicted proteins | sample MGYA00376037_ERZ724504 | MGnify/ENA primary metagenome ERZ724504 (study PRJEB28724, sample SAMN07190888) | wastewater metagenome | isolation source: influent of sewage treatment plant in Hong Hong | place: USA: Christiansburg, Virginia | collected 2016-03-01 ... | reverse complement strand
CCTTGTTTTCCATGGCGCCCATGTTGAAGTCGCTGGTGGCGACGATCATGAAGCGGTCCAGATCCAGGCTCAGACCAAAGCGCGCCTCATCCCATGCCACAGAGTGCATGAGGGAGTTCATGGCGTGCTCGGTCTTTTCCAGATCGCCGGGGCGCACAAAGACCTGCAGCAGGTGCTCGTTGCCGGCACGGCTCTTGATCTTCTGCTCGCGGGCGACGAGGTTGCCAGCGACTAGTGCAAACAGGTAGCTGGGCTTTTTGTGTGGATCGACCCACTTGGCAAAGTGGCGACCTTCTTCCAGATCGCCGGAATCGACCAGATTGCCGTTGGACAGCAGCACCGGGTACTGGGCCTTGTTGGCTCGCAGCGTGACGGTGTACATAGCCATCACATCGGGGCGATCCAGGAAATAGGTGATGCGGCGAAAGCCTTCGGCTTCGCACTGCGTGAAGAACGTGTCCTCGCTCACATACAAGCCCATGAGCTTGGTGTTCTTGACGGGGCAGCAGGTAGTGAAGATCTCCAGCTCTACAGGCTCATTGCCTTCGGGCAGGTTCTCCAGCACCAGCTGGTCGCCGTCCATCTTGAACGAGGTTCCACCGCCGTTGACCATGACACGGGCCAGATTCAGCTCGTCACCATCAAGGCGCAGAGCCTGAGCTGGCACCTCGGGGTTGCGGCGCACGCGCATCTTGCTCAGCACGCGCGTCTTGGCCGGGTCCAGGTCAAAAGTCAGATCCACCGTGTCGATCCACCAGGCCGGAGCCTCGTAGTCGGCGCGGTAAATGGCGGTGGCCGGGGCTTGCCCGTCACGCAGTTGCAGCATATCGATTCCTTTCGAGGATCAGAGACCTTGCTTGAGCGAGGCTTCGATAAACACATCCAGGTCGCCGTCCAGCACCTTCTGGGTGGCCGAGACTTCGACGTTGGTGCGCAAGTCCTTGATGCGGCTGTTGTCCAGCACATAGGAGCGGATTTGATGACCCCAGCCCACATCGGTCTTGGTGTCTTCGAGCTTTTGCTGCTCTTCCTGGCGCTTGCGCATCTCGAAGTCGTAGAGCTTGGAGCGCAACCGTTGCCAGGCGATGTCACGGTTGCCGTGCTGGCTGCGCCCGTCTTGGCACTGCACCACGATGCCGGTGGGGATGTGCGTCAGGCGCACGGCCGAGTCGGTCTTGTTGATGTGCTGACCACCGGCACCAGAGGCGCGGTAGGTGTCGGTACGCACGTCAGACGGATTGATGTTGATCTCGATGGAGTCATCAATCTCGGGGTAGACAAACAGCGACGAGAAGCTGGTGTGGCGGCCGCCGGACGAGTCGAACGGGCTCTTGCGCACCAGGCGGTGCACGCCAGTTTCCGTGCGCAGCAGGCCATAGGCGTACTCGCCTTCAACCTTGATGGTCGCGCTCTTGATACCGGCCACATCGCCGGGAGTCTCTTCTTCGACCGTGGCCTTGAAGCCCTTGCGTTCGGCGTACTTCAGGTACTGGCGCAGCAGCATGCTGGCCCAGTCACAGGCTTCGGTACCACCGGCACCGGCTTGAATGTCGATGAAGCAGTTCAGCGGATCGGCCTCGCCACCGAACATGCGGCGGAATTCGAGTTCTTCGATCAGCGGCTTGAGCTTGGCGGTTTCGGCTTCGATGGTTTCAAGGCCGGCGTCATCGCCTTCTTCCTTGCTCATCTCGAACAACTCGACGTTGTCAGCCAGCTCGGCGGTGAGCTTTTCCAGCGTCAGCACGACGTTGTCGAGCGACTTCTTTTCCTTGCCCAGCTCCTGTGCCTTTTTGGGGTCGTTCCAGACGGCAGGATCTTCCAGCGAGGCGTTTACTGTGCGCAGGCGTTCGTATTTAGCATCGTAGTCAAAGATACCTCCGGAGATCTGCCGTGCGCTCGGACAGATCTTGGAGGGTGTTACCGATAGAGTTGACGCGTTCTGCTTCCATGGTGAATCCGTAGTGTTCTTGTTGATAAATAACTGCTGATTTTCTCATGCCATGGGGCTGCGGCGATGCAATGGCCTTTGAGAGGGTTTTTACAGCACCATTCGTGCGGCATTTTCAGGGTCTGCAGCGTTTGTAACAGCAGCGTCACTTTTATTCATGAGTGCTGTTACCTTGGGTAACAAATCCTGCATAGAATTCTCAAAGCCTTATTGAAGGCGTCTTTTCTGAATGGTTTCACTGCCTGTCTCTGCGCCTGCCGGTATCCGGCCTCACTGGTCGTCAGTTTCTTACCCCTCCCCCTCATGACATTCTTTCGCAATCTCAAGCTGGCTCATAAGCTGCTGGTGTCTTTTGTGTTTATTTTGCTGATCAGCGCGGTATCTGGCTTGTACGGGCTGGTGCAGATGGAGCGTGTCAATGCCACGGCCACCGATCTGACTCGCCAGTGGCTGCCCGCAGCGCGCACCTTGCAGGACATGCGCTACCAGCTGCAGCGCTACCGCTCGCAGACCATGCAGCATGTGATTGCGCAGACGACTGAGGAAATGGCGGAGTATGACAAAAGCATGCCCAAGCTGTGGAGTGAGCTGCTGAAGAACCAGCAGGATTACGCCAACTACATCAAGACCGATAAAGAGCGCGCGCTGCTGACTGATGTGGGCAAGCAGCTGCAGAGCTATGCGGAGCAGACGGCCAAAGTGGTGAAGTATTCGCACCAGTTGCTCAGTGACGACGCCGGCGAGATTCTGCGTGGCGATGCGCTCAAGATCGTTCTCAGCATTAACGCTCAGATTGATGAGCTTGCTGAGATCAATGCGCAGGCCACCGAGGCCGCCAATCAGGCGGGCGACGATTTATATAGCGCTGCCCGCTGGTGGGTCATCGCGCTGCTGCTGGGTGCCATGGCCACCGGTGTGACTCTTGCCGTACTGATCGCGCGCTCCATCTCGCGGCCGCTGGAGTCGGCAGTGGAGCTGGCGCAGTCTGTGGCGAAGGGCGATCTCAGCGGCCAGATCACAGTGCAAAGCAAGGATGAAATCGGCCAACTGTTGCAGGCGCTCAAGGATATGAACACCAGCTTGCAGCGCATTGTGGGTCAGGTGCGTCAGGGCACGGACTCCATCGCCTCGGCCAGCAGCCAGATTGCCAGCGGCAATCAAGATTTGTCCTCGCGTACCGAAGAGCAGGCCAGCTCGCTGGAGCAGACTGCGGCTTCCATGGAAGAGCTGACCTCTACCGTGCAGCAAAACGCGGGCAATGCCCAGCAGGCCAATCAGCTGGCCGCCGCTGCATCGCAGGTTGCCGTGCGCGGCGGTGCCACGGTGGCGCAGGTGGTGCAGACCATGTCGGCCATTAATGATTCGTCGCGCAAGATTGTGGACATCATTGGCGTGATTGATTCCATCGCTTTTCAGACCAATATTCTGGCGCTCAATGCGGCGGTGGAGGCTGCACGTGCTGGCGATCAGGGGCGCGGCTTTGCCGTGGTGGCGTCTGAAGTGCGTACGCTGGCCCAGCGCTCGGCCGAGGCAGCCAAGCAGATCAAACAGCTGATTGATGACTCTGTTGCCAAGGTGCAAGAGGGCGGCAATCAGGTCGATGAGGCGGGCAGAACCATGGATGAAATCGTGATGAGCGTGCGCCGCGTCACCGACATCATGGGTGAGATCTCGGTGGCCAGCCACCAGCAAACCTCGGGCATTGAGCAAGTGACGCAAGCCGTTACGCAGATGGACCAGATGACCCAGCAGAATGCCGCGCTGGTGGAAGAAGCCGCTGCAGCGACGGACGCCTTGCGCGGGCAGGCGGCAGCGCTGGCCGAGACCGTGAGCTTCTTCAAGCTCGATGCACAGGCCATGCCCGCTCTGGCTCCGGCTGCTCATTTTCGTCAAGCACCTGTACGAGTGACTGCACCTGCTCAGGCCCGGCCGTCTATCAAGCCTGCTGGTAAAGCAGCAGCCAGACCGGCGGCTCTGTCCGCCAGCAAGCCTGTTGCCAAGCCCAAACCCGTCAGCACAACGGCGGGTGATGACGAATGGGAGACTTTTTAAGGACGGTGCCGGGGTTTGCGAGCCTAGCGCTGCAACCGCTTGCGGCGCAGCGCCCGCTCCCAGAGTTCAAAACCCAGTTCGCTGATAAGCGCCAGCCCGGCGGCGGGCAGGGCACCTGCCAGCATCAGCGCGCTGTCGTTCAGGGCCAGGCCGGTAACGATGCGCTCTCCCAGCCCGCCAGCGCCAATAAAGGCGGCAATGGTGGCTGTGCCAATCGCAATGGCGCAGGCGGTGCGTATGCCTGCGGTGATGGTGGGCATGGCAATGGGCAGCTCAATCCAGCGCATCAGCGTAGGGCGGGACATACCCAGCGCCAGCCCGGCGTTGCGAAGTCCGGGTGAGACTTCAGCCAGACCCGCGCAGGTATTGCTCAAAATAGGCAGTATGGAATAGGCCGTCAATGCCACCAGTGCGGGTGCGCGTCCAATAGCGCCCATCGCCGCAATCAGCACGGCCAACAGGGCCAGCGAGGGAATGGTCTGCATGACCCCTGCCGCACCCAGCGCCAGCGCCCGCAGCCGGGTATGCGGAAACAGCGCAATGCCAGCGGGCACGGCAATCAGCACCGCAATGCCCACTGAAACTATCACCAGCAGCAGGTGCTGGCCAGTCAGCCGCCACAAGTCATCGGCCACCAGCCGCTGCCAAAGCTGGCTTGCAAAGCTGCGGGTCTGAGGCTGGGCCGATGGGGGCTGCGCTGCGCCGCTGAGGAACTGGCGGGCAATGCTGGCAAAGCTCTGGCCCTGCAGCTCAGCCTGTGCGTTCATCTGAATCATCTGCGCTTCATTGATGCGGCCTTGCAATGACTGCAGCGCGGCCCATGCGACGGGCTGGCGCTGGGGCAGGTCGGCTCGGTACAGCAGCACGGCGTCGTAACGCGGAAAGTAGGCCTTGTCGTCTTGCAGCACCTGCAGCTTCAGAGCATCAATCTTGGCATCTGTGGTGTAGATGTCCATCAAATCGATGTGCTGCTGGGAAATGGCTTCATAGGCAATGCCGTGGTCCAGCCCCTTGGGCGTGGCGCTGAGCTGGTAGCGCTGGGCCAGCCCTTTCCAGCCATCGGCGCGGCCCATGAATTCGTTGGACAGGCCGTAGCGCAGCTCGGGGTGGCGGGCCAGATCGCTGAGTTGGCTAATGCCCAGCTTGCGCGCCGTGTCGCGGTGCATGGCTAGCGCATAGCCGTTGTTAAAGCCCAGCGGCACGCTCGCCGCAAAGCCCATGGGGGCGAGCGCGCGGTTTAGCTCGACCAGATTGCTGTGCGCTGGGTCTTTGATGATTTCCTGCGCAATCGTGCCGGTGTACTCGGCATAGACATCAATCTGGCCTGAGCGCAGAGCCTCATAAACGATGGCGGTATTGCCCAGTCCTTGGCGCAACTGCGTTTTGACGCCTGCGCTCTGCGCGGTCTGGGCCAGTATTTCGGCCAGGATGTAGGACTCGGTAAAGCGTTTGGAGCCCACGCGCAGCGGCTCAGTGGATGGCGTCTGCGCAGAGACTAGCGAGGAAATCAGCAGACACCATGCGGCCAGAGCGATGGTCAGCAGTCGGTGGGCAAGCTTCATCAGGCCACTATAGCAAGCCGGTCTGGCGGGGTTGATGCTATTAATAGAGAAGCTGCTTGCGCTTTATTTATATTGATCTTGAATGGTTTTGTCTGTGAATTAAATGCAAATCCAGCGCAAGCAGCTTCCTGACTGATAGCGGCAGGGCCACGCCGGAAAAAGAAAAACCCCGCAGCCATTGGCATGCGGGGTCGCTTTCAAGCGCTGGCTGAAACTTAGCCGCCGCGTGTCACCGGCACTTCGGCGTTCTTGCCGTAGCTACCGTACTTGCCCAGTTCCCACTTGGCAATGGCGTTGCGGTGCACTTCATCCGGGCCGTCGGCAAAGCGCAGTGTGCGCGCCGCCGCGTAGGCGTAGGCCAGAGGGAAGTCATCACACATGCCTCCGCCGCCGTGCACTTGCATGGCCCAGTCGATGACCTCGCAGGCCATGCTGGGTGCGACCACCTTGATCATGGCGATCTCGGTGCGGGCCACCTTGTTGCCGGCCACGTCCATCAGCCAGGCGGCTTTGAGTGTCAGCAGGCGGGCCATGTCGATCTTGCAGCGCGCCTCGGCAATGCGTTCTTGCGTCACGGTCTGCTGGGCCACGGTCTTGCCAAAAGCGGTACGGCTGCTGGCGCGCTTGCACATCAGCTGCAGCGCACGCTCGGCCAGACCGATGAGGCGCATGCAGTGGTGAATGCGGCCCGGGCCAAGGCGACCCTGAGCGATTTCAAAACCACGGCCCTCGCCCAGCAGGATGTTGCCGACCGGGACCCGCACGTTTTCAAAATACATCTCCATGTGGCCGTGGGGCGCATCGTCATAGCCCATCACGTTCAGCGGGCGAACGATGCGAATGCCCTTGGCATCGGCCGGGATGACGATCATGCTCTGCTGAGAGTGCCTGGCGGCCTCGGGATCGGTCTTGCCCATGGTGATGTAGACCGCGCAGCGTGGGTCGCCGGCACCGGAAATCCACCACTTGTGGCCGTTGATAACGTATTCGTCGCCCTGGCGTTCGATGCGGGTGCAGATATTGGTGGCGTCAGACGAGGCGACTTCAGGCTCCGTCATGGCGAAGGCGGAGCGAATCTTGCCCTCCAGCAGAGGCTTGAGCCAGCGGTCTTTCAGCTCGGTACTGCCGTAGCGGGCAATGGTTTCCATATTGCCGGTGTCGGGTGCCGAGCAGTTGAAGACTTCAGAGGCCCAGGGTACGGCACCCATGATTTCGGCCAGCGGTGCGTATTCCTGATTGGTCAGGCCTGCCCCGTGGTAGCCCGAGGCTTCGGCGCTGTCTACGGGCAAAAACAGGTTCCACAGGCCGGCGGCCTGGGCCTTGGGCTTGAGCTTTTCAATGGTCTCAAGCGGCGTCCAGCGCTTGCCGGCGGCGGTGTTGGCCAGCAGCTCGGCGGCATAGTCTTTCTCTGCCGGGTAAATGTATTCATCCATGAACTTGAGCAGGCGTTGCTGCAGGTCCTTGGTCTTGGGCGCGTAGTCGAAGTCCATGAGTGCTCCTTGTTGTCAGACGAAAAAATGTCGTGGTTAAAAATTTAGCTGCGCTGGGCGAAGGACCAGGCCAGCTCAGCCATGGGGCGGGCGGTGTCGCCAGAAGCCTTGGCCTGGGCGCTGGAGGCCGTTCCGGCTTCCACGCGCTTGGCAATGCCTTGCAAAATGGCCGCGATGCGGAACATGTTGTAGGCCAGGTAAAAGTTCCAGTCGCGGTGCAACGTGGCGATGTCTTGCAGGCCCGTGCGTTCGCAGTAGAGGCGGATGTAATCGGCCTCGGCAGGAATGCCCAAAGCGGCAATATCCAGCCCCGCAATGCCACGGCCCAGCTCGGCCGGGATATGCCAGCTCATGCAGTGGTAGCTGAAGTCGGCCAGCGGGTGGCCCAGCGTGGACAGCTCCCAGTCCAGCACGGCGATCACGCGCGGCTCGGTGGGGTGGAACATCAGGTTGTCCAGCCGGTAGTCGCCATGCACGATGGAGACGCGGCTCTCATCTCTAGCGCTGGCGGGCATGTTGGCGGGCAGCCATGCCATCAGTTGGTCCATCTCGGGAATGGGCTGGGTGACGGAGGCGACGTATTGCTTGCTCCAGCGGCCAATCTGGCGCTCGAAATAGTTGCCGCTCTTGCCGTAGTCGGCCAGACCCTGATCGGCAAACTTCACGCTGTGCAGGGCGGCAATCACGCGGTTCATCTCGTCATAGATCTCGGCGCGCTGCTCTGGCGTCATGCCGGGCAGGGACTGGTCCCAGAGCACGCGGCCCTCCATAAACTCCATGATGTAGAAGGCGCGGCCCATGATGGATTCGTCCTCGCACAGCGCATACATGTGCGGCACGGGCACATCGGTACCGGCCAGGCCTTTCATCACGCGGTACTCGCGCTCAATCGCATGGGCTGAGGGCAGCAGCTTGGCCACCGGGCCGGGCTTGGCACGCATCACATAGCTTTTGCCTGGCGTGACCAGCTTGTAGGTGGGGTTGGACTGGCCGCCCTTGAACATCTCAACCTGCAGCGGCCCCTCAAAGCCATGGACATGCTGACTTAGCCAGTCGGTCATCACCTCGATATCAAAAGCATGCTGATCGGACACCGCGCGGGTGCCGACAAAATGGTCAAAAGTGCTCATGCAGGTTCAATCCTTTGTTCGATTTGTGAGGGCCAAGGCGCAGCCCGCCACGCCGCACAAAAGTGCAGCGAGCGAATGCGTGAAGGAGAAGAGAGGGCAGAACGCCCGGAAAGCCTGATTGGTCGAATGCAACCAAGGCAAAAGAGTCTGTCAGCGTGCGCTGAACTTTAAAACTGGCGCAACCTAGGCCAGGGATGCCAAGCAAGAGCCGTCTCGCAGCGATGGCATCGTCCCCCTCCCGCAACGAGAGAGAGGGGGAAGCCGCAAAGCGGCTCAGGGGGAGCCCTAATGATCCGTATCGGCAATCCGCAGCAGCGTTGCCCGGTCGCGCACGATGAGGCCGCCCGGCTCGATGCGAATCACATCCTCGCGCTCCATGGACTTGAGTTCCTGATTCACACGCTGGCGCGATGCGCCCAGCAGCTGTGCCAGCTCTTCCTGCGCCAGATGCAGACCGATGCGAATCTCGCTGCTGTCCGACAGGCTCATCACGCCATAGCTGCGTGTGAGGTGCAGCAACTGCTTGGCCAGACGCGCACGCAGCGGCAAGGTGTTGAGATCTTCCACCAGACCGTAGAGCTGGCGAACCCGGCGCGCGTTCAGGCGCAGCATGGCTTCGGAGAACTCCACATGCTGGGAAAGAATGCGCTTGAAGTCTGCCTTGGAGACGCACATCAGCGTGGTCTCGCCATGGGCATAGGCATCGTGCGTGCGTTTGTCGCCGTCCAGAATCGCCACATCGCCGAACCAGATGCCCGGCTCCACATAGGTCAGCGTGATCTGCTTGCCCGTGATGGAGGTGGAGCTGACTCGCACCGCACCACGTGCGCAGGCAATCCACTCCTCGGGCGGTTCGCCGCGAGCGCAGATGAGCATTCCATCTTTGTATCGTTTGACGTAAGCGCATCGAAGAATGTCGTGCCGCAAAGAGGGCGAAAGGGATGAAAACCAGCGACCAGAGTTGATCGCCTCACGTTCTTCAATACTAAGAATTGGTTCGTCCATGTTCTGTCTTATGCGTGACTGGTAACCGGCCCATTGTCGCGTGTGGGACCGGTGCTGCAGGGGTTGTAAGGCTCAGGGTTGTCACCTGTGCGTCCACTTGTACTGCGAAGTGGGCTTGCGCCAATGCAGAAAACCCAGGTGGCGAGGGGCTTCTCGGTCTGCCAGAAACAGAAATGCCCGCAGGCAGCGGGCATTCGGAGTTTTAAATAGAAATAGCTGCCAGCGCTTATATATCAAGCGCTGGCAGCTATTGTTTTGGTAGTTTTGACGCTTTTAAGCAGCTGCCTGCATGCGCTCCAGCAAGTGCTTGGCAGCCGCTTCCGGGTCTGGCGCATTGACCAAAGCGCGTACCACGGCGACGGAACCCACACCCGTGGCGCGCACGGCGGGGAACATGTCTTCAGAGATGCCGCCAATGGCGACCAGCGGGTACTGCTTCATCAAACGCACATAAGCGGCCAGACGCGCCAAACCTTGGGGCGCAGTGGCCATCTTTTTGAGTGTGGTGGGGAAGACTGCGCCCAGCGCGATATAGCTGGGCTGCACGGCATGGGCGCGCACCATTTCGGCGTAACCGTGGGTAGAGACGCCAAAGCGCGTACCCGAGGTGCGAATGGTTTCCAGATCACGATGACCGATCACATCCAGGTCTTCTTGCCCGACGTGGATGCCGTAGGCACCCGCATCCAGCGCGGCCTGCCAATGGTCGTTGATGAACAGATGTGCACCAGTACCTTCAACGGCTTCGACAGCGGCCTTGATCTCGCGGGCCACAGCGGCTTTGTCATCCGACTTGAAGCGCAGCTGCACCGTGGGTACGCCAGCGCGGGCCATGCGGCCCACCCATTCGGCAGTGGGCAGCACGCCATACAGGCCCAGATTGCGCGGGCAATGGGCAAAGGCCTGCGCGAGGTCAGCGCCACTCAGGCCAAAGTCACGCGCCTCATCGGGCCAGTGCGTGATGTCGAACTGGTTGGTGCGCTCGCTCTGGCGCTGCCAAGCTTGAGCCAGAGTCTCCGCATCCACGGCAATAAAGCCCAGCGCACTGCAGGCCTCAAGCACGGCCAGATAGGCAGGCTCGCCACGCAGTGCAGGCGGCACGGGCTGGGGTGTCAGCTCGACCGAGTTGGCATCGTGGTGCAACTGCGCGCCAAAGGCTGCGCCATGCTGATGAATGAGGGCTTGCGCCAGTGCCTGAATTTCTGCGGAGTCCATGACGGAGGCCTTTATTCCTGATGCCAGAAAGGGGTGCCGAGCACGGGGGTGCTGGGCTGGGCGGAGTTCTGCTCGGCCATGGCACCTGCGCGGTGTGCGGCGTGACCGGCGTTGACCGCATCCGAGAAGGCTCCGGCCATGGCCACGGGGTCTTCAGACAAAGCGACGGCGGTGTTCAGCAAAACGGCGTCATAACCCCATTCCATCACCGTGCAGGCATGCGATGGGCGGCCCAGACCGGCATCCACAATCAGCGGCACCTTCAGGCGCTCGCGCAGCATCTGCATGGCGTAGGGGTTGACGGGGCCGCGGCCCGTGCCAATGGGCGCGGCCCAGGGCATGACGGCCTGGCAGCCCACGTCCACCAGCTTCTGGCACAGCACCAGGTCGTAGGTGGTGTAGGGCAGCACCTGAAAACCGTCCTTGATCAGGATGGAGGCGGCTTCGACCAGGTTCAGCGTATCGGGCTGCAGCGTGTAGTCGTCGCCGATCAGCTCGAGCTTGATCCATGGGGTGTCAAACACTTCACGGGCCATCTGGGCCGTGGTGACGGCTTCCTGAATCGTCATGCAGCCAGCGGTATTGGGCAGCACGGGCACGTTCAGCTTGCGCAGCAGCTCCCAGAAACTGGCACCGTTTTCGGCGGCATCGGCCGTATTGCTGCCCTGGCGGCGCAGCGAAGCGGTGACCATGGCGGGCTTGGAGCGCTCAACAGCTGCTTCCAGAATCGCTGGCGATGGATAGCGCGAAGTGCCCAGCAGCAGGCGGCTTTCAAAGCGCTGGCCGTAGAGAACCAGTGCGTCGTCGGTAGTCTTGGTGTTCATGATTTGTTCTTGTTGGTTTTAGCCGCCGGTGACGGGGGAGATGACTTCCATCTTGTCGCCCTCGTTGAGCATGTGAGCGGCGTACTGTGTCCTGGGCACAAAAATCGTATTGACCGCCACGGCAAATGGGGGCTTGGCCTGCATTTGCGCCAGCGCATCGGCCACGGTGGCGTTGGCTTGCAGGTCGGTGGCTTGCTGGTTGAGGGTGATCTTCATGGCTTTACAACGAAAAAATAGGCTGGCGCTAACTTAAACCCCTGCGCCGCATTGCTTGTGCGCGCTGCGGGTGCAAGTGCTGTGCGCCAAAGTTCAGGCTCAGGTGCTTTAGGCGCGGTGGATGGCGACATCAAATTCGCGGGCCAGTGGCGAGTCATTGTGGTCCACCAGCTCCAGCACCACGTCCAGCATGGCGGGCGAGATCATGAAACCGTGGCGGTACAGACCGTTGACTTCCATGGTGCGCGGGGCCATCAGGCGGATGGCGGGCAGATTATCGGGCAGGGTGGGGCGGCACTGGGTGGCGATCTCCACAATCCGGCCTTCGGCAAAGCCGGGGTGCACGGTGTAGGCGGCAGAGAGCAGCTCCAGCGTTGAGCGCACGCTGGCGGGCGACATATCGTCGGACTCGATCTCGGTGGCACCAATGACGAACAGATGATCTTCCTTGGGCGCGATATAGATGGGGTAGCGCGGATGAATCAAGCGCGTGGGGCGGCTCAGCGTGACTTCAGGCGCATGAATGCGCACCACCTCGCCGCGAATGCCGCGCAAATCCTTCCACTGCGTGCGGGCACCCAGACCCCGGCAATCAAATACAAAGTCGGGCTGACCTGCTTCGCCGGGGCGGAAGTCGCTTAGCTCGCGCGGGCTGTCCCAGTGCAGGTTGACGCCCAGAGCGCTGAGTTTTTCCACCAGCGCAGCCAGCAGCTGGCGGTTGTCCAGCTGACCTTCACCGGGCAGATAGACAGCCTGGTTGAAGCGGCCTTGCAGCGCGGGCTCGCATTCCTGCAGCGCAGCGCCCGTTTTTTCTTCCATGGCGGGCAGGCTGGGGTTGATGCGGCGGTTTTTCTCCAGCAGGCCGAAAAAACGTGCGGCATCGCTCTGATCCTGGCGGTGCCAGAGAATCAGCGTGCCGTTTTGCTGCAGAAACACCGGCTGGTTCAGCTGGCCGATCAGCTCGGGCCAGCGGTTCAGCGCGTGCTGACCCATGCGCACCACGCCGGGCTCGGTAATGGCCGACTCGGCCAGCGGCGCCAGCATGGCAGCGGCCACGCGTGCGGCAGCGCCATCGCCTTGCGGGCCATGGGCGTCATAGAGATCAATGGAGTGACCGCGCTGGGCCAGCGCCAAGGACAGGAGGCGACCCATGAGGCCACCGCCCAGAATGGCGATCTTTGAAGAAGCTTGTAGCAATGACATGTGCAATTCGTTTTTCAGCCTTGCACATGAACCCCAGCCATGTGCAGGACAAAACGCGGCATGCTTTGCAGCTTGTGAAACTCCCCACGCCAGCATGATCTGGATCGGGTGCAGAGGGCATGGCCCTCAGGGTGTTTCTCAGTCCGCGCAGGCTGTTTTGCCTGAAGGACACCCCTGTTTCGTCCGTCGGGCATTACAGCACAACCGTAAACACCGCGCATTGATCATGCGCATGGGCGATAATTTTTCTCCATGACAGTGAATGCTTCTTCCCCCATCTCCGGCTCCTCCCAAAAACGCTATGCGCGCGTGCTCTCTATTGCTGGCTCGGACAGCGGCGGCGGTGCCGGTATTCAGGCCGACCTCAAGACCTGCGCGGCTCTGGGCTGCTATGGCATGACGGCCATTACCGCCATCACCGTGCAGAACACGCTGGGCGTGACTGGGATTCACGGCATTCCGCTCAACACGGTGCGTGACCAGATTGATGCCGTGGTGAGCGACATTGGCGTGGATGCGGTCAAGATCGGCATGCTGGCAACGCCTGAGGTGGTGAGTGTGGTGGCCGATGCCATTCGCCGTCACCAGCTCACCAATGTGGTGCTGGACCCGGTGATGGTTGCCACCAGCGGCGACCGCCTGATTGTTCCGGAGACGGCGCAGGCGCTGGTCAAAGAGCTGTTCCCGCTGGCCACGGTCATCACCCCCAATCTGGACGAAGCCGCATTGCTGCTGGGTCGCAGCATTGACGGCATTCCGGCACTGGATGCCGCGGTGGCGGACTTGCTCGCCTTGGGCGCGCCGTCAGTGCTGCTCAAGGGCGGGCACCTGAATGGCGATGTGGTCATGGATGTACTGGGCCTGCAAGGCCAGACTGCCAGCGACTATCTGCGTCTGCAGTCGCAGCGCATCGTGACCCACAACGGTCACGGCACAGGCTGCACGCTGTCATCGGCCATTGCATCATTTCTGGCGCAGGGCCTGCCGCTGGCGCAGGCGGTGACCGAGGCGCGCCGCTATATTCTGGGCGCGATTGAAGCGGGTGCTGACGTCTATACCGGCCACGGCCACGGTCCGCTAAACCACGGCTACGCACCGCGTGCGCAGCGGATTGTGCAAGGCTGATTTCTCTCCAATGCGAAAAGGCCTGCATTGCAGGCCTTTTGTCTGTTCTGTCTGTTTTGTCTAGGTGGACGCTGGCTTACCAGCCCCAGACCAGGTTTTTGGCGACCCAGCCGCTCTGGCCGTTGCTGCGCCGCACCTGGGCCCAGCTACCTTGCTTTTTCAGCGTCTGCAGCACCTCGTACTGCTTGAGCTGGCCCACGCGGCCGTGCTTTTGGCCGGGGCCCGAGCGCAGATTGGCCGTGCGCGCCGTCACCACCATATGCGGGCTCTTGCTGGTCAGCGGGGCGTGGACCCAGCCCAGCGTGGCTTCATAGTCTTTGACACGCAGCCACTGGCCTTTGCGCTGGGTGACTTGCAGCGGGTAGCCCTTGCTCAGCTCCCACTGGGTGGAAGAGCGGGTACTGGGCTTTTCGCGCACGTTCACGCTATTGCCCTTGATGCTGACGAACTCCTGCGCCTGGGCGGCGGCGGGCATCAGGCTGGTGCTGAGGGCGGTCAGCGCAATCAAGGCTGAACTGGCGGCGGAGGTCGCAGCCTTACGGATCCAGGTGGTTGTGCGGCTTGGGTTACAGAGCACGGGGCAGATTCTCCTTTTCTTGCTGAAAGTGGTTCTAACCCGCATCAGACTTGCGTAGGTAGCTATAGTTCCTGTAGAAAGCTGACAGGGGCTGAACAGGGTGAAACCCAGAAAGGATGCTCATGATCAAGTTGTGGAGCCTGCTGGCAGTGGCGGCCTCGTTGTCCACGCCGCTTGAGGCGGCGACACCGGGCCGGATGGCCGTGCCGGACGCTCAGCCGGGTTCGGTAGCGTTGAGTGCCGATGTGAAGTCGCTCGGCCCCTTGCTGCTGCAGGCCGCCCGCGACGGCGATGCCGTCAAGGTGCGCCAGTTGCTGAGCCAGGGCGCTGAGGTGGATGTGCAGGATGGGCAGGGCAATACGCCGCTGCTGCTGGCCACGGCGGCTAACCATATCGAGGTGGCGCGGTCTTTGCTGCTGCAGGGTGCCAGCCCCAATCGGAAGAACCAGATGCAGGACAGCGCCTATCTGCTGGCTGGCGCGCAGGGGCGATTGGAGATTGTGCGCATGACGCTCTCTTACGGGGCTGACCTCAAAAGCACCAACCGCTATGTCGGCACGGCCCTGATTCCGGCCTGCGAGCGCGGCCATGTGGAAACGGCGCTGGCGCTGATCAAGGCCGGTGTGGATGTGAACCACGTCAACCGGCTGGGCTGGACTTGTCTGGTGGAAGCTGTGGTGCTGAGTGACGGCGGCCCGCGCCATCAGGCCATTATCAAAGCGGTGATTGAGGCCGGGGCTGACCTGAACCTGCCTGATAAGGACGGGGTGACTGCACTGGCCCATGCGCGCCAGCGCGGCCAGAAGGCCGTGGCGCAGTTGCTTCAGGCGGCTGGAGCAAGGTAATCCAACCAAAACGGCTGAAAGCGCTTGATTGATATGCGCTTGCAGCTATGTTTTTTGAATCTCAAGCCTGCACGGGTTGAGCGCTGTGCTGCAGCTGGCGGGTGGCTACAGCGGCTGCAAACGTCAGCACCAGCGTAGGCAGGGCCGAGCCCATGGCTGTCGTCGCATAAGGCAGCAGGTGGTAGAAGGCGATGCCCAGCACCCAGAGGGTTACGGTATCCCAGCGCACAGCGGGTGCGTCACGCATCAGCTCTACGGCATTGGTGCCAAAGGCCAGACGCCCCAGCATCACGCCGAACAGGGGCACAAAGCAGGAGCTGAGCAGCAGCAAAAATGGCTCAAGGCTGTGCATGGGCAGCACCATGGCCAGGCCGGTGCACAGCGCTGCAATCAGCAGGCCCCAGCGGCGAATGCTCCACGCGGGCAAGATGCTGTGGGCCGACATGGCACCCGAGTAAGCATCGCCATAGGCGTTGTCCACTTCATCCAGCAAAATCAGCGACAGGGCGATCAGCCCGCCCTGGGCCAGCAGCAGAGCGGTGACCAGGTCTTCGCTGGGCAGCGTGAGCGCCACCAGCACACCCAGCGAGTAGCACCAGATATTTGCCAACGCAAAACCCGTCCAGGCACCGGTCAGCGCAGATTTACCGCTTTTGCCGTGGCGGGCGTAGTCGGCCACCAGCGGCAGCCAGCTAATCGGCATGGCAATCACCAGATCCACAGCGCTGAGCATGCTCATGCCGCCTGTGCCTTCGCGGCTCAGCAGCACAGCAAAGCCGGTGGTGCTGGCCATGGTCAGAAACTGCCAGCTCAGCCACAGCAGCGACACAATTACCAGCGGCAGCGCAACGCGCGAGATGATGCGGCGCACCAGCGTGGTCATGTTGCCGCTCATCAGTAGCAAGATCACGCTGCCCCAGATCAGCGTGGCCAGCCAGGGCCAGTAAGCCGCCGTCATGGCACCGCTTTGCTTGCCCAGCGCCACGGTGGCGTCGCGCATCACCACCAGCTCAAAGCTGCCCCATCCCAGCAACTGAATGATGTTCAGAAAAATCGGCAGGCGCGCAAAGTTGCGGCCATACACGCTGTGCATCAGCCCCGCGCTTGAAAGGCCGCTGTCGCAGCCCAGTTTGCCCACCCAGCCCAGCAGACCAGCGCCGACGACGGAGCCCAGCCCAATCGCCATCAGCGCCTGCAGGGGGCTGAGCGCGGGCAGCAGATAGGCACCCATCTGCATGACCAGCAGGCCCACGCCCAGACTGAACCACAGCGAGGCATGGTCGCGCCAGACGAAGACGCGGTCTTGCGCGGCCACGGGGGCCAGGGCCTGATTGGCCGGTGTTGAAGAGGAAGAATTCATGAATGCTCCGCCAGAAAAACGAAGCAGGGGCCGTGTGGGTTGCGCAGATAGCTATTGAAGTCATAGCGTGCCGCGGCATGACACCTTGGACAGCTTCCCTGCGCGAGGATGATCTCGGGCAGAGCCAGTGGCTCTGCGCAATCAGGTTCAAAGGGACTCTCTCAGCCTTGACTTGTTGTCGTCAGGACACCCCTAGCGAGGGCGATTGTGCCAGAGAAGGCTGTGCGAGCCCCTTGGCCACTGGTCAAAGCTGTGTTGCAAATACTTGCAAACAAAGAGTGCGATGTTTAACCCCGTTGGCGCTGCTGCTGCGTTTCAGTAGATGACAAGTCTGTCGCCACTGAATTTTCAGGAGATAACGTCCATGCTCTTTAATCGCACCGCCGCTCAAACCACCCAAACCGCTCCCCAAACCGCGATCCAAACAGTTATCGGCTCTTCTATGACTCGCAGTCGTTTGCTGCGCGCTTCATTGCTCTGCGCCGCGCTGGCGGCTGCCGTGGGTTCAGCCAGTGCTCTGTCGCCGCGTGCAGACATGGGCAAGGTGGCAGAAGTCAGCATCGTCGAGCGCGCTACGGGCCGCGTGCTGCCCATCTACCGCCATGGGGGCGAGCTGTGGGTGGCGGGCCGGCCCGGCGCCAACTATGCGGTGCGCGTTCGCAGTCTGGAAGGTCGCCGCATCATGGCGGTCGTCAGCGTCGATGGTGTCAATGCCGTCAACGGCAAGACGGCCAGCTCGCGTGCTGAAAATGGCTATGTACTGGATGCGGCAGACAGCTATGACGTGACAGGCTGGCGCAAGAGCAACGAGAGCGTCGCGGCGTTTTACTTCTCGCAAAGCGATATGTCCTATGCCAGCCGTACGGGTCGCCCCAAGGATGTGGGCGTGATTGGTGTGGCTCTGTACCGTGAGAAGCTGCCAGAGCCCATCGTCTATGAAGGCCCGGCCTATGAGTCTCGGTCGACCGCCAGGGGCGCTGCAGAGTCTTCTGCCGCGGCTGCCGATGAAGCCGCTCCGAATGCAGTCAACAAGAGCAGCATGGCCAAGCGCGCGCCCTCAGCAGCACCATCGCTTGGGACGGGGCATGGCGCGGTGGAGAACTCTCAGGTCGAGCAGACGGAGTTTGAAGCCGATACGACAACCCCCCGCCGCGTGGTACGTATCCGCTACGACAGCTATGAGAACCTGGTAGCCAAGGGTGTGATTAGTGAGCCCCGGCCACGCCCGCCGGTCACGCGTTCGCCAAGCCCCTTTCCCGCCGACTCAGGTTTTGTGCCTGATCCACCTCGGAACTAAAGACTGCTGAAAGAGGAGCGTAGAGGCATGCCCGCGAAGTTTGCATAATCGCGGGCATGTCCGAACAGCCGCTGGCACCATCTGCCATCCTTGATGAGGTCCTGATGCAAAGCTATGCAGCAGGGCAGGCCGCAGCGTTTGAGCAGCTGTATAGCCGCCACCGGCTGCGCATGTGGCGTTACTTTT
>ERZ724504.771-NODE-771-length-18096-cov-4.970512_pt1 | contig 18096 bp, 11 predicted proteins | sample MGYA00376037_ERZ724504 | MGnify/ENA primary metagenome ERZ724504 (study PRJEB28724, sample SAMN07190888) | wastewater metagenome | isolation source: influent of sewage treatment plant in Hong Hong | place: USA: Christiansburg, Virginia | collected 2016-03-01 ... | reverse complement strand
CTGCGACTCTTGTTTGCCCGCGCCGGTACGCCGTATTGTCCGGATCATGGCCACGCACTGGAAGCGCAAACGGTGTCGCAGATGGTCGATAGCGTGCTGGCGCTGCCGGCTGAAACCAAACTGATGATCCTCGCCCCGGTGGTTGCCAATCGCAAGGGCGAGCAGCTCGATTTGTTTGCCGAATTGCGCGCCCAGGGTTTTGCGCGGGTGCGGGTGGATGGCACCGTTTATGAAATGGACGACATACCAAAGCTGGCCAAAACGCACAAACACACGGTTGATGTGGTGGTTGACCGGCTGAAGGTGCGCGATGACATGCGCCAGCGCCTGGCCGAATCTTTTGAAACCGCGCTGCGCCACGCCGAGGGCCGGGCAATAGCGCTGGAGATGGATGGCGGCAAGGAACACATGTTCTCCGCCAAATTCGCCTGCCCGGTTTGCTCCTATGCCTTGCAGGAGCTGGAGCCGCGCCTCTTTTCCTTCAATAACCCGATGGGCGCCTGCCCGAAGTGTGACGGCTTGGGCGTCATTCAGTTTTTCGATCCCAAACGGGTGGTGACCAACCCAGCACTATCGCTGGCCGATGGCGCGGTACGCGGCTGGGACAAAAAGAACCAGTTTTATTTCCAGATCATTGAATCGCTGGCCGCGCATTACGACTTTTCGGTCGATACGCCTTTTGAAGTACTCCCTGAAAAAATCCGCCAGCTGATTCTCTACGGCTCAGGAAATACCGAGATCAATTTCCGCTACCTGAATGAAAAGGGGACGCGCTTCGACCGCAGCCATAGCTTTGAAGGCATCATCCCCAATCTTGAGCGGCGTTATCGCGGCAGTGATTCCAACGCGGTGCGCGAAGAGCTGTCGAAGTACGTCAGTAGTTCGGCCTGCCCTTCCTGTGCCGGCACTCGACTACGCATTGAAGCGCGCCATGTGCGGGTCGGCGAAAAAACCCTGCACGAAATCAGCCGCCTGCCGCTCGGCGAGGCGCGCAATTACTTCAATTGCCTGACGCTGACTGGCAACAAGGCGCAGGTAGCAGACAAAATCTTGAAGGAAATTACCTCACGGATTTCCTTCCTGATCAACGTCGGGCTGGATTACCTCTGCCTGGAGCGCTCGGCGGAAACACTGTCGGGCGGAGAGTCGCAGCGTATCCGGCTTGCTTCGCAGATCGGCTCGGGCCTGACTGGCGTCATGTATGTGCTCGATGAACCGTCGATAGGCCTGCACCAGCGTGACAACGACCGCCTGTTGCAAACCCTGAAAAACCTGCGCGACATGGGCAACACCGTGATCGTCGTCGAGCATGATGAGGATGCGATTCGTTCGGCCGATTTCGTGGTCGACATCGGCCCCGGTGCAGGCGTGCATGGCGGTTCGATTGTCGCCGAGGGAACGCCGGCTGAAGTCACTGCCAACCCGGCTTCAATGACAGGCGACTACCTTTCCGGGCGCAAGAAAATTTCGATGCCAAAAACGCGTCGACCGCAACAGACTGACAAACAGCTGAAGGTCATCGGCGCCTACGGCAATAACCTGAAAGATGTCACGCTGGAAATTCCCGGCGGCCTGCTGACCTGCATTACCGGCGTTTCCGGCTCGGGCAAATCAACACTGATCAACGACACGCTGTACGCCGCAGCCGCCAAGCATCTCTACGGTTCAACCACCGAGCCTGCCCCGTACAAGGAAATCATCGGCCTTGATTTGTTCGACAAGGTCATCAACGTCGATCAGGCGCCGATTGGCCGCACGCCGCGCTCCAACCCGGCGACTTATACCGGGCTGCTGACACCGATCCGCGAACTCTTCGCCCAGGTGCCGGAATCACGCGCCCGCGGCTACGGGCCGGGTCGCTTCAGCTTCAACGTCAAGGGCGGACGCTGCGAGGCCTGCCAGGGCGACGGCATGATCAAGGTGGAAATGCACTTCCTGCCTGACATCTATGTACCTTGCGATGTTTGCCACGGCAAACGCTACAACCGTGAAACACTGGAGATTCAATACAAGGGCAAGACGATACACGACCTGCTCGGCATGACCGTTGAACAGGCGCGCGAGTTCTTCGATGTCGTACCGGTCATCGCGCGCAAACTGCAAACGCTGGTTGATGTCGGCCTTAGTTACATCACGCTCGGCCAGAGCGCGACAACCCTCTCCGGCGGTGAGGCACAGCGCGTCAAGTTGGCGCTCGAACTCTCCAAGCGCGACACCGGCCGTACCCTGTACATCCTCGATGAACCAACCACTGGCCTGCATTTCCAGGATATCGAAATGCTGCTCACCGTGCTGCAGCGTCTCGCCGCGCATGGCAATACGGTAGTCGTCATCGAGCACAACCTGGATGTAATCAAAACAGCCGACTGGGTGGTCGATCTCGGCCCGGAAGGCGGCGATGGCGGCGGACGGATTCTCGTCGCCGGCACGCCGGAAGAGGTTGCCAAATGCAAGGCCAGCCACACCGGGCGTTTCCTCAAGCCTTTGTTGAAGCGCTAAGGTAAGATAACAACATGCTAACCGGGAGAGAATTTCTGCCATGTCGATCACGATAACCATCGTCACCACGGCCAATCGGTCGCGTCGTTTTACGCAATCCGACCCGGCCCGCGTCAGTGAAATTCTCGATAGTCTGAAACGCTGTACACAGCTCTTCAGCAACCGCAGCCTGATTGTTGTTTCGGATGACAGCACCGAAATATTCTGCCCGGCAGCCATCACGCGCATCGAAATTGAAACCGATACCGATCTGACCCCCTATCTTCCACCGGGCAGAAACACCAATATTCGGGCCCTTGGGTTGGACGAAGCCCCGCCACCAATTGTTCTCGACAACCAAACCATCTCGATTCCAGCCGACTTCTTCTTTGAAGGGGGTGACAGTCTGAATACATGGCTTTCCGGCCCGCGTCCGGCTGATGCCACGAAGCGCACGATGCGCATCACGCGCCTTTTTGAGCAACCGGTGGTCTTTTATCAACCAATCACACCGGGTATCGGTTTGATGAACCCCGCCGTCATGACGCGCAGCACATTCGGCGCGGCATTGACCGAAGCGCCTACAGCCGCCTGGCACGTCAAGAACGCCTGATGCCCTCAGCAAAGGAGTTCAAGGGCAAGAAAGGGCTGACCCGTCTATGGAATGCCCTCGGTTATTCACGCGACGGCATTGCCGCCGCCTGGCACCATGAAGCGGCTTTTCGCGAAGAAATATTACTCGCCACAATTGCCATTCCCCTGGCCTTTTATTTGGGCAAAACCGGCGTTGAACGCGCCCTTCTGGTCGGCAGCGTCATCCTGATCCTGATTGTCGAAATCCTGAATTCGGCAGTCGAAGCAGTCGTCGACAAAGCATCGCCGGAAATGCATGATCTGGCCAAACGCGCAAAGGACATGGGCAGTGCGGCGGTTTTGTTCAGCCTGATCAATGCAGCAACAATCTGGGCTTGTGTACTCTGGCCCTGAGCTGAGTTAATTAGCGGCTTGCTTACGCCCATCCTCACCGTGCTTTTCCATCAATAGCGCGGCGCCCTGGAAGTAGGCAATTGCCTCGTCCGTCATTTTCTGTTCGTTCGGCACCAGTTGCGCCTCTTTGCCATCAGCGCTGATGCGGAAGGTTTCGATCTTGCGCTTGGGCTGCAACACGGTCATCAGATCGCCCTTCAAGTAGCCGACGTTTTGATAAGTCGATAGCAAGGCGCGCCCGTCTTCCGGCAGCATTTTCAGAATGTCGCGACCAACAAAGTGGCTATCGCCTTCCAGGCCAAGCATCGCCAGCAGCGTGGGCACCAGATCAATCTGGCTGGCCAGCGTATCAACCTGTTTTGGCGCAATCAGCTTCGGTGCGTAGATTATGGCCGGGATGTGATAGCGGAAAACCGGAATTTTTGTCTTGCCGGAGCTGCTCGCACAGTGGTCGGCGACGATCAGAAAGATGGTGTTGTCGAACCACGGTTTTTCTTTGGCCATCTCGAAGAAGCGGCCAATTGCGTAATCGGCGTACTTGACGCCACCTTCACGCTTGGCTGGCGAAGGAATATCGATGCGTCCATCCGGGTAGGTGAAAGGACGGTGATTCGAGGTGGTCATGATGTGAGCAAAGAATGGCTTGCCAGTAGCCGTGTCCTTGTCCATGTTCATCAAAACCTGATCGAACAAATGCTCGTCAGCCACACCCCATACATTCTCGAACTCGACCAAACCCTCCTTAAAGAGTTTGCGGTCAGTCACCTTGTAGGCCTGCGATTCAAAATAGCTGTTCATGTTGTCGAACATGCCATAACCGCCATAAATGAAATTCGGCTCCCAGCCCCGTGCCGCCAGGGTGCTGCCCAGCGTGTTCAGATTGGTGATGTTCGGCCAGCGCACGACAGCCGCGCCCGGCTGCGGCGGCAGTGCGGCAGACAAGGCCTCAAGGCCGCGTACGGTACGGGTGCCGGTGGCGTAAAGCCGCGTAAACAGTAGGCCTTCTTTGGCCAGGCGATCAAGGCTGGGGGTAATGCCTTGCTTGTTGCCGAAGGTTTCCATGTATTCAGCGGACATGCTTTCCATCATGATGATGACCACATTCGGCTGTTTGGTCGGCACATGGCTGGCCTTTTGCAGCCCGGTATTACTGGCGGAAACCTGGCCATGTCCGGAAAGGCGTTGCAGATCGGCCATCACCTCGGTATCCGGGCGAGTGGCATAAAACTGACGGTAATCAAGCTTGTTCTGACGCGCAGCGGCAATGAAGCTGCGCCAGCCGTTATCGGCCAGCTCGTTGGCAAAGGAATTGGTAAAGAACTCCGGCAAGGGCAGTTTGTAGCCGATAAAACAAACCGCCAGCATCAGGCCAAGTGCCCAAGCGAATTGACCGGCACGACCAGACTCGGCGGCCACGGCACTACGCAGCGGGCGGCGCATGGCCCAAACGATAAGCAAGGTGACGACCGCCAGTGCAGCAATAATTTTGCCGACCGGATAGGATTCGCGAATATTGCCAATCACTTCCGTCGTAAAGACCAGGTAATCGACGGCAATGAAGTTGAAGCGGACGCTGAATTCATCCCAGAAAACGCCTTCAGAAACGCCGACAAAAATCAGGGTGAAAACATAAATGGTCCACAGCGGCCAGCGCAGGCGATCCGCCCATTTGCGTTTGAAGATCAATTCAAACATTGCCCACGGCCAGGCGAGCATAAGAACCACCGGCAGATCGCGCAGCATGCCCATGGCGACGCCGCCGAGCAAACCAGCCGGGGCCTGTTCGCTGAGCATCACCGAATGACCGAGCAACGCCAGGCGCGTGACCTGAAAGATCAGCCAGGCGACCAGCGCAGCCAGCCCCCAAACGCGTAATGGGCGGCCATTGAGTGATTGCAGGAACTTCATTTTCGATTACCGGCGTATTGAATAGCTCGGTAGTTTACTCGACTAAAGCCGAGTATTTAGTGTGGGATTTGTGACCAAACCGCTAAACAGCGCGTGAAAATTGATCTTCTTACGCAACAATCACCCGGTTGCGCCCCTGATGTTTGGCTTCATAAAGGGCATCATCGGCATGGCGTAAAGCCTCTTCCAGCAGACAACGACTGGCATCGGCCAGACCGATGCTGAGCGTGACACGAACCAGCCCACCATCAGGCAGGCGAATGTCGTACTCTGCGAAACGCTGACGAAAACGCTCAGCCAGCATTCGAGCCTCATCAACCGTGCTCTCGGGAAAAACGAAGGCAAATTCCTCGCCGCCGTAGCGACAGACAAGATCCGTCTGGCGCACACTGTCGAGCAACATCTGGGCAAATGTCTTGAGCACCACATCACCGGCAGCATGACCGTAAGTGTCGTTAATGCGCTTGAAGAAATCCAGATCGGCCATGCCGACAGTAACCGAGCGTTCATAGCGATGCGCTCGCAACAGTTCAGACTCGGCACGAAGCATGAAATAACGCCGGTTGATCAGGCCGGTCAGCCCGTCACGATGGGCCAGTTTCTCCAGTTCATGCCGCGCGAGCTCATTTTCGACAAGCGAGGCATGAAAACGTTTGCTGGCCTCCTCAATGGAGAAGATTTCGGCAATTGGCGTCACCGGATACTCTGGCTCCGGGCGATCCAGACTCAAGTCCGATAGCTGGCGATCTATTTTTTGCAACGGTCGAATCAGGTACTGGCGCAACAGATAACCGAGCAACAACAGGAAAGCAGCGACCAGCACCAGCGCACCAATCAGTTTGACGCGGGCAGTCTGCATCAAGCGCGCCACGTTACCCAGATCGGCCGTCGTCAGATTGACGCCCTGCATTGCCACATCATCGACTTGCAGGCTAAGCCGGCCGGCCAGTGCGACCCAATCCTGATATTTGTCTTTCAGTGTTACCGGATTTTCGTTGGCCTGACGATTGATATCGACCAGAAAGCGCTCGGTTTCGCGGGCCAGCGCTGCCGATTGCGGGTGTTCTATAACACTGGGATGACTGGCAACCAAGGTAACGACAAATACTGCCTGCTGGCGAGCCTCTGGGGAATTGGCGGCAAAAATCCGCTCACCCTCCTGGCGCAATTGCTCCAGATTTCTTGCCAGGCGTTGATAACGAATGATTTCCGGAACGGTTTGCTGCTGCAGCCGCTCAGTCGCCTCCAACACCAGTTGCTGATCACGTGCCAATAGTGCGACCAGCAAACCAAAGAGCAAGGCAAATCCGGCAGCAAGCAGGACAAATGCCCGACTGGCTCGAAAACGGATAATCGCAGAATTGGACAAAATCTATTCAATCTAAACTAAATGGGAAAAACTGCCGGACGATACGCTGGTAGGTGCCATCCGCCCGCATCGCCAAAATTGCCTGATTGACCACCAACAGCACATCCTCCTTCTGCGAGGGAATGGCGATGTGCACTGTTCCGCCCAAGCCTCGATCCACGACCGGTGGCCCAACAAACTCGAAACTGCCCGGTGCCTCAGTGGCAAACTGAGCAAAAGCGCTGAGCATGGGCAGAAGAGAAAAATCGACACGATTCTGTTTCAGCCCAGCCAGAGATTCACCCATTGTTTTGAACGGCACAACCGACAGCGCCTGCTCCTCGGCAACACGCCGGAGATATACATGCTGCTGAGTTCCCTCAATCGCTGCAACTCGTACACCACGTAAGGTGTCGAGTGTCACTTCCTGCTTGATCCTACGCGCCAGATCCTGAGCAACTTGCGGCTTGGCCACCAGGCGTGAGGAAGAGCGCCAGATGGGTTCACTGAATGCGACACGTTTTTCGCGCTCAGGCGTGCGTAGATAATTGCCAAAACCAAGATCAAACTGCCCTGCCTCGACCCCCGGCAAAATTTCAGCAAAAGTCATGGAGGAAATCACGCAACGGGCAGCTACCCGGCGACAGATTTCACGTGCCAATGCTTCGTTGAAACCGGAAAGCCCGCCAGGTTGAGGCCTGGCCATGCCAACCGATGAATGCAGCTGAATTGCATCCTGCGCACCCAGGGCCACCCGCAGCTCTCTTGCCTGCACCCCGACCGCAACCAACAAGGCAAGTCCGAGCGTAATCAATCGCACCAGCATCAGTTAATCCTGAACGGCAAAAATTGCGAATTGATCCGGTCGTACACGCCGTTGCGCTTGATCCGTTCAAGTGCCTCATCAACCGCCTGTTTGAGTTCCGGCTTGCGCGGATTGATGCCAAAAGAAGCCTGGCCGGTCAGTTCCGGGGCTTGCATGACCGTCGATTCCAGTTTCAATTGCTGGAATGACTTGTCTTTTTGCAAATTCAGCGCAGTACTCATCGGGATGATTGCCGCCTGGGCCACGCCAGCCGACAAGGGTTCGCCAAGCTGGCCATTGGTTGGCACGCCAACAATCAGCCAGTTTTGCTGAACGGCATAGCGCTCCTGTGCCGAGCCTTTGACGACAGCAACGCGAATACCAGGATAACCGGGCAAAATGCCGGGACCGGCAAACCACAGGGAAAGTGAGCGGAAATAAGGTTTGGCAAGCAGAATCTTGTTCCGTCGCTCCGGTGTATCGAGCAGGCTGACGGCGGCGATATCAATCTCGTCGTACACCAGCGACTCCATAACACGATCCAGTGTCGAGACCTGTAATTCACATCGCGCACGCATTTCTTCGCAAACAGCGCGGATGATTTCAGCACTGAAGCCAGTCAATTTGCCGCTGCCATCGCGGTATGACATGGGTGGCGAGTTTTCCAGCACAGCGACTCTGAGTGCTTGTGTTTCAGCCCCAGCCGTGCCCGTGAGCAGCCAGAATGGCAGCAACAAACAGCAAATAAACCGGAGGAGCCCTGCGGACATGTATGCAAAAGGTCATTGATCTGGGGCCAGTATAGCCCACTCAGTCAGCTCGACTGTGACCGAGCGCAAACCGACAACAGATCAACGCAACTCGATCAGTACGCCCTGCACCGGGTAAAAAATGGCCAACCGTAACGGCAAGCCGGCATCGGCAAACAGGCTTGCATATCGGGCTAGTTGTGGCCGATAGCTTTCGGCGCGTTGCTCCAGAAAATCCGCCGACGCATTTACGGGTTGCTGTACCGTTTTGTAGTCGACGATCCAGCGCTCGCCAGCGACCACAAAAATCCGGTCAATTACGTGGTTGACCGCGCCCCGCAGGAAGTCCCCTTGGGGGGTAACATCTTCACCCTGGCTGGACCACGCCGCTTCTGCCGCCGCTTCCTGCTGCTGACCGAGCACCCATTGTCCGGCAGTGGAATTCAAGGTGACGCACAAGGCCGCAACCACTTGCTGCGCACCATTCACCGCCTCGGCAAGCGGCTGCCCTTGCTGCTGCAGCCAGCGCTGATACGCAGGCTGCAAACTGGTGATGCGCTCGATTGACCAGGCCGCAAGGCCATCGCGGGCGATCAGTTCAAGCGCGCGGTGGACGAGCGTGCCGACCGCCGCTTCAATCCGGCTTTCACTTTCTTCCGACAGATTGTCGTTACTGGCGGCAGGGACTTTGACCTCGCTATTGATGAAAATATCGTTCAATGCAGGCGCCCGCAAGCGCAGCAAGTCAGGCACGAAACTGGCTGCATCCAGCGTCGTCTGCCGAGACTCTGCGAGCAACCCGGCGTCAAGTGCGGAGCGAAAAGCTGCCGCCGCCGTATTGGCCCACAGCAAATCAAGCAACGTGCCACTGGCCGGTGCTTTCAGGCCATCATCCTTGGTCTCATCGGCCAGTGCGACGCCGACCAGATGCAGGTTGCGCACCGCCCGTGTAGCCGCCACGTAAAGCAGGCGCTCATCCTCGTGCGCACTGCGCCCATCTTCGAGGCGACGCAGATAATCATAGGCGGTCGGCGCAGCATCGCTGGCGGTGCGCGACTTGATTGGGGCAACCAGCAAATGTTCGCGACCATCGGCCAGCACGACCTGATCCCAACGCAGCAAACTGCTCTCGTTGCCACCTGTATCACGGTGCAGGCCGGGGACGATGACCGTATCGAATTCGAGCCCCTTGGATTTGTGGATGGTCATCATCTGCAAGCCGATTCCAGCCAGCGGATCAGGCGGCGCATACAGACTGGCGGTCTCGGCTTGCAGGTTCTCCGGAGTCAGCCTGCCGGTGCTGACCAATTCGTCCATCAGCGCAAAGAAAGCGGCGACATCGGATAGCTGCGCTGGCGACTCAAGACAACGCGGCCCACCCAACATCAGCCAGACACCTTCAACCCAGCGCCGCAGATGCTGGCGCCCACGTTGGGCAAGCGCTTCAGCAAGTATGGCTCGTACATGCAACAGGCGCTGCCGGCCATCGACGCTCAAGCGCGCGAGCCGCCCTTCATCCTGCATCAACTGCCAAATGGTGCTGGCGTGATCATCAGCGCACAGCGCATGCAGGTCAGCGAGTTGCAGGCCACACCAGGGCGCACGCAACAAGGCCAGCCAATTCACCCGGTCGGCGCGATGGAGCAGCGCGCAGGCCAGAATGATCAAGTCCTGAATGTGCTGGCGGTCGGCCAGGCCTTCAATTTCAACCGCCTGAAAACGCTCCTGCGGGGCAACGCGGCGCAAAGTTGACACCAGCGCCGTCAAATGGCTGCGCGCCCGGACCAGCACGGCAATGCTTTCGTCCGGATAGGCACGCCGGGTGTCGAGAATGATCTGCAACAGCTTTTCCGCTTCAGCCGTTGCTGCCAGATCCATGTCTTCGACGATAACCGGGTGCAATTGCGCGGCGCTATCGTCCCGCGCACCACGCGTCGCCAGCGAAGGCGTGTAGCAGACCGCGCCACGCTGCGGATTGTCGGCAATGGGAAAAATATTGGGAAACGTGGCGTTAACCCAATCCACTATCGCCGGATAGGAGCGGTTATTGCGATACAAACGCAGGTTTTCAAGGTCAATGTCGCCAATGCCACGTTGCCGCACGCGCAGAAAAAGCCCGACATCAGCCTTGCGGAAACGATAGATCGACTGCATCGGGTCGCCCACCACAAACAGCGTACGCCCATCGTCCGGCAACCAACCGCGCGTCAGTTGCTCCAGCAGTTCCACCTGCACCGGGCTGGTGTCCTGAAATTCATCGACCAACAGATGGGAAATCCGGTAATCCAGCGCCTGCGCCAGATCGGTCGGCGCTTCGTCCTCACCCAGCGCCAAAGAGGCACGCGCGGCAATTTCGATGAAATCGACCTCACCACCTTCCTGAAAGGCCAGCCAGAGCTGGCCAGCCGCCAGGCGCAGCAAATGCGAGAAAGTTGTTACGGTCGACCACTCTTCATCGCTTAATTTTTGGGATGGCAAGCATAGGCAAGCTGCTAGCGCACTCTCCAGCCCGGGTACGGCATGGATCTCGATCAGCGCCTCAGCCAAGGCTTCCTTGAACGGCTTGCCCACTTTGTCGGCGGGAAAACCCTGTGCCTTGGTGTAGCTCTTGCGCCAGTTGCCGGTGCCGGTCAGCAGCAAACCGGCCAGCGCCTGCCAACGCGGCAAATCGTCAAGACTGGCTTGCAGTGGCGTTTCCCAATCAAGCAACGCGGTCGGCTGATTTGTCGCGGCAAAGCGCAAAGGCGGCATCAGCGCCGCCTGCAATGCAGGGGTCAGCAGATCGCTCAAATCGGCCAGATCACGCGCCAGTAACTCGGCAAATCCAGCTTCCACTTCTTCGCGCAAGCCGCTGTCGCTGATTCGCCCGGCGTGACGCACCCATTGGTCGCGGAGGGCCAGCAGGGAAACCATCAGGCGCTCAAGGCGACCGGCGTTGTTATCCATGAAACTCAGGGCGGCAGCCACCACGTCGGCGCTTTCGGTGCCGTCTTCAACCATTTCCAGCGTGCGCCGCGCCGCTGTCTGGTAATAGGCATCGGCCGCATCGGTAACGCGTGGCTGGGTGCCGAAACGGCTGAGGTAGGGCATTTGGCGCGCCAGACTGGCGCACAGCGCATCGAGCGTTGTGATGCGCAGCCGACCGGGATGTTCGAGCAAACCCCAACCTAGATCGCTATCGTGCGCCAGCACGGCACAGGCCAGTTGGCGCGTTTGCAGTTTGTGCTGAGCGATGTCAGGCAAGGCCGGCAATTTTGCGGCACTCAGGCTGCCCAAAATGCGATCGCGCATCTCGGTCGCTGCCTTGTTGGTAAAAGTCAGCGCCAGGACTTCTTCGGGATTTTTGACCACCGCCAGCAGACGCAGATAACGCTGCGTCAGCAGCTCGGTTTTACCGGCACCAGCCGGCGCTTCAACAATGAATGAAGCGAGATCAAGCGCGCGCAGGCGGGCGCGGCTATCTTCCTGTAGCGGATCGCTGGCGCTCATTGCTCGTTCTCCTGCTGGCTTAGCAAGCGTTGGCGTTCGGCCAGGCGCAATAAGGGCAGGACCGGGCAATAGAGCAATGCGCTGGAGTCAGCCACCATGACGCCGGCCACCCCTTCGCGCACCTCAAGTGCGACGGCATGCAGGCGATCATGCCAATGCTCGATCAGCGCCGGCCAATCGGTGAAAAGCTCCGGGTCAAAACGTTTCTCCCGGGCATCACCCAGCGCTCGCACACCGGGCAGTAAATCGGTTTGTTCGGCAATCCCCGAAAAGGCCGGCTTGTCGGCCAGCACCTTGGCGAAGACAACGGCGGCAACCGGCTCGGGCGAAGCAAGCGCGGCGTAAATAGGCAGCTGCGGCTCGGTAATTCGTTCGCTTGCCCAGTTTTTGGTATCTATCGTCGCACCGGTTTTGTAATCGATGATTACCCGCCGTCCGTCGGCCAGCTGATCGATACGGTCAACGAACATTTTGACGCGAATTTTTTCGATCTCGACCATCGCCTCCTGCTCACAGGCGACTACCGAGAATGCAACCTCACGCTGCTTCTCCAGCGCCAGCCAAAGGCCGAGCAGGCGCTCCAGCCGGCTGTTTTCAAGCTGCCGGAAGCGTACCGGCAAAGGCTGATGACGTTGCTGCTCGAAATCGGCGATGGCCTGTGCCACGGCCGCGTTGATCGCTTGCTGCAAGCCCGATTCGGAGTAAGCATGCAGGGTTTCACTATCCTTGGTTTCTCGCCAGAACGCCTCCAGCGCACCATGCACCAAGGTTCCTCGGGCGCGAGGATCAAGCCCTTCAACCGCTTGCTCAATGGCTTCCGCACCAAGACGAAACTGGAAATAACCCCAAGCCGGGCAAATCGCCTGGGCGCGCAGTAGCCAGGTGCCGCCTGAGACTTTTTCCCCCTCGGCGACGGCCGGTGCCAGTGCATCAGCCACGCCTTCCATTTCCGACCCGGTGGCAGCTGCCGCCTCAGCCATCTGCCAGGCCAGGCTATTCGGCTTGGGCGCGGCACCATCGCTCAGGCTGATGCCGGCCAGCAAAGGGCTGGCCCGCAACAAGCGTGCGCCATCGCCACGCGCATGGGAAAAAATGATTTGCGGCGCCGAACGTAACAACCGTGTCTGAACCCGATTGGCAAAATCGAGTTCGACCTCGGCGCTGGCATGCGCGACATCCTCGGCGCGCAACAATTCAGGTGGCAATAAAGGATTTGGACGCGGCGCCGGTGGCCAGACATCATCACTAACGCCCATGACCCAAAGCGCATCAAAACTCAGGCCGGCGCTTTCGAGCACACCGAGCACCTGAATTGACGGCTGGCCACGTGTCTCGGGCTGGAATACGCGCTGCCGGCAAAGCTGGGAAAGGCGACGCCAAGCCTCTTGTTGCGAGACTTTGCCGAGTACGGCATCAAGTGCCGCCAAACTATCGAGCGTTTCCAGAAAGGCACGGCGCGCTTGGAATTCATGGCTGGACAAGCTGCGCTCACCTGGCCAAGCCGCCGCTTTGAGCCACTCACGAAAATGTGTCGCCCAATCAGCCAGCGAACGCTTGCGCCCCCCCGTTGCCTCGGCGGCGGCCTGCAAGGCAGTCAGATCGGCCAGGGTTTGCGCACAACAAACTTGCTCGCTTTCCGCCAATCGATTACCCAGGCGCAACAGGTTGGGAATTCGCGTGAAGTAACTCAGTTCGCTGCGCATCGCCGCATCAAGCTGCGCCCGGCCATCAGCCTCACTAACGCCGGCAGACCAACAGGGTGAATTGAGCAAGGCGCCGAGGCGCCCCTGCTCAACCTTGCCGCTTGTTGCCAGGGCCAGCAATTCCAGCGCCGTCTGAACCACCAACTGATCAACCAGCGGGCGCCCCAAGGAAAGATTGAAACTGCGCGATACCTCGGCAGCTGCCGGGCGAATCAGCGCCGGATGCAGCTTGTCCTCCAACGCAAAGGCAAGGCGATCACGGGCACCGGCGAGATCCGGCACAACCACGCCCAGCCGCTGCGCCGGGTTGGCCGCCAGACGCTCAGCCACCCATTCGGCCAACGCCTCACATTCGGCCTGCGGATCGGTGTAGGCCTGCACTTGCACGTCATTGCAGACCACACGCAAACCGGTTGGCAAATCAGAAACCGCCACGCCGCGCTGGCGCAAGGCTTTCTTGAGACGGGTTTCGAGCGGGCTATCACGGTCAAAACCAGCGAACTGAATTTCGAGCGGAATTTGCAGTTGACCGCACTCAATCAGGCCAATTACGGTCAATTGCTGACCAAGCAAATCGACCCATTGCCCTGCCTGGCAACGCCGCAGAAATTCGCTTTGCCAGATAAGAAAAAGCCGGGTTTCATCACTACAACTTTCACCGGCAAAGGTCAAATTCCATTGCCGCATCAGGGCATGCGCTTCGCCAGCCGAGGCCGCCATGCCCTGTATATCAAACAGAGGGGAATCGCCAGGCGTCATTGCGGCCGAGATCACCTGCTCCCAGAGCAGGCGTTCGGCGAAGGGGTCAAGTGCTTGCGGCAAGCTGGCCAGGCCACAAAGCAAGGCCTCGTCGGCCAATTGGGCCAGCCACTGCGCCAGCGTCAGAGCAGGTGGCGTCTGCCAAACCTGCACGCCGTCCGGCGCCGCGCCGCGTAATGTCTGGGCGAGGCGCGCGGTCGCGCAGAGAATCAGCGGACGATTCAAATGCCGGGTATCAGTAAGCGGCCGGGCGGGCGGGCTGAGCCGGCTGAGCGGGACGGGCCGGCGCAGCGGGGACAGCAGATGCCGCCGCTTTTGCTTCAGCCGGGACTTTGCCCGGTAGCGCTGGCGCTGCGGGAGTCGCCGGCTTGGCGGGCGCAAATGAAGGCATCGCCGGTTTTGCCGGCGCAGCAACCGGGGCCGCAGGGGCGGCTGGCGTGCTGACAGTGGGCTTCGCCATGCTCGGTGCGGCTGGCTTGGCGGGTGCGACAGGAGCAGCCGGTTTGGCTTCCGTAACCACTGCCGGAGCGGCTGGCGCAGGCATAGCCGGCTTTGCCGGTGCGGCACTGACTGGAGCCGCAGCCTTCGGCATGGCGGGTGCGGCAGCTTCTGACTTCTTGGCTACCGGTTCAGCTTTACGCGCTGCAGGCGCCTCAAGAACAGGGCGCGAAGCCCCCGATACAGATACATTGCTCCGCAAATCTTTGAGCGTTGCCGGGCCGATGCCAGGCACGTTCTGCAAATCATCGACCGATTTGAACGGTCCGTTTTTCTTGCGGAAATCAACAATCGCCTGCGCTTTGGTCGGGCCAATACCCTTCAGACCATCCAGTTCATCCTTGGTGGCGGTATTGATATTGACCTGAGCAAACGCCAGCCCCATCGCCAGCAACCAGCCAGCTAGTACCATGCCTAATTTTTTCATGTTGATTTCCTTTATTTAGTCGCACCAGATTTGGCTGCTTTGCCGGATTTAACAGAAATTACAGTTACTTCCATGTAAGTTACTTCAATCTGATCACCGACCTTGACTTCTTTCAACAGCGCCGGATCCTCAACCACCATATCAACCGTACGTTTTGGTCCACGCAAGCTTATCGCGTTTTTTTCGAGATCGACCGCCATGACATCCGCCGTAATTTTTACCGTACGGCCTTTTGTCATACCAGGCTGGCCGGCGGCTTGTGTCCCGCTCTGCTCTGACTCAATCCGCTCGCGTAACGCTTTTCCATCCTTCTTGAGTTCAAGGCCAAGTGCTGAAACATAGTTCAGCATGACGATATCGCCAACCTTCAAGCGCCCGAGGTTCTTGACCTCATCGCCGACAAAAAATGTGGTTTCAGCACCAGAACCACCCTTGATGGTCACTTCCCGCCTGGCCTTGTCGAGCGCCAGCACTTTGCCTTGCAGTTCGATGGCCTGGCCTGTAGCAATGGCACCCGGCTGTTTCTGTACGGAGGATGCCATCTTTGGCGCCTCCTGAGCCTGTGCGCCGAACGACAAGCCAGCCAACAAGACGATGCTCAGCAACCTCTTTGACTTCATGAAATGACCCAAGTAAAAATAACGATTCAGTATGCCATTGAATTGCTTGCCGGTGGAATTACGGCACACCCAGCGACAGGAAGATATTCGAAACACCACTTGTAGAATATCCAGCACCTAAATAAATCGGACCGAAAGGTGTCTCGCCACCGAGATAGATGGCTAGCGAGTTGAGCCAGCCACTCGCATGGGTTTCCGTATATCGCAGATTGGCTTTGGCCCCTTCCAGGGCAATGCCTATCCGCATGTCTCCGCGCAAACCCAGGGGCAATACACCAACGATCTGCTCGGCGCGGACCCCAGCATAAGTAATATTGTCAGCCAGGATCTGATCGACACCATAGGCGGTCAAATTGAGCATGCCGCCAATGGTTGCCGGATCATATCCAGGCAATTGCCCGCGTGGCGAACCGGTGTAAGACACCCGCCCGGTGAAAACCGTTTTATGCAGGGAAGTCACCGCGCTCGCATCAAGATCAACCCGTGAATAACCTGACTCTGGCGAATCGAAATAGGTCATCTTTGAAGACCAGCCGGACGTCGGGAAATACATGCGATTCATCTGGTCAAAATTCACAACCGCCCGGACGCCACCAAACCGTGAATCGCCATTGGGCAGGGAGGGTGAGCCAATATCCAGCGTCGCATTGCGGTAGCGCTGCAGCCAACCGACACGAACCTGCCCCAGCAAACCCACATTTGCCCCGACCGAGAGACCAAGCGCTGTTTGATAGTCCTTGTATTGGGCAATCTGTTTGTCGTCCTGGAACACCTTTAAACGTCCCTGCTGAATGCCCGCACTCACATCAACAAAAAAGTGCTGCGCAGGATCCAGTGGCTGATAAAAATTCACGCCCAGCCGATTGGTGTTGCCGACATCGACACTGGTTATCATCTCGGCGCCAAGGCTGTTCAGCCAGGTCTTGTGATACGCGGCACGCAAGCCGAAAGTCGCACCGCGCGTCGCATCGGCTTCGAGATTAAGAGCAAAGCGCAGATAATCCGGCCCCCACCCCTTTTCCATGGGCGTGACGCGCAGGATATTGCGTTCACGCTGAGTCAACACTGTGTAGTCAACACTCTCGTAATAACCATCACCGTACATGCGCAGCAGTTCACGATTGATCTCACTCGGCCGTATCGTATTACCCGGCTTGGTATCCAGATATCGCTCGACAACCGCCGGATTCACAAGACCCAAGCCGGCGATTTCAATATCATCAATGCGCGGCGAGACACGTGATGTCACTTCAATACCTTTCCACCAGGCCAAATAAACAGCCTCGGGCTGGGAAAGATACTGCAAACTGGGGATCATCGTTTCGGCAGCCACCCGCCCGCGATCCGCCGTTTCCGCATGACGGAGAAAGTCGCCAGCCGAAATTCCGTTCAGGTCCGGCTTGATATAGACATCCTTGGCGGTAAGCAGCGTCAGCGAACGGGTTACATTCTGTTCAGTCAGAATATTCACCATCTGTGCCGAAACAGTCAGCAATGAACCGACATCCTCCGCCTTGAGCAGCGGCGAACCTACATTAACAGCAATCACCACATCCGCATTGCAGCGCGCTTTGACCTCGCTGATCGGCACGTTATCGACCAATCCGCCATCAACCAGTTTGCGGCCTTGATGATCGACAGGAGCGAGCAAACCTGGCACCGACATGCTGGCACGCATCGCCTTGGTCAAACTACCATCGCGAAACACTACCCGATCACCATTGCCAATATCGGTGGCGATGATCGATAGTGGCAAGGGCAAGTCTTCAATATTGCGCTCACCCTGATTCGAGCGCACCAATTGATTGAAAAACAGTTTGATTTTTTGTCCGGCCACCACGCCGGGCTGATATTTGGCACCGTCCGCTGAGATGCCGGTTTCAGACCCCGGTAGGTAATTACGTAAAGTTGCCTTGTTGCGATAACTCATCTCGGAAAAATCCGGGTTATCAACAAACATATCCTTCCAGTCTGCCTTACCCAACTCGCGGCGCATCACCTCGGGCGACATCCCTGCCGCATAAGCCCCCGCGACCAGCGCGCCCATGCTGGTACCTGCCACGCAATCAATCGGGATATGCAGTTTTTCCAGCACTTCTAGCACACCTATATGCGCCGCACCACGCGCCCCGCCACCGCCCAGCACAAGGCCAATTCGTGGCCGCCCAAGCGGCTCCGCAGCTTGAGCAAGTGATGCAGCCAGCAAGACAATGGCGCTCAGGTTGCGAAACAGACTAGGGATTTTCAACATTTTCAAACCTTCAGGCAGAAAAAAGCCCCGCATTGCGGGGCTTTTTTTGAAGCATCAGCGAATTACTTGGTGCC